>OBEQ011368861.1_pt1 | contig 30378 bp, 16 predicted proteins | sample 1670901 | NCBI WGS metagenome assembly OBEQ01 (sample SAMEA104232315, study PRJEB22302) | groundwater metagenome | biome: forest; feature: aquifer; material: groundwater | place: USA | collected 2011-08-07 | depth 5.4 m
GACCAAATGGGCGCTTGAATTTCTTGCAAAAGGTGATAAAGGAAAGCTTACAAAAGAGGAGACAGAGACTGTCATTGATTTGCGCGCCAGTAATGACCGGCTCATCAAGCTCGTCAACGAGCTTCTCAATGTTTCTCGTCTGGAAGAAAGCCGAGTGCGTATCGACCCAAAGCCTACGGATGTTGTCGTCCTTATGAAAAGTCTCATTCATGAATTCATGCCGATCGCACAAAAGATGAATCAAAAAATCGTAGAACAGTATGATAATATCCCAAAGATCAACCTTGACGAGAGTATTGTTTCAAAAGCGATTCATAATTTTGTTTCCAATGGCATAAAATATAATCGAGAGGGCAAGACGCTTACAATCACGATCAAAAAACGCCCCAAAGATATTCTTATGACTATCGTAGACGAAGGCATTGGTATTCCGAAATCCGAGCAAGCAAATATCTTTAAAAAATTCTATCGCGCATCAAACGCGTCTTCATCGAACACCGAAGGCACAGGCCTTGGCATGTACATCGCAAAATCTTCCATAGAACTTTCCGGCGGCAAAGTGTGGTTTGAATCCGTTGAAGGGAAGGGGACAACGTTTTATGTAACACTTCCTCTGGAAGGATCAAAAGCAGTTGAAGGCGAGAAAAGTTTGGCGTAAATTTTATGAATCAAATTCATCAGATGGTCTTCAATCAGGAGCGTGACCGTGCTTTTGATCATCCATTTTCTCTGAAAGAGAAAGGCATCTACCTCATAAAAATAACCGCGAGAGCAAAGAGTTGGTGGCAAAATACCAAAACAGGCCGCTCATTTTTCCGAAAAGACAGCCTCACTCTTCTCATTGACAAGAAGGAAATCCTTCACGCGTTTTCCAAGAAACGTTTACGCGCTTCAGACATCTGGAATGGCAATGTGCTCAAAGGACACGAGCTCATCGCATATATTCTTCTTTCATTGGATAAAGACAATCATACCATCTCATTTAATACGCACGGAAAACCATACCTTGGAGAGTTGTCCGTTACTCAGGTTTCTGGTTCGGACGTAACATTAGAAAACCTTCAATGTTCATCCCGCGATCGAATTCCATGGATTACCTTTCTTGTCTGGCAAACCATCTCACTCTCCTCTTTTTCCATAACAGCAAAAGCGCCAAAATCCGGCAAAGACGATGACGATCTAAAACTACTCATTGACAGAGTGACGGAGAAAAATATAGACACGAAAGCGCACGGCGGATGGTATTGGTGCGGGAAGGTACTCAAAGGTTCATCAAAAATCTTTGCGCGTAATTTTGCTGATGGTCAATCACCGCAACGGTTTGATCTTGATGGAGATGGATCGCCGACTATTCAAAAAATTACGTTGAGTATTATAACAGCTTCTCTTAAGCGTACCCCAACTGTCGATGACCCTAAATGGACAGGAGATTTTTATGATGATTCGAGTCAAATTATCTTAGCTCGAGCAATTTTCGGAGAAGGTCGCAGTCTTCCGGAACTTGGAAAGATAGGTATCGGATGGGTGATTTGCAATCGTATCGGTTTTTCTCAGTGGGGAAATACGTATCATGAGGTTATTCTTCACCCCCGACATTTCAGTGCTTTTGACAAAAACGATCCCAACAGAAGTCTTTTAGAGGATCCGAAACGTGATTTGACCCAACATGAAGCGTGGCGTGAATGCTATCGGATTGCCGGCAGTATTATACGAGGGGATATCGTAGATCCTACGAAAGGAGCGAATCACTATTACAGTACCTATATCAAACCACCTTTTTGGACGAAGGGTGCTACACAGACATTAAAGGTTGATAATACTCTCTTTTACCGCCTTCCTCAAAAAGCTAAGCGTGTGGTTTTGTCGATCGTCTTTTTGGCGTTTATTATGATTGGCGCGAGTGTTTTTGTATCGGAAGCATCGAGAATAAAATTTCGAGATTTTGATCAAGAGAGTCCATACTTCAAAGAGCGCATTGTCGATGATTCTGTCGCGGTGTACTATGGCTGCGGCACTGAATGTATGGGTGTTCGTGTTTTTGATGAAAAAACAGGCAAGCAAAAAGCAGAATTTAATTATGGAGTGGGATATATATGGTCGCCGGACAAGAGACTCTTTGCGACATTTCATTCCTCTGCTGGACACGGTTTCACGGTTGGTAACGGGAAAGGGGAGGTGCTTTTTACCTATACAAAACCCCTTGAGAATAGTTTTGACATACCGAATTTTGCTCAATGGTCTCCTGATTCCTCAAAATTCGCCGTCGTTATTCAAGACAGCGAAACGGAGTACGAGCTTTTTATTGTTTGGGGGTTTGGTGGAGCAGCGCGGGTTACCAGTGTCCGGATTCCATCCGCACAGACGTATGCAATCGAATGGGATCGGACTTCGCGTTTTGTGTCTGTGAATAATGGGGCTGCGATACTTGAAATAGATGCAAGTGGATACGGCCATCGGTATGGAGAGAAATAGTTGCTTGAAGGCGAGAAGAGTTCGGTGTGATTTTACATTGACAAACGTACTTTGTTTAGGATATATTGTATTAAGAAATAAATAAAAACCACATGACTAATATAATACTACAAAGGGAAATGCGCGTTCTTATCAAAGAGAGTGTACGAGAAGCGTTGCATGATGAGATGATAAAATATCGTAGCCTTTTTGTGCCTTTCGTTTCAATCAAAGAGCAACGCGATATTGAAAAAAGATATAAAAAACCCTCTCGAAAGTTTGTCAGAAAAACTGTTTTTGAATTATGACATGGTCGATTGAGTGGAGTCGTGAGGCTAGCAGGTTTCTTGTTGGCAATCATCTTGCCGAAGAGACTATCATTGATTTGATTCGCAACGCTGTTCGTAAATTTCAAGGTGAAATAGTAAATATCAATATCAGTAAACTGCAAGGCGAGTGGTCGGGTTTTCATCGGATCAGAAAAGGGAAATTACGCATTATTGTAGAGTTTATTTTCGAAGAACGAATCGCTCATATCGAAGTTATTGATTGGCGTGGTTCGGTTTATAAATAGAGCATCGTGTGGATTATCAGTGTTCGAAGAGGGGGGATGCGAATACAAAGGCTCCTCGAAGGTGAGAAAAGTTTGTCATAATGTCGTTTAACATGGCAAAGATTCTTATATTAAAATTAGCGAGTGCGCGCTATACAGGAAAATCAATCGGAGATGATATCCGTATAGAATTTGATATCTTCGATCGTACTGTCGGGCTCGATATTAAACTAAAAAAAGGGAATAGTGTCCCTCTCGATTTTGAGATCGGCCACATTGCCATGAGGAAGAAAACGTGGACGATTCCAGCAACGATTCGTGTCACAGAACGTGACGTTCTCTTCAACGATATAGGAAGCGCCAAGATAAAAATAAAAATTGACCCTAATGTTTCGTTCCCGCAGCGTTCAAGTCATGTGGTCGAAGTGAAGGAATTTCGCGGCTTCCAGACAAACGCAGCCGCTCAATTCGAAATAACAATCGAGGCGGGTGTTGCACAAGAGAAGGAAGGCGCTTCCTATAAAGGGCAAGCTATAGAATGGTGGGAACATTGGAAAGAAATCAAGACCTACACCTACCATGGCGTTAGCGGAAAGGAGGATTATAACCGTCACGACGCACTAATACGAAAAATAGTTGCTAATTTGAATAAAGAATTTTGTGATGATCTTTTTCCGCCAGATGAACCCCTCGATCCCAATCTCGTGAAGGCAATAATCTATCAGGAGAGTAGGGTTGGGTATGACCCAAAAGCGCCAATCAACATTATGCAGATTGGGAATGCGGGAGACCTGTCACTCAAGACGCTTCGAGGTGAATTGAAAGAATATTGGTTTCACCGTGCCAAGATTCAGCAATTAAAATATAAGAATGCGAAAGTGACTACGGTTGAAGAAAGTATTAAATGGGGAATAAGATGGCTCTATCATTGTGCGCAGGGGATTACGTATGATAAGAAACGGTATTGGCGAGCATGGAAAGAAGCAGTCGAGCGGTATAATGGAGGTGGAAATGCGAACTATGTCAGAGAAGTCTATGATATATATGAGAAAGGAGTAGATCGTCGGAATAAAAATTATCGCATCGAACTGTTTTCTATTTTTTTTGTTTTCCTTGCAGTTTTCTCCATATCCGTTTTTGCTCTTAGTGGGCGTAACAGTCCAACATATTCGCATGTCAAGGTAGACTCAGAAGATATCCCGTCGCGGGTTCGTACCATCATGGACGAAAAAATGAAAGTGTATGAACGACAAGATAGCTACTATTACGGAGACCTTTTTGTTGAGGCGGTATCGTTATGTGAGAAATATGAGGATGATTGTTTTTCAGAACTCATCTTTCGTTCATACCTTTCTGAACTTCTCTCAAAATCTCGAAGTATGAATGCGTTTTTAGAGGCTGCGCGATCGCTTGACATCGTTACTGCGTATAACTCTTTCTTGGCAGATTATGATAATGATGGAGAGAATGAACTCCTTCTCGTTTTAGAAGATCGTCTTAATCATGAGTATCTTGAGGTATTCGTTATAGATCCTACCGGGAACTCTCTTCGCGAAGTACATTCACTAGTCACCAGACCATATAGCGGCGGTTCCTCACGAGTCATCGACATTACAGGAGATGCGATTCCTGAAATATTTATATTTTCAACAGGAGGAAGGCAGGATGTCCAAGCCTATATATTTCAGTATGTGCTAGGAGAGCTAAAGGAATTGGCTAGATTCGAACACAATTATCTTAGAGCGGAATTCATTTTTACAGATGAGAATGGTAATGATCGTCCAGAGATAAAAGTGAAAGGTGAGCAGTATGGTTCAGAATGTATGGCGTGTGTTCATAAAAAAATAGAAGAGGTATTTGAGTATAATTCAAGATCAAAAATAATCGAGCAGATTCTTGTAAAACACTAATAAATGGGTTTTATGCGTATTTTCGTAACTGTAAAAACAGGAGCAAAGCATCCTTTGATAAAGGAAATCGAAAAAGGGGTTTTTGAGGTTGCTGTACGGGAGCCGGCGCATGAGAATCGTGCGAATACGGCAATACAGAAAGCATTGGCAGATCATTTTGATATTGCGCCTTCCCGGATACAACTTGTGAGAGGAGAGAAAAGCAAACGAAAAGTGTTTGATGTTGTTTTGTAATTTTTAAAGTAGTTTTGCTAAAAAAAGTCCTCCGATGGTCGTCGGAGGAAACATCACGGATCGGACATCTTAATGTCGGATCCGAAATTGCGGACCGAGTACGTGCGTTACGCACTGATCCCATGCAGGAGACGGGATTTCCCATCTCACGCCGTAAAAAATTTCAGGGTACAAAAGAGGAAAAATATTTTGGAATAATCCTTTTAATTTATAGATATTATAATTGACGTCTGACCGCCGACAGAGCGAATCCACCCATGACTCCCATGGAGTGAATTGCACCTCGATGATCCTGCCCCACGCCATTGCATTGTATTTCATCGCTTCGAACAATTTGCTCGAGCGCAAGTTGCGTTGATCTAGCACGCGTCCTCGACGGTTTTCGCCTATCGAAGATGCCTGATCGCAGACTTGTCCGGGGCATGTCACAAGAACGTCGCGAACGCGGTCAACAATTTTTTCTAGATGCTGTCGTTCGACGACGAATCTTATGCCGATCCCGTCGCCAAACCCACCGAGCTGTAAAAAACGGGATTCTTTATTGAGGACTTTCATGAGTGCATGATCCTTTGCTCTCACAAAGCAGAGCAACGGAACACGCTCGCCATTGATTTTGATCCAACGGCGAACCGCTGACAGAACTCGTTGGTTCTGTTTCAATGCAGGAAGTTGCTCACCTCTCCGATAAACAACCCACTTCTCGCAACGCAGATTCGATTTTTCGTTCAGTGTTGCGACAACCACAACCTCTTCTCGAGTGCTATCAAAAAGATTGTGGCCCAGAAAATCACCAAGAGCTTTAGCGATAAGCTCTAGATCTTCCGGAGCAAACGCCGATGTTCGACGTTGCTCGAAATAAAATTGAGCAAATACAAGTTTGAGGCGAGCAGATTGTCGAATCTTTTTTATATGAGGTTTATTTCCTGACCTTCGCATCAAGTCAATAAGCTTGATCGGATCGCTTTCTTTTCGAACCAAAGGTTCGCGATGTGCGATCTTGCCAAGTCCCGGTGGAAGGAATGCACGCGTAAATTCGTAGAACCGTTCTACGTCCTCGCACGCCAATCCCCATAGCCGCATGTCTGATCCGAAGTCGAAATGTGTGCCATCATACATTGGCACTGAATATCTTTTACTTTCGAGTGGTAATGCTCTCCCAACATAGAAATCGTGGAGAGACATCAACATATTGCTATGGCAGTGAGATTCGGTAAAACCGTTCGCAATGCCAACTCTTTTTACTTGGTCAATCTTGCCGATCATTTTTTTTAGCCGGATTTTTTCACCAAATAAAATTGAATGTGGATCTCTGAGTAAATTTTTTAGCTGTGACCGGGAAAGCGTAACCGCTCCCGGGAAAAAATTAGCAAGCCTAATGTTTGCGTCGTCTATTTTTTCAAAGGACATTTTTCCTCCTTACTACATTCTTCCTCTGTCGAGAGTAAAATGTATTTTTACTATAACGTCAATGGCTAATTCGCGAAAATCAAAAAATGCGGTAATATGAAATCACTATGCGATATATAGCCTGTTTTATTTTTCTTGTCTTTCCTGTTACCCTTTTTGCCGAAGGAGGCATTCAGTTTAGCGTAGATCGGCCTGTAATATACAAGAAAGAAACTGCGACCTTTTCTTGGAATGTGCCAAGCGCTATTTCGTGCAATTCCTATGTTGATGTGCTGGATTCTCATGGAAAGTGGGTATGGCAGTTTTCTGATACTTGGCAGAATGCAAATCGCCCTATTCAAGGTACATTTGAGGCAAAACCTGCAGATGATGCGCGATATTATTTGGAATGTATGATTGAGGGGCAGAAAAGCAGTAAATATGAGGAAGTGCAAGTGCTTGATCGAGACAAATATATCAGTGGAGACGAAACGCCAAATGTCCCGGTTATATCAACGAAGCCAGCAGTTTTGCAGGATGCAAAAAAAGTTTCAGAGCCTCAAAAGCCTTCAAATGCAAAAAGTGGGGGAGTGCCCACGGCGGATAATACTACGGCTACAGCGGGCGGTTCCGGCGGAACAACAGGCGGTTCGATTGGAGGGGGTGGAAGCAACATTTCTGCACTCGCAATAAATAGCAATAAAAGTCCTGTTGCCTCAGAAAATTTAGAGAATAAAGGCAATACTACGAATACACAGAAGAACATCGAGGCAAACAAGGATGGGCAAGAAAGTAATAGATTAAGGGAGAAATCGGCACAAGTATCTCAAGACAGCGATTTTGACCTTCTTTCAGATGAGGAAGAGGTACGGATTGGTACTGACCCAAACAATCCCGATACTGATGGGGATGGGTATCTGGACGGGCTCGAGGTAAAAAGCGGGTATAGTCCGCTTGTTAGAGCGTCTAAAAAAGAGGTGAAAAAGCCTGCCAAAGCGCCAACTGTCAAAAAACAGCCGGTAAAGAAGACGATTCAAAAGACCAAAATTTTTCAGAAAAAAGCAAAAAAAGTTTTAAATACAAAGAAAAAGACACCAAAAAAGACACCAAAACCGGTTGACAAGAAGACAAGAAGGCAATAGGCTTGACGGCAAAAGGGATGCACGCGCGACTACAAAAGAAAGGAGGATCGCGCAATGAAGAATCGGATGTTCTTTCAAAAAAATAGTAGTAATAGAAAAACGGTAATTTTGTTTTTTTTGATGATTGGTGGAAGTTTTTTTGGAGGGTGTTCAAATGTCGGTCCGCCCCCACTAAAGGCGGCGTCGCCGGATCCCTGCATACCAGTTTTTAGTAAATACATATTGGCCTTTCCCGCAGGGTGTGGGCAGGCCGTAGTGGCATCGGCTTCGACGCAGGCTCCTTCGATGGCAATCGGAGTGACCCCGGCGCCCATGCCGACGCCTGCGCCGACGCCAGCTCCTCCGGCGACATCGTCGCCCGAGGTGGTTGCGACGCCGAGTGTGGCGTCACCGACTCCGGGAGTGATTTTCACTCCTGAGCCGACGCCCGTGCCGACTCCGGAGCCCACTACGGCTCCGACTGCAGCGCCGACACCGACGCCAGTCGCAACGCCGACCCCCACACCCACCCCGTCGCCCAGCGCGGCGACCTCGTCCGTCGAAGCGACGCCATCCGTGGCGTCACCGACCCCGGGGCCGATTTTCAGCCCCGACGACGAGTAGATTTATTTACGCATCTCCCTTTGCCCCGAGCCATCGCCCGGGGATTTTTTTATTGCTCTTTTTTTGCAACTTTCTCTTGACAGGATTTTTCTTGTATGTAATATTTATTTTAAGTTCATTAACAACTTCAATAAATACCGAAGAGGAATAGTAAGAAGGGTTGAGATCACGAGCGAGTCGGGGATAGTGGAAGCCCGATGATTAACACTTTTTTGAACGCGCCTCTGTTATTTGGGTAGCAACCGAAGAAAGTCTGTAAAAGACAGACAAGTAGGTGTCGCCGGCTCGTGTCCGTTATCAAACACGACAGTTTATCTCGCAAAAGCGAGCCGAACTGGCAAAGCTTCTTTTTCGTAAGAAAAAGAAGGAAGAAGGGTGGTACCGCGAAGTTAAATAACTCTCGCTCCTTCATCAGTATATATTACTGATAGTGGAACGAGAGTTTTTTATTTACCCATAATTAATTTATATGAATACGCACACATCGTACAAAAAAATCGCCTCACATGAGGCGCATAAAGGTGAGTTTGAAACCTGCCTGCTTTTATATTCAGGAGGTTTGGATACTTCGGTGATGCTTAAATGGATTCAAGAAGAATATGAGTGTGCCGTGATAGCGCTTACCATTGATCTGGGACAAACTGCCGATAATCTCAAAGAAATAAGACAAAAAGCACTACAGCTCGGAGCAAAACAAGCTGTTGTATACGATGCAAAAGATGATTTTGCTGACACGTTTCTTTCAGAAGCAATTAAAGCGAACGCAGATTATCAAGGCGGTTATGCGCTCTCTACACCGCTTGGAAGAGTCGTGATTTCAAAGGTAGCCGTAAAAATTGCGAAAGAATACGGCTGTACTGTTATTGCTCACGGCTGTACCGGAAAAGGGAATGATCAAGTGAGGTTTGAAGGATATATGACAACCCTAGATCCAACCATCAAGATTATTGCTCCGGTAAGAGAATGGGGGATGGGAAGACAGGAAGAGATAGAGTACGCGAAAAAACATTCTATTCCGATAAAGCAACAATCAGATAAGCCGTATTCGTACGATGAAAACATGTGGGGTAACACAGGGGAAGGCGGTGAGATTGAAAATCCCGAGCTCACCCCTCCTTTAGAAAATATTTTGCAGTGGTGTAAAACACTTGAATCTGCTTCTGATATACCGGAGATAATTGAGATTGAATTTTATCAGGGAGTGCCAAAAAAATTGAACGGAAAAGAAATGAAACTAAGTAATCTAATCATGCACTGCAATAGTATTGGAGCACGGCACGGAGTTGGCGTTTTTCATCTCATAGAAGACAGAATTGTTGGTTTGAAGGTGAGAGGGGTGTATGAAAATCCAGGGGCGAGTATGTTGATCAAGGCACATAAAAATCTTGAACAACTTGTTTCTACGAGAGAAGAAAATGAATTAAAAACTTTCATTGATACAAAGTGGGCGTATCTCACGTATGGGGCAAAATGGTACGATCCTGTGATGTACCATATTCACGCTTTTATCAATAGTCAAAATAAAAAAGTTACAGGAAAAGTGAACGTCAGATTGTATAAGGGAAATATAGATGTTGTGTCGCTTGAATCGAAATATTCTCTCTTCGATCACAACCTTGCTACGTTTGAAAAAAACGCAACATTTAATCAAAACGCGTCAGCAGGGTTTATAGAAATCTATAATCTTGCGCAAAAAACAGCCTTCAATGTGTATAATTTTGAAGCCGAGCTTAATAAAAACTAACACTATCGCGATGAACCATATATTATCAATCGGGCAATTGAGAAAAAAACAAATCGAAGACATCCTGAGCGTGAGCATTGATTTGGAGAAGAATGGAGGGACGACGTTGCAAAATAAAAATATTATTTTTGCCTTTGAAAAACCGTCGTTACGGACAGTGATTGCGACAGAAGTGGCGATCAATCACTTACAGGGAAATGTGATACATGTAAAACCGGAGAATTTTTTTGAAGGACAAGTTTTGTTTTCAAATAAAAAACAAGCGCACATGAAAGGAAGAGAGTCGCTGAAAGATACGGTAAAAAATGTCTCTGAGTGGTGTGACGCTATTTTTGCAAGGGTTTTTTCTCATCAGACATTATTGGATATTGCAGAGCATTCCAGTATTCCCATTGTGAACGCTCTGAGTGACCTCCATCATCCGATGCAGGCTCTGGCCGATCTGTTTACGATTCAAGAAAAATTTGAAAAAAACTCAGTATCACTCGCATATATCGGAGATGCAAACAATGTTGCCTTCTCTCTTTTTGAGATCATGCTCATGTTTGGACACAATGTCAGATTTGCCGGGCCGAAAAATTATTCTTTCTCAAAAAAGCAGCAACTGTATTTTAAAAAATTAGCTAAAAAAAATCACGCAAGTGTGTCATTTACCGATAATCCTAAAGAAGCAGTGAAACATGCGGATATTGTATATACTGATACGTTTGTATCTATGGGTGAAGAACAGAAATATGAAGAAAAAATAAAAGCTTTTAATGGATACCAAGTCAATAAAAAATTATTTTCGTATGCAAAGAAAGGGGCATTCTTTATGCATTGTCTGCCTGCCCACAGAGGCGTTGAAGTAACGGATGAAATTATTGACTCAGAGATATCATTAGTATATCAGCAAGCAAAAAATAGAATGGTGGTTTCCAAAGGAGTATTTACAACATTATTACACCAAAAATATGAACACTAAACTGTGGAAAAGGATCACACGTATGCGTAGCACATACAGCTATGTCAAAACTTTTAGTTTCTCATCAAGTGTAAGGAGAGGAAGTTGTTTTTCTTGAGCAAGGCTCAGATATGTCGCATCGTAGAAACTCAAATCAGTATGCAAAACGAGATCCAGGGCAAGGCTATTATCAATGTCGCAAAACGGGATTCGCAATGCAAGGAATGATTCCACGAGCTTTTGAGCCATCTCTTGAGTGATCCTTTTTCTACGCACAGCTGACACAAGTCCATTACATACTTCGGAATGAAGAAGGGGACAAGAAAGAAAATTGAGAGCACCTTGAGAATAGCTTTGAAAGATAAGGTCAACCTTACTGGCATTCTCATCAGGAAGAAGAAAGCAAAGGACAAATGATGAGTCAATGATATAGGTTTTAATCTTCTCGTCCTTCATTGATCAATTCTTTATAATCAATTCGTTCTTTAATAGCAGGCCTGTCTTGAAGGATTGCTTCGAAAGCATTCAGAATACCCTCATTTTTCTTATGAGAAAAATATATTTCATCGACTGCAGAGCGCACGATTTCACCGATTGATTCTTTTTTTTCTTTCGCAAGATCATTCAATTGAGCCCACATCTGATCAGAAAATAGAATATTTGTCCTTTTTGTAAGCATATTATTGATTTATTATACACATACATATTAACATACATATATTTTATTGTCAACATACCCATCACAAAGATGAATTTCCCCCTTGACGTCCCTCTAAAATTACCCTAATGTTCAAATTAGGAAAGGACCCCAGCAATATGCGAGGCCCATTTTTATATCAAAACATGCAAGAGTTCTGGATGCGAGTAGTATCCACGTTTTTAGTTTTTTCTCTCGCATTTCCAAGTTTTTCCGCATTAGCCCAAACTTCAACACCCGACACCCTGTCAGACGCCACAAGTTCACAGGGTGTTTTTGTTGGTGAAGAACAAACCTCAAAAACAATTGAAAACAAAGGGAATACTGCTTCTCCTGAACCCACGGAACCAGCAGTGAAATTGACATATTCCGAGCTCATGCGCGAATTCCGCGCTGTACAACTCGGCAAAGAATACAATGATACCCCTCTTACAGATCAAGACCGCGAATCTCGTAGGACAACATTGCTTTCCAATCTCACCGAATATGCAAAAACAGAAGTTCAGTCTTTGCGCGAACTCGGCGTTTCAGCCTCAAAACAAAACAAATTCCTTTCCTCCATCAATGAAAAAATCCGCGCCCTTGGAGGAGCTCCTAGCTGGTGGGATAAGATTAAAGCCTTTTTTGCAGATGTATTCGGCCTTCAAGAGCCCTCCATACAAGTAATCATCAAAGATGACGCTGCTGAGACTGCCGCAATACCAGAAAAACCATCATCTTTCTCGCCCCCGGCAGATCCTCTGCCAGCTCAGGAAACAAAAACAGTTGAACTAGAGGATCAACCCATTCCTGACGATCCTGCGCTTCAAGAACAGCTCAAAAACCTCATCCTCACCCAAAAAGTAGAAGCAGCAAACAACGACCTTCCTACACTCAATGATCTCACAAAAGAAGACTCTGAGATCGCTCTTACCTATGAAATCAGGAATTTAGCTGCTTCTCTCGAGAATAATCCGGCAAAGATATTCAATTTCATACGAAACCAGATCTCTTACGAACCTTACGCAGGCTCTAAAAAAGGAGCTTTGGGTTGTTTGAAAGAACGAATTTGCAATGACACGGACACATCTTCGCTTCTTATTGCCATCTTGCGTGCTTCCGGTATCCCCGCTCGGTACAAAACCAGTCCGATTATCGCGTCAAAAGAGCAGCTTACAAGCCTTCTCAGGACAAAAGACCTCAAAGCAGCATATTACGCTCTTGGCTCTTCCGGCGTTGTAGTTGCGGTACCTCCGGACAGTGTACAATTCACCGAAGGAAAAGATTTTCTAGAGAAAGCAGACTTTTCAAAAATCAATACCTTGTATCTGGAATGGACATATGTCCAAATGTTTTATGAATACGATGAGCGCGGAGCAAATGTTTCGAATATCTTACCTCTGAGCGACATTGATTCAGATCAAAAACTCCAGGAAACTCTTGTTTCCTATCCCAAGAAATCATGGGTATCCATTGATGCTACCCTGAAACCCTCGATCCACAATCAAAAACAAGTACTTCAAGATTCCACGGATTTTAGCGCAGATGCGTTTCCTAGTACATACCTACAGTCAAATACGGATACCTCTCCTCTTGCAACATACGAAAGTATCCTAAAAGCAAAAACAGGCAAAGACATAAAGGATTTCCGCTCCACATGGACACTCGAACCTTGGGACATATCCATTATTCCTCCAACTCTGCCATTCATTGAGCTTCGCAAAGAAGTTATCAGCAGTACCAATTACAAAGACGGTAAAACGCGCACTATTACAATCGAGCAAACGACAGCAAGCGCATTACCTGATGATCGTAAAAATGCTGTTACAATATCGCTTCTGAAAGGAGACAAACCAATCCTTTCCCATATATTCTTTGCTTCCGAGCTCCCTGATTCTGGCATTTCTTTGGATTATCAAGGATTCCAAGATGTGGATAGAACAGTTATTGAAAAAGCTGGGGGTATTCACAATACAAATTCTTCTGTGGTGGATATTGTACCGGTATTTTCTCTTGGCGCTACTCAAATTATTGGTAAAGAACCCATATCAATCGGTGATCTCCTTATTCTAAGATTCAGCCCATCCCGAGGCGATGTTAAGCTCATTGAGAAAGAAAAGTTTTCCATTGCAGGAAACAGCGAGGGTATTGCAATCACATTTTCCCCTCGCGCATCTCAACCTACGCATCTCCCCTCTCCCTCTGCGATCCTTTTAGCTGGCAATACTGCCATTGCACGGGAATATCTTAAGACAATATTTCAGAAGCAAGATATTCTTTCCTCTGAGCTTAATCATCAATATGGAATCAACTTTGCTCGGGCAGTAGTGACGCAGAATCGCATTCTTACACGGGATGAAAGCGGCAATCCGTCTACCTTTGATTTTCAAGGGCTTTCCATTGATGCCTCCTATGAGTATCTGGACTACTCATCAAGCGACACGTTCAACAAACATCAAAAAGATTTTCGAGTAATCAGTGGCATGGACGCTTCCTACTACGAAGCGCAGACCCTTACAAACCTGACCGGAATGGAAGCGATTTCGACCGTGACAGGCCTGCAACATGCGTATCGCAATCCCGGTACCTATCAGGTCAAGACAATCACAAAACAAAACAAACAAGATATCGAGAATCTCAATCTCTCAGAGAACACCAAAGCAAAGATGAGGCAAGAAGTGGATACAGACCACACGATTACCACTCCAACCACGACTGTAACCAAGGGCGGATGGACAGGGACTCTGTATATGTCGCTAGCCAAAGACTACGATAGCGATCTCTATGCCATCGGAGAACAGGTGATCGGTAATGGAGGGTTTACGGTGGGGAAGGTTCAATTAGCATCTTGGCAAAACGATAATAGTGAGACCCAATACGCCTATCAATTAGATAAAGGCCCCGACCGTTTTATCTATAAAGATGACCCATCAAAGAACATCATGTGTTTGCTGCCGATAGAGTTGTATCAGGCAATAGAACAGGGAAAGCTAGCGCCGGGCTGGAGTCTTAAAAAATATGGTAAGCCTTGCATGGATGAAGGTCCAAACATATTTTCTGAAGCTTCTGATCACTATTTTGTGGTAGCGACTGATGGCGCATACTTGCTTGACACAGCGGATGGCTATGCCTATTGGATTACAAATGACGAGATTCTTTCGCCATTTATTTCAAGCTTACAAACTCATGGGTTAGATTCCAACATGTCAATGAGAAAACTTTTTCCATATTGGGGAACATATGTGAATGAAATCAGGGATGGAAAAGAATTACTTAGCCTTGATGTATTTAATCCAAGATCGAAGCAGGTATTTCCAATAGAAGCTGAAATGGCATATAAATATATGTCCTCAGAACTTATTCAGAAAAAATATATACCATATCATTTAAAGTACCCTACATCATCAATGATTGAAGAATCTGCAGTCTCATCCAAAGGTACTGTTGGTATGGTTCAACAATTCAATAACGGAAGGATGTATCTTTATTTTGATGGTCGCCGAGAGTTTAGCACAAAAACTTTTATAGTTTACGGACAATGGAAAGCAAAGTTTGATGAACTCGGTGGAATTAAAGCGGTTGGATATCCATCTTCTGATGTAGCGCATGTGTTCACTCCAAATAATACACTAGAGCAGCAGTTTGAATTATTCAATTGCGAACTGAGTGGTGGAGATTCTATTGACTGCAAGAAGAGAACAGCATCTTCAGATAGATTGTACGGGCTTGAGAAATATTACGACTCAACAGCTTTAAACGTTATACCATTTGTTCTTGCAAATAATGATAGCATCATAGGGTCATATAAGAAGTTTCTAGAAGGGATAGATCAGGCGCAAAATACGGGATCAGTTCGATATGCTTATTGCCTTCTTTCAAAGGCGAAGAATTTTAATTCTTACTCTCTCCCCAAATCTTTTTTAGCAAACCTTTCCTGCTTGTCTCAGTTGGTGTGGGGTGATATTCGAGATATTCAAGCGAAGAAAGAGTATGTGCAAAAACAGCTTACTTTCTTTGAGAGCCAAAATGAGCAAGAGTATTTTCTACTCGCATTGCTGCGTGATGAAATTGAGAAACATGTTGAGAAGGCAGATGTAAATCGCGATGAGTGGCTCGGGTATGTATCAGTTGATCTCGGCACTTTTTTGATTCCGGTCGGATCAATATCAAAGGGTGGCGAAAAGATTTTTAAGAAAATTGCTGTTGATGCCACAGAACGTTATGCGAAGGAACTGGCTGCGAAGCAGATTTCGAAAGGAGCGTTTTTGAGGGAGGTGGAGAAAAGCATTATTAAAGGAGCGGAAGCGTACGGCGGGAAGAATTTAACAAAGGAGCAGTTAGGAACGATCTCGGAAAAAGCATTGCTTTCTTCGCTTTCGAAGTCGGGGGTTACCTATGTGACGCGACAAGAATTAGATATCCCAATTGACCTTGCTCAGCAACTCACCGGGAAATGGTATAAGGCTACATCCCTTGATACAGCTGATAGTTTTGCAAAACATTTCATTAAGCATTTTCCCGAAAAGGGGAAGCCAGTTGTAAAGAATTCGGAAGTTGAGTACACGAAGCAAATGCAAGAGTATTTTGAAGACTCTACAAGATTTTTTGATAAATATGATGGGACTGGACAAAAAATAAAATCAGGAATTGGTCAAAATCGGGAAGAGTCGGGTTGGCTTATTAGGCAATCTGATGGTAGGGGAGGTTATTTTACCGCTGAAGATCATCCATTGGGTTTAGGAAAGGTGATAACTTTTTGGTACAAAAATTGATATGTCTATCATTAAATTAATCTCGACTCAAGAGAGGAGCGGAAGTGCATATGTCGAATTCTTTGTCGGAGACAGTAATGCCAAAATTGAAAATTGGATGCCAAAATCCAAGCTACTTAGTATTTATATTTTTGATCCCATCTTTTCAAATTGTTTTCGAGGGAAAGATAACCTCTTTGACGTAGCGGGTCCGCCGATATTCTATGATAAAGAAGATCTAACAAATATTTTATCAGTACTTAAAGAAAAGAGAATCGTTTTGGAAAATATAGATTCCATAGAGTCTCTCCGAGAGAGTACCGGCGATTTCTTACAATTTTTTTCTAAAGAGCTGGAAAGAGATTATAGAAGTAATTGGAAAGATAGCTGGAGAGGAATTAAGACAGATATTATTCAAATTAACGATTCACTCATTATCCTAATTGAGGATACCATAAAGAATGATAAAGGTTTATGGGTTATTGGAGTTTAATTATGAAGGTACACAATGTAAAGGAAGTATTTGATTTTTACTCCCAATACAGAGGACAGTATATTTATATTGAGGGATATTATGCCGACCATTGTCTATTCGATGCCAACCCGCAAAGCACTGAAGTTCTTTCCGTCGGACCCCAACTCCACAAAGATATTGATATGTTGCTACATAAAATAGGTCTTGACTCGTATGAAGGTAAGATTAGAGTTGTTGGAAAAGTGAACGCAGCAATGACACCTCATAAAAACATTGGTGATATTTTGAGAGTCGAATTGTTGAATGATAATGGAAGTGTTACAGCAACTGAGAAGATTCACAGCAACTCCATTCCTAAAAGTATGAGAGAAGAAATTTGATGCAAAAGTCTATGAAAAAATTATGACTCGCTCAACTCGCATCAACACTCCACACATTCTGTTCCACGTCATCAATCGCGGTGATGGCCGCAATTTCTTATAACATATGCCAAATTCAAAAGATTTCAAATCACTGCCAATAGGAATGAAGATACTCGTAGTGTGGATAGGTTCAACGCCATTATTTACGCTGGCACTTATTTTATTGGATGAGAATTTTCAATCGCCTTTTGGAGTATGCTTTGGAGTCGTTGTTTCCATTATTGCGCTTCTGATTTCGTGGGGACTGGTACTGAGGAAAAATTGGGTTCGGATTCTCGTCATTGTGGGATCTTGTATCAATATCGCTTTTAGCGCGCTCAATCTTATCTTATTACAATTTTTTATAGTTCTCGATGCATTTATTCTCCTTTTGGCTTTTCCTGCAATACTTGGAATCGGTCTTAGCTCTTTTATCGTCTGGTATTTGAAAAAAAGTTCTGTGCGTGCGTTGTTTTGCGAGCCGACACCACACGATGCAGTATCGGAAGAGCTACCACATAATGAGGCAAAATATATTAGAGATCCTCGCGACAAGACCATTGCGCTGCTTTTCCTCGTTGTCCCGATTATCTTATTTATTATAGATAGATCTTTTCATTTGACTGGCACTATCACATACCAGATTTTTACAAATCAATACATACAGAAGTGGTATTACGGTACCGATGAAACACTTCGCCTATTTTTAAAAATAGCCCCATTTCTGTTAGGCAGTTTGATTTTTTCTAGTGTGATCGTTGGCATCATTATCGCAATTTTGATTTTTAGCCGCAAAAGATTACGCGCCGATATTCCGTATGACGAACGTTCAGGAAAAGGTCAAGAGTCAGAAATTCCTTCCGATCTCGGCCGTTGGAACTGGGGAGCATCAGGACTTATATTTTTTTGGGGAGTCCATCATCGAGTGTGGATTTCATTGCTTGGCATCATTCCCGTATTTGGCAATATCTGGTGGATCGTGATGGGAGTAAAAGGTAATGCGTGGGCATGGAGGATGAATCGATGGGAAAGCGTAAGCGAGTATAAAAAATCGCAGAGTGGCGCATGGAAGATTATTGGGATTATTTTTACAATTTTAAGAATACCAAGCATGCTTATTGAGATTTTCGTTATTTCTCTGATTGCGATTGCTTTTATCGGTAATCCCGGTGATACGCTTAATTATCGCGATACTTTCTTACCAGAGATGGAATCACAGATAGACTTTTCAGAAGAAGAGCAAGAGAACGTAGCTATCGAAAGTGATACTGATCAAGAAAAACGCGAAGATGAGCGAGCCACTACTCCCGAGCTTGTTGTACAGCCGTCGTCTCAACAACCGCTCCCACTCAAAAAAGATGATAAGGATGACGCATCGAAGAATGTACTAAAAAAAGAGAGTATTCGATTTGAGGGAATAGATGCCGGCGCTCTCCAAGAAGTAGGGTACGGGTATTACACAGACTTCCATGACACATGGCTAGCCGACGGAAAGAAAGGGATACGGCTCAAAGGAATCGATAAGCCATTTGTCCGCTGTTTTACCTCTATTCTCTGCGCGACTGATTCGAGCATCTGGCTTCAAAAATCACGCAACGGGGAAGATATCGCATTTAATGAATACAATTTTATTGACGTTGCAAGCGCAAAACGGCTTGCGGGGAACCAGTTGTATACGGATCGTAAAGGAGTGTGGTATGTCGATTCAGTAAATCATTTTATTGAGCGGGCAACAGAAATTAATCCATCGTCACTCCGCGTATTTGCTGACGGATCTACGGATGCATATGATTTTGCGATTTTTGGAGATAAAAATGCCGTGTGGATATATTTGGAAGGCGCGGAGCAGCGATTGACGCAGATCACAGACATTGATCCGCAATCTTTTTCTCGACTGTTTCCCAAGTCAGATATTTTTTATAAAGATAAAAATCATGTGTATAGCTTCATGTATGGGAAACGCGACTTTTCCAAAAATTATGTCGAAGGCGATTATGGGTTGCGTCAAATATCAGATGTAGACCGTAAGACCGTTACGCTCATGAAAGAACCAACCGATCCCTATCCTAGACTCAAGGATAAGAATGGGCTCTATGTATTTGATCAAAAGATTTTTGGATACCGTCTGAAGAAATAATTTTATGATCTTTATTGCACGTCGCACAATCTGTAGTTTTCTGATCTTCGCACTGCTGACACTCAATCTCCAGCCGGTGGTGGCGTTTGATATTGGTGCAGCAGGAGATCGGGATTCTTTGTCTGGTCGGCAAGCAGCCTCTGTTTCTGATCTTGGAATGACACAGGATGCACTGCCTCCATTTCCCGAAGACGAAAGTCCTGAAGCATTTGATTGGTCCACGATTGATTGGGATAAGATTGTTACACTGCCGTCAGACGAAGAAGAATATGTGCAAAAAGTACAAGAGTTTATCACTCAGCAACGGTTGGATGAGGTAAAAGCGTTAAAGAAAAAAGAACATCCTTTCTCCTCCGATTATGTTATGGAGCACTACGGAGTGCCTCAGGTCGTGCAAGATCTTGTACGGCAATATCGAGAAACACTCAAAGACATTGCCGATGATCAAAAGAATTCTTTGAAAGAAAAACTTGTCTATGATATCAAACAAGCATTGAAGAAAGAAAATCTTTTACCTACGTCAACTGACCAAGAAAAAGAAGCAGACTCTCAATTTGATCACGTTTTGAAAGCTTCTTCGTCAATCAGTTCTCCCGTTACGAATGGCACGCCCGCCGGTTCTATCGGATCAGAGGATATCAAGGCTGATGTTATTGACTCTCGAGGTATACCCGATGAGGGTCAATCCCTTGACGGCGCAACGATTGAGGAGCTGGAGAAAAAAGATCTTCCAGCGTCAGTAAGCGGGCAGTCTTCCTATATTCCCTCGCTCGGGAAAAATATAACCGTAACGATTCAAAAATTATTCAGTTTCCTTTTTGGGATACAGAAAGCAAACGCCGCCTCCCCATTGATCTCATGGTATGAAGGAATTGAAGATACCACGCCCGATTTCGCGCTCTATTATCTTTCTCAGGTACAAAAAAACGACGGCAGTTTTGGCAGTGAAAATATCTATGAAGTCTCGAGCGATGTCGCTCTTCTTCTCAGCGAGATGAATCGCACAAATAATGATCAGTACGATCAATTGATTACTTATTTGAAGAATACACCACCCCGTACGACTCGTGAAAAAATTATTAAATTACGTTTGCTGGTAGCTTTAAAGGAGCCGTATGAGGATCTCCTCAAGGAGGTGTATTCACTGCAAAATACGAACGGTGGGTTTAGCTTGCAGAAAGGATATATGAGCGATGCGGGTACGACAATGGAGTTTATCCTTGCGATGTGGGGGATCAATACCGCCGAGAGCACCAAAAAGCTTATCCCTGCACTGAATTATATTATCAATACAATCGGCACAGACAGCTCGTTATCATTGATCCCCGACGGACCTCCAAATTATTATCTCATAGCAAAGACTGTTGAATATCTCCGGCCTATTTGGGATCTTCAATTTCGTGATGCGGATTCAAAAGTTGTGGTGGTCAGCGTGCAAGAAAAAATTGACGCTCTACTTGCCTTCCTTGACAAGAGTATTAATAAAGATACTGGCACGTTGAGCGGTAGTACGGATGCAAGCGACTATGCCATGACACTGCGTGTATTGCAGCTCTACAATGTGTACCCTCAAGCACAGGGCGCTCTTGCCGAAACTCTTGCCCGTTTTCAATACGCAGACGGCAGTTTTGGACATTCACTCTACGCCACGATCCCTGCCGCAAGAGCGTTTCGAAAAGGTGACCTGGCGATTACTGAGATACAAAAGGAAGGTGATTATATAGGAAATACATCATTTACGATTCTTGCGAAAATAAAAAATAAGGGATTGGCAGCAACATCGATCACGCAATTGTTCACGTTTTTCGATGGTGTATTGATTGGTGAGCAAGGGATGAAAAAAATTTCTTTTGAACCATCCAAGGATAATCCAAATGTTTTAATACCAAAAGAAAATGGAAGGATCGGCAAAAGACAAGGAATACCCGTACCGTTTACAACAATCGCTCCAGGTGAAGAAAAAATAATTCGTATCAAATTTTCACAAGACATTGGTGCTCGAATGACTGGGAAAACTTCTTTTCTGTTATACGTAGATTCTGTTGAAGATGAGAATGAAGAAAATAACTGGAATGAAACCTCCCTTGAATTTAAACCGGATTCAAATGGTGTTCCTGCGCTGCCCCTGTATGCAGTGATATACAAGTATGATTTGGGTGGGATACCTGCTCTGAATGTGCGATGGCAAAAACGAAATGATGCGAATCGCAAGAATTACGATGTCCTTTTTCGTAAACCCGGTGAGAGTCAATGGAGGCGCATTGTTGTGCCATTCCAACAAGGATGGAACGGTGCATTTTTCGGATTTCCTTTTGGGCTAGACGGACAAAATGTTGAAGGCAAGACGTATGAATTTACTCTTGCTGTCCTGCATGCAAATGCTGATTTAATGACATATATTGCTGACCCCATTACTATTACTTTGAGTGCGGATCCAAAGAAATATGTTGGCAGTGTAGAGGCGTCTGTTACTCGTGACGCGCAGTCACTTGGGAGCGCGAATGTATGGGGATATGGTCTCTCAGGCATGTCTGATAAAAACGGAACGTTAGAATTGAAAAATGTGCAGCATGGAATAAACGAAGCATGGGTTGATGTGCCATATTATGAAAAACTTGCGACTTCATTTGAAATAAAGCCGGGAGAACGCACAAAAGATGCGCGCCGTTTCACTCGCGTAAAAGCAGATTCTGAACCGCCGGTACTTGATCGGACAGAAATTTCGTGGCCGCTGAAAAATTCGATGGTAAAAAATCAAAAAAGTTGGACTGTGCTTGCGACAGGCGTGGATAATATTTTCTTTGACCATGTTGATTTTTGGTATTTTGATCCGAGTCAGCAAGCGTGGGTTTTCTTGCGGTCTGAGAAGGCATTATCTAATCAAGCATTTTTTGATTGGGATATTCCAAAGGAGTTGATTGGAAAGGGATATAAACTCAAAGCAATCGCCTACGACTATGTTGGCAATGCGTCTGCGCCCAAAGAATGGGGACCATTTGAGATACTGGATGGAAGCGCGGCAACGGCCGCTGTCAATGTGGAGGGTTTAGTTCAAAACGCATGGAGTCTTGGCGAGAAAAAGACAGTGAAATGGGAAATAAAATCGGCAAATCCTCTACTCGAGATTACATCCGTGCGTCTTAAGTTAGATACATCCACGGTTTTTATCAAAGGCAATTCACCGGCGGATCTCAAATCTGCAGACTACACAATTCCAAAAAATGCATCGTATGAATCCGATGCCGCTACCATACTCGTTAGCTATTGCGATAAAGCTTTTACCTGTGGGACTGCACAATCTGAACCATTCCGTATTGTAGATCCTTCACCCCCGCCGCCAGCGCCATGGGGCAAGGAACGCAGATCAAACATGGTCGCATCAAAGTATCCAATCGATCGATACATGGATTCGGTATTTCAGAATTCAGACGGATCAAAAGAGATTATCTATCGGGAGTTTGACAAAAGCGATCCCAATGGAAGTGAAATGCGTCGCATCGTGTATCGCAAAGTGAAGGAGGGCGTGTGGCAAGATCCGGTGGTACTTGTGGAGCATCAATATAAGTGGAATGAGACAGATGACATCATTTTTAATGAAGTAAGAACGGTGAAGGCTGACGATGGAAGTATTCACATAGTATTCCAGCGATATGTGGGAGGTCCATCCGCAAATGCAGATGGAACTGAAATATTTTACTTACATCTGAAAGACGGATTGTTGCAAAAGCGAGAACAGATTTCTTCTGATACTACTGTTTCTCAAGCAGCGCGTTTAGCTCTCAATGCTTCTGGTGATGTATTTATAACATGGGTGGAAGGATTCTCTTATGCAACATGGAAAGGCACGCCTACGGTGAAATATCGAGAATTCGTCGGTGGTCGATGGTCTGATGTAGCGCGCCTGACAAACGAGAACAGTAGCAACCCCATTGTTATTGAAGATAATGGGTCTGTTCTGGTTGTGTATTCTGAAGATGAGCAATTTTTTATGCAGGTGAAACGGGATGGTCAGTGGTGGGTGCCATCGCCCATTGTTCCGCGTACTATTTCAAAAAAAGAATTAGATAGCGTGAATAAAATTAGTGATGTACGCGATGCTATCGTTGAGCAGGACCCAAACGATCCTACCCTCTATCGCTGGCTGCCTTCAATAAAGAAAAAATCAGATCTTGATGCAATTTTGAAAAACAAGCAGTTTGAAGCTAAAGATACTGTTCTTTATCTTTGGTTTATCAATCAATATGGCAGAGGCGCGTATGCTCCGCAACTTTTTGCTAAAGGAAACAATGAATATGATTTGTTTTTCAAAAAAGGTGGGGAGAAGCGAAATTGGCGCTATGATATTAGCTTACTTAGTTTCTCTCTTACAGATTACAAAAAAGGAGATGCTCGCGTAACATCATATCGTTCCATGATGGAAGCGCCTTCACTCGATGACGGAAGAGGATTTAGCGTAGCAAGGAATAAGGATGGACAATATCATATAGCATATTCACGGATGTGGTGGCCTCCTGCAGGGCAATCTCAGAGTAGCATCTACTATGTATTCTTTGATGGCACTAATCTTTTGCATCGCACACAGATTGCTTCGCCATTTCGATATGTCGATGATCAAAGGCCACTGATTCTTGAAAGAGATGATGTGGTAAGTGTGTATTTTGGTGATTTTACTTCTGACCTTTCAATGGTCAATACTGCTGACTTATCGAAGCTCAAGCAATACCGACTTACGCCCCTCAAACCGGTCATTGGAGGTACGACAAAAGGATTTCCTGTGGATTTGGAGTGGGACGTACAAGGAGGAAATCTTTCATCATATTCCGTGTTGGTTGGAAAAACTCTTGATGATCTAAAAGAGCAAGCATCCGAACTAAAAGAACAGAAATTTACCCTAGAAGGATTGGACGCAGATACTGAGTACTACTGGCAAGTAATCGGGAAAGAAGGCGCACAAAGCGTCTACGGTGGTTCATGGCGGTTTACAACAGGTCCGCCTCAGCCAAAAATAAAAGTTTCAGTGGGGGATCGAGAGTATAAAGATAAGAATACGATTGGAATAGGCAAGGTGGATGCAGGTAAGACTCAAGATATTGCGCTTACGTTTTTAAATACAGGAAATGGCGATCTTAAAATTTCTGATCTTATTCTGAATGGATCAAGCGCATTTACCATAAAAGAAGATTTCAAAGAAGCTGTGAAGGCTGGTGAATTAAGGAAACTTACATTACAATTTTCGGCATCTGATAATAATGACGATCAAAAGACCGAGCTTTCATTTTCTACCAATGATCCGAATGCAGCGAAATTTACCTTTACGCTAGCAGCCACGATTGTGCGTCCAAAAATTGTAGTGCTTAGAACTAATGATGGTAATGTATGGACAAATGGTTCGAAGCCCTCGTTTGGTGTTATACCGCTTGGTGAAGGGCGCGGTTTAAATTTAACTATAAGAAATATCGGCACTGGGAATTTAACATTTACGGGTGATACTCCGCTCAAGATTTCTGATGATGTGGACGGTTCATACGTACTTTATTTGAATGATGACAAAAAATTATTGACTCCCGGAGAAGAATCATTGTTTCGCGTATATCTCAAGCCAAAGAGTGTAGGAAAAAAAACAGCTACTCTTACGATATTGTCGGATGCGCAAGATGCTAACAAATTTATATTAAAGCTCGAAGGTGAAGGCGCTTCTCCGGTGATGGACGTTTCCCTTGATGAGAAAGAAATAAAAACTGATGACACCATTTCTTTTGGGGAAATGCAGCAGGGTGATAAAAAAGAAATCTCAGTCGAAATCAAAAATTCAGGGAACTATGATCTTATTTTACCAACTAAGATCGAAGGGGCTACGAATTTTTCTTTCAAAGGAAAGAAAGTAATTTCCAACGGACCAAATGGGAGCGAATATGAGACAATTGTGGTCTCACCGAGCACTTCGTTACAGGAAGTTTTGACATTCATTGCTCCAGAGGATCTTGGAGAGAAGTCGGCAAAAATTTCTTGGCTGAGCAACGATCCGGAGAAAAAAATATTTACTGTGACTGTAAAAGCGATCGTTGTAAAACCTGTCCTTCGCGTAAACGCAAAAGGGTTTGGGAGTCCTGTGATATGGACAGAGAGAAAGTCGGGTGACGGATGGGGGATCGGACTTCTTGCCCCAGGTCAAATACAAGACGCTACAATAAGTTTGGAAAATATCGGGAATACGAAACTCATACTTTCCGACGTAAAACTTGAAGGCGAGGGGTATTCTGGTGGTCAATTTGGAAATCCATTTGATCTTTTCCCTGGCGATACTGCATATCCTGTGATCCAATTTATAGCCCCAAAAAAAGCTGGCGTATACAAGGCCGAGTATTCTTTCAAAACAAATGATCGTAAGGCACCGCTTTTTTCGCTGGTATTTGAAGGGCTCGTGTGGGGATTGGATATGGTGCTAAAACAGGGAAACAGTGAAATAAAAAATGGCGCATCAGTTGATTTTGGTTCTGTTCCGAGTGGTGAGGCCAAAGAAATAAAAGTAACAATCTCAAATAATGGCAGCAATGCGAATTTAAAAGTTTCTGATGTTACATTGGATGGATCAGATACGTTTACGATTGTTTCCAAGCCTTCCGATGTAATAGAGCCGGGAAAATCAGCAGACCTCGTCGTGCGGTTTGCTTCACCGCAAAAATTTGGAGAATATTCAGAGACCCTTTCCTTCAAATCAAACGATCCGGATAAAGAACAAACCACTCTTGCATTGAAGGCGACGGCAACAAGGGCAGAACTCGCACTCACCTCTGATGGTAAGATAGTAAAAACAAATGACGAATTTATCCTCGGTGACTTTGCTCCAGGAAAAATAAAAGACATTACCTTTACCATCGCAAACACAGGGAATAGTGTCCTGTCATTGACAGATCTCAAACTTGTAGGATCAGATTTTACGATCGTTACTCGCGCGGCTGAAACTGTGGCGCCAGGCAAATCCACCTCTCTCACAGTGCGTTTTATTTCACCTAAAACAAAAGGAGAAAAACAGGCTACCCTCTCCTTCACTACGAGTGATCCCAATAAAAAAGATATTGTTCTTACGTTTGAAGCAACCACTCGTCGTTCTGAATTCTCGTTTCTCTCTGATGGCAAAGCCATTCAGAACAATGACGTAATCAATCTTGGCGATCTTGCTAGCGGAAAGATTAAAGATGCCATATTTACTATCATAAACACCGGTAATGCAGATCTCGAGCTTTCTGATATTGCACTTGCAGGATCAGATGCCTTCGTCATAACAGCTCAGCCAGTTGCACCATTACAACCAGGAGCTATCACGAATCTCGAAGTACGTTTCACTTCACCGAAACTGAAAGGCGATACATCTGCAAAACTCTTCTTTGCCACAAATGATCCGGACCGACAAGGTATGGAATTGAATATACGCGCTACTGCAAGAAGACCTCAACTCGTACTCAAGAATGGAGAAAATGTTGTGAGTAGAAATACGTTTAGCTTAGGATCCGTACCAACAGGTTCTACTAATGATCTCACATTGAGCATAACTAATTCTGGCAATACCGACCTTACCCTCGATCAACAGCCTATGCCTGCCGTATTCAACGGCTTCTCTCTATTGGCCCAACCCCTTGAGCCGTTGAAGCCCGGCACTACTGCCGACATCACTGTGAGATTTACTAGCCCCAAAGAAATTGGTGTGAGATCTCAAACATACGAATGGAATACAAATGATCCGGACATGCCTTCTCTTTCCCTGACGTTTAAGGCAACAGCTCAAAGATCAGATCTGAAGGTTTTTCAAAATGGAAAAGCACTATCTTCCAACGCTACTATTGACTTTGGGTCCGTGTCTTTCGGAAAAAATAAAGAAGCAACCATCACACTCGCAAACTTTGGCAACAGTAACCTCATTGTTTCTGATCTCGTGCTCAATGGCGAAGATTTTACCTTTAGTGCTCAATCCTTTGCAACTATTATCCCAACTGCTTCTACAATCTTGACCGTGCGTTTCAAACCCTCCCTTAGTAAAGGTAATAAATCAGCCATTCTATCATGGAAGACCAATGATCCCGATCAAAAAGATTTTACGATCAATTTTACCGCAACAACCTTGCGATCCGAGCTTACATTCACTTCAGATGGCAAAGCTCTTGTAAATACTGATATCATCAATTTTGGTGAACTTACCTCAGGCAAGATAAAGGATATGGACGTGACTATAGGAAATAGCGGTAATGAGAATCTAATATTATCTGATTTCAAACTAGACGGTGCAAATTTTTCTATTGTCACTCAACCTATTGAAGTCGTGGCGCCGGACAAATCCACCTCACTGACCTTGCGTTTCACCTCGCCTAAACAAAAAGGCACTAAAACTGCAACTCTTTCTTTCTTGACAAATGATCCCGACAAAAAAGACATTGCATTCACTCTTACTGCAATGAGTAAGAGAGCTGAGCTTGTCCTCACCTCTGATGGCAAGGCAGTCAAAACAAATGCAGGATTTATCCTCGGCGACTTTGCTCCGGGAAAAACAAAAGATATTAGTCTTGTTATTGCCAACACAGGAAACACAGACCTAATAATAAGTGATTTGAAACTTGAAAGTTCAGATTTTGCTTTCGTTGGTCCTATTCCTGAAACTGTCGTCCCAAGCAAATCCGCAACACTTACGGTTCGCTTTAGTGCGTTAAAAGAAAAAGGTGAAAAGTCTACGACGCTCTCCTTCATAACAAACGATCCTGAGGAAAAAGAAATTATTGTTGTCATCAAAGCAACAGTACGACGATCTGAACTTGTATTGGCGCATGATACCATCGCATTGAATACAAAGGATGAACTGAGTTTCGGCTCTGTTGCGTCAGGTAAGACAAAAGATCTTTCCATTACAATAACCAACAACGGAAACACTGATCTTATTTTTTCAAATTTTATTTTGAGCGGCTCTAAGAATTTCGCAACATCAACAGAAATAACCTCAACCTTGCAACCAGGAAAATCAACTCTTCTTGGCATGCGTTTCGCTGCCTCCAAAACAAAAGGAGACATTGCAGCAACTCTTTCCTTCACTACCAATGACCCCGACAAAAAAGATGTACAGCTTACATTTACTGCAACAACCTTGCGTCCTGAAATCGAGTTGACCTATGACGGAACACCTGTGAAGAGAAATGATGTCATTGATCTTGGTATTCTTGCAACAGGAGCAAAAAAGGATATGGCTTTGACTATAACAAATAAAGGAAACACTGATCTTTCTTTTGACTCTTTGTTACTCGACGGCAATACCGATTTCATAATCCCGCAACAACAAATCGAATCACTTGCGCCCCTCGCTTCGATCACGATTCCTATAAAACTTATCGGGCAAGTTGAAGGAGAGAAAAAAGCGAAGGTAACATTCATAACGAATGACCCTGACGCGCCGTTTGTACTTAATGTTAAGACACGAGTGGCGGTAACTACAGGCATAGGCAAAGGCCTTACCGGTGAATATTTTGCGACAAAGGATTTCAAAGCGCTCAGCGTCAGACGTACAGATCCACAAGTCAATTTTGACTGGAAGCGACTCAGCCCAGACTCTACCATGCCACTCAACAATTTTTCAGTCCGCTGGTCAGGTAAAGTGGAATCCCAATACACGGGAGTTTATACATTCAGCACCAATACCGACGATGGCGCGCGCTTGAGAGTGAATGGCCAGCAGATCATTGATGATTGGCAAGATCATACCCTTCAAGAAAACAAAGGGACGATTGCGTTGGAGGCTGGCAAGCAGTATGATATTTCCTTTGAGTATTATGACTCAAAGGATGACGCAAGCGCACAGCTTCTCTGGGAAACGCCATATGGCAGAAAAGAATTGATCCCGACAGTGCAATTGTATCCTACGCAACTATCCGATCTCATTCCTTCTCCTCGAGGAAACGGTACAGGATTGAGTGGCGAATATTACGCGGATAAAAAATTAACCTCTCGTGTGCTCACTCGTACTGACGCACGCATTAATTTCAATTGGAAATCCGCAAGCCCTGATCCACAAGTGCCAGTGGATCGTTTCTCTGCTCGATGGTCAGGATTTGTAGAACCTCAATACACAGGACAATATACCTTCTCCACAAATACTGATGATGGCTCACGGCTGTGGGTGAATGGAGTCAAGATTGTCGATCAATGGAATGATCATACGGTACAAGAGAATAAAGGCGTCATCACGCTCGAAGCAGGCAAGAAGTACTCGGTTGTGTTCGAATATTATGATAGCGTGGGTGATGCCGTTGCACAGCTTTTGTGGGAAACACCATATGGCAGGAAAGAATTGATCCCGACAGCGCAGTTGTATCCACAAAATACCCAACAAGATAAGGAAGGTACAGGCCTCAAAGGTGAGTATTATGCAAACGCAAATTATACAGAGCATGTCCTTACTCGAATTGATCCCGAAGTGAATTTTGCCTGGGGGAATGGTAGTCCAGACCCTAAACTTGCTCCGGATTATTTTGCCACTCGGTGGAGAGGCAAGATTCGTATTCCGGAAGGTGGAGAATATCGGTTTACCACACTTGCTGACGACGGGATTCGATTGTGGGTAGATGGAAAACTGCTTATCAATGATTGGATGTATGCACACCCGCCGCAGTGGTTTTCCGGTGGACTGCCACTCGAGGCAGGCCGCTCATACGATATTCAACTCGACTATTACGAAGCTTACTCAGGTGCTCAGGTGCAATTATTTTGGAACGGCCCTCGTACAAATGGCAAAGAAGAACTGATACCCCAAGCAGTACTAACGCCAGCGCTTTAGATACGAGGAATTACATTTCTATGAATAAGTTCAACCACATCCTGGACTCCTGAAAGGAGTCCCCATGCAACAGTTCAACATCACCAGAGGCATCAAAGGCTTTGTGAGGCTGTACAATTACGGGTATAACCATACCCGTATGATCACGAAAGAAGCCAAAGA
>OBEQ012246900.1_pt1 | contig 30367 bp, 29 predicted proteins | sample 1670901 | NCBI WGS metagenome assembly OBEQ01 (sample SAMEA104232315, study PRJEB22302) | groundwater metagenome | biome: forest; feature: aquifer; material: groundwater | place: USA | collected 2011-08-07 | depth 5.4 m
CCGCCGCTGGCCGGCTTCTTTTCCAAGGACGAGATCCTGGCCTCCGCGTACCACGCGGGCCGCCCCGGGCTCTGGGCGCTCCTGCTGCTCGGCGTCTTGCTCACCGCGGTGTATATCTCCCGGGCCTTCATCCCTCACGCGGCGTCGCACCATCAGGCTTTCGCCCATTGTGAATGATTCGAAACTGCTGCCACCCGTAGGTGTCTGGACCGTGTCTCAGTTCCAGTGTGGCTGATCATCCTCTCAGATCAGCTACCCGTCTTAGCCTTGGTGAGCCGTTACCTCGCCAACTAGCTGATAGGCCGCGAACTCCTCAATTAGCGCCAGGCCTTGCGGTCCCCGGCTTTAGTATGCCTCTCAGGAGAGAGACAACCACATGCGGTATTAATCCGGCTTTCGCCGAGCTATTCCACACTAAATGGTAGATTGTTCACGTGTTACGCACCCGTTCGCCACTGCTTTTCAAATGTATTGCTACACCTGAAAAACCGTTCGACTTGCATGTCTTAACCACGCCGCCAGCGTTCATTCTGAGCCAGGATCAAACTCTCCGAAAAAAGAGAGTCACGAATCCTAGTGATTCATGAACTACTTGAATGGTGTGAACCCGAAGGCTCACACCGTATACTATCTGGAATAATGTTGATTGGGGGTCCCAATCAATCGCACAAAGTAAATTTCAAAGAACCGCCCCTTGAAGGGGGAAAGATTTCCAAGAGAACATTCGCATTTTAGTCCGTCAATCCTTTTCCCGAATTTTCCGAAAAAAGTTTTTTGAAGGAACGCTCTGTTTCTCGTTTCTTCGTTCACTTCCCGCATTTTGCACGCGGTGTTGATCGAAGGGAACGGCGAACATGCAAACACGGATTTCATAATCAAGACCTTTTTTGTCAAAAAGGATACATGTACAATATATTGTTGTTCATCAGTTATATACAATCTATTTTGATTGTCGCGCTTGACCCAAATTGAGCGCATGGCGACCCGCTGAATTCCAAGTACTGTTTACCGATTTTTTGTATCCATTAGTTAAATACGATTCCCTCTCAGTGGTTCCCCATTTCATCGATTTCGAGGGATTGCCGAGCACGGACTGCCGGTGCATCCGGAGAAACTCTGGAAGCTACTCGATCCGGATGCGTTAATTGCGCTCGTCCGGGTCTGTGGGGTGTCGGCGGGCAACCGGCCGACACCACCCGGACACCAGCTGGAAAGACCGCTGCGGCGGGACGCTGCCCTCGGTCTCGACTACATCGGAGACGACGCTCGACGACATCGCGATTGCGAACGACCTGGCGGCGGAACTCTTCGGCGCGTCGGTCGATGACCTCTCGCGGTTCTCGTCAACCCGTGCGTCGGGGTACAGCTACCGAAGTTTGCCAGACCGTTTGCCGCGCCGCGTGCCCACGGCGGGAGAAGCGGGCAAAGTGATCGCGCAACCCGACACGACGACGGCCCAGGGCAAACGTGACCGCGCCTTGCTGGAGGTGGTTTACTCCTCCGGTCTGCGCGTGGCCGAACTTTCTTCTCCAGCAGCCTGTCGGACTTAGAAAATGAAGGCCCTCTGGCATCGATCATTCGCGAAAAGAATGTCCCGCGAGGGCAAATATTCCCCCATAAACGCCTTCAGGCGCCTAAGTCCGACAGGCTGCTAGCGAAACCGGCCGCAGTGCACCGTCGGGATTCGGGGTCGAAAAGCTCGTTTTTCTGGCTTTTCCCCATGAAAAGCCGACAAAAATAGCGTTTTTTACAATTCTGTGCAGAAGTTCCAATTCCAAGATTGCGTTAGCACACCAAAGTTCTTTTGAACGGCGCTCCTACTTAAGGCACTAACAACGGTTGCCCCTATCTCAACCAAGGCGAATGCTTGGACCTAAAACAAATTAAACAGATTATTGATTTGATGAAACGATCCGAACTCTCGGAGTTCGAATTCGAAGAAGAAGGATTTAAAATCAAGATCAAGCGGGGTTCCGGCGGTCAGCCCACGATTTCCACCACTCCGGTTTCTGCCCACCCATTTCCATTACAGGCAGCGCCCCCTCCCCCTGAGAGCAGTCCTGCGCCAAAAGCATCCGTGGGCGGTTCTTCGCCCGGCGCCGATGAAGTGGGCTTCGCTTATGTAAAGTCCCCGATGGTTGGAACTTTCTATCGATCCCCCTCGCCTGAAAACCCTTCTTTCGTAGATGTAAATGCCAAGATCGAGGAAAAGACTGTGGTCTGCATCATCGAAGCGATGAAGATCATGAACGAAATCCAAGCTGAGGTCAGAGGCACGGTCGTAGAGATACTCGTCGAAAACGGCCAGCCTGTCGAATACGGTCAGAGGCTGTTCAAGATCAAGCTGGGTTAACCAAGCATCGCCTCCCGAGCCGGTCAGTCATAGTCCGGTCCTATTTATTCCTCAACAGCATGATACAAAAGATTCTCATCGCCAATCGCGGTGAAATCGCGCTCCGCATTATTCGCGCCTGTCGCGAAATGGGGATTAAAACTCTGGCCGTCTACTCGGAAGCCGACGTTCAGTCACTGCATGTGCAGTTGGCTGATGAAGCTATCTGCATCGGAGGCCCCAAAAGCTCGGACAGCTACCTTCGTGCCGACCGTATTATTAGCGCCGCAGAAATCGCTGATGTGGATGCGATTCATCCGGGCTACGGTTTTCTCTCCGAAAACGCCAAGTTCGCCGAACAATGCGAGTCCTGTAACATCAAGTTCATCGGTCCAAAATCGAAGAGCATCCGGATCATGGGCGACAAAGCCGTCGCCAAGGATACCGTTCGCAAGGCTGGCGTGACCACGGTGCCAGGCTCGGATGGACCAATCGACAACGAAAATGAAGCGGTCAAGATTGCCCGCAAGATTGGCTATCCAGTGATCATCAAAGCGGTCGCCGGCGGTGGCGGCCGTGGCATGCGCATCGCGCATAATGACGTCTCATTCGCGAAGGAATTCCATGTTGCCCGCAACGAGGCGGATAAAGCCTTTGGCAACGGCTCCGTCTACATCGAGAAATACATCGAAAAGCCGCGCCATATCGAGTTTCAGATTCTAGCCGATAGCCATGGCAAGGTTCTTCACCTCGGCGAACGCGACTGCTCAGTCCAGCGCCGCCACCAAAAGCTGATCGAGGAATCCCCCTCCCCCTTTCTCAGTCCCGATCTGCGCAAAAAAATGGGCAAGGCGGCCGTCAAGGCAGCCGAAGCCGCCGAGTATCAGAACGCCGGCACCATCGAGTTCCTCGTCGACGCCAAAGGCAATTACTACTTCATCGAGATGAATACGCGTATCCAGGTGGAGCATCCCGTCACCGAGGAAGTCACCGGCATCGATCTCATCAAACAACAGATCAACGTCGCCAATGGCGCAAAGCTCGATTTCGACCAGGGCGATATCAAATTCGAGAAACACGCCATCGAGTGCCGAATCAATGCCGAGGATCCCGCTCGTAACTTTACCCCGTCGCCTGGCACCATCAGCCTTTACTATGCGCCTGGCGGACTCGGGGTGCGGGTTGATTCGCACGCCTATAGCGGCTACACGATACCGCCCTTCTACGACAGCATGATTGGCAAGCTCATCTGCTTCGGGCCCACCCGCAAGATCGCGCTACAGCGTTCCTATCGTGCTTTGAGTGAATACCTGATACGCGGCATCAAGACGACGATTCCCCTGCACAAGGCGATCATGAGTGACCCCGTCTTCATCGAGGGCAAGGCCACTACTGCCTACATGGAAGACTTCATGTCACGCACGCCGACCGATCTCTTCTGAGAGACCGCGCCATTCAATTTTTCCCATCGTGATCGCGACGCCCCTGCCTCGCGACTGACATTTCAGATGAGCCGTCACGCCTACTGGATTGCCTCCCTGCTTTTCGCTGCAATGGTGTTGGCCAAATTCAGCCCGCAAACCGGTTTCACCAGCCTCATCCGTTTTGGTGCCACTTGGCAGGATCGCCGGCACAGTGCGCTGCAGAATCTGCCCGTTGCGACCGCACCAGCATCGAACGGTTATGATGGTCAATTCTACGCCCAGATCGCGCTTGATCCCTTGCTCCGCAGCACGGAATTGAAGCAGGTGCTCGATGCCCCCGCTTACCGCGCACGTCGCATCCTCGTTCCCGCCACGGCGGCAGTCCTTGGCGTCGGCCATCCCTGGTGGACTCTACAGGCCTATGCCTTGCTCAATATTGGCTGCTGGTTTGTCCTCGCCTGGTTGCTGCGGCGCAGCTTCGGCGAAGGTTGCGACTGGATCGCTTTCGCCCGGTGGGGCGGCTGCATGTTCAGCATGGGCGCGCTCGAAAGTGTCCGTCTGTCCGTGGTCGATCTGCCCGCGTTGCTCCTGCTCGTCCTGGCAATCCATGCGCACAGGCAGTCCCGAGGTGCCAAATCCATCCTCTGGCTTGCCTTGGCCGGGTTATCCAAGGAGACGAGTTTGTTGGGCGCCGTCGGCCTTCAGGCCGAGAAGCCATTCGATGGGCGTCGCGTCTTGATCTCGCTATCGTTGGCCACGACACCCCTTATCATCTGGTCGGCCTATGTCAGTATTCGCCTCGACGACCCGGCCGCGGCGAATGGCATGGGGAACTTCAGCTGGCCGCTGCTCGGGCTGCTCACGCAGATCAAATACTCACTCCGAGAGATGTACTATGGGAACTTTGATGGCCGTTACAGCTTCGGTTTGCTCGCCATCCTTGGATTCCTGGTCCAAATGGCAGTCCTTTGGCGCACGTCCCGGCCCGAATCGCCGTGGTGGCGCATCGGGCTGGCCTATTCATTTCTGTTTCTCTTCCTGGGTTTCTGGGTCTGGTCGGGCTATTGGGCCGTCTGTCGCGTGGTGCTGCCAATGACCATCGCCTTCAACCTCCTGCTCCCCGCCAATAGCCGCTTTTGGCCCCTTTGGGGGATTGGGAACGTAACCCTGCTGCACGCCGTCTGGCGCTTTCTATAACGCCCCCCGTCTCTCTCACTGTCGCGCCAGGACCAAGTCGCTCCATTCGCCCAGCACGCGCGAATCCGTTACCCATCCCGGCGCCACTCTTGCAAAGGCCTCGCGCACCTGGATCAACTCGCCCGCCAGGATGCCGCTTAGCACCAGCACGCCTCCCGGAGCCACTGCGTCGATCAATTCGCGCGCAAATCGCATCAACACATCCGCCTGGATGTTCGCCAGCAACAGTTCGGCCTGGCGCCCGGCAAGTCCGCTCACCAGATCGCCCGTGAAAAACACGACGTGTCCTGCCAGTTCATTCAACCCGGCGTTCTCGTCGCTCACTTGCACCGCCTCCGGATCGTTATCGAATGCCACGATGTCGCGATAGCCGAGCCTCGCCGCCGAAAGTGCCAGGATTCCGGAACCGCATCCAGCGTCGATCACCCGGCCCCCAGGGCCACAGTTCACCGTGAATTCCACCATGCGCTCCACGACGAGCCGCGTTGTTTCATGGTTGCCCGTTCCGAACGCCATTCCGGGATCCAGCCAAAGCACCTGTTCGCCCGCCGGGAGCTTGAAAGTCCCACGTTCCCACACCGGCACCCAATTGAGCGGGCCGAACTTCCAAGCTTTGAAATGCATCTTGTAACTGTTCTTCCAGTCGGCGTCCGGCAACTCGCGCAGCTCCGGCGCTGCGGTCAACTCATCGATCTGGCCGGCCCCCGTCAGCCGCACCCAGGCGGCCATGGCCTCGTCCCGCGATTCGAAATATCCTGTTACCCACGCCTGAGCCGCGGGTTTGTCCTCCAGCACCATCAATCTTTGCTCCTCCAGTTCCGCCAGCACTTCCTGCAGCGGTTCGACGGCAGGCAACGCAATCTCGGCCCTTAGTTCATAGACTGCCATGGTCAGTGGGTGATCTGTTCACTTAGACGCGCGATTACCGCTGGCAACAAGGCGTGCTCGGCCGCGTGCACCTTGGCCGTAAGACTCTCAAGCGTGTCGCCGGGCTCGATCGGAACTTTCGCTTGGGCGAGAACGGGACCTCCGTCAACCGCCGCTGTCACGCCATGCACCGTGCACCCAGTCTCTTTCACACCGCTGCGAAATGCCTGACCGATGCCGTCGAGCCCGGGAAAGTCCGGCAGGAGGCTCGGATGCAGATTGATAATTTTCCCGGCAAACGCCGCGAGAAACCTCGGTTTGAGCACCCGCATGAACCCCGCCAACACGACCAGGTCCGGTTGCGCCGCCCGGATTGCCTCGATGAACCGATCCTCTCCCGGTCCTTCCAATTTCGTCTTGAAGGGCGCGGGATCGATAAAACCGGCCGGCACTCCAAAGCGCGGCCCCAGCGCGAGAATACCCGCATCGGCCTTGTCCGAAAGGACCTGCACGACACGCGCCAAACCCAGGCGGCCAGCCACCTGCGCCTGCAAGGTCGCCTCCGCGTTGCTGCCCCGCCCGGAACCAAGTATGACGACACGCATGGTCACCAGTTAGCGCGAGCCAGCAGATGGAAGCACGCACAATTTGCACCATCCCCCTGGCCTGCGGCCCCATTAGGAAGGTGCTGTCGGACAAGCCGCTCCAGCCGCATTTACACCGTCCGGCCAGCACCATCATCCTCGGGCCGATGAACCTTGGGGTAAAGTCGAGGTCGTTTTTGTCGATAGCTTGGAAAGAACAATCTCCGCCTCCGGCCCCTTGGGCCAGCGGAGTGAACCCGAAATTTTCAACGATGACCGCCGCCTCTGTCTCCCACGCGAGTGGTTCTTGCGCGCCTTACCGAGCGCAGGAAGCACCGCCTCGCGCCCAGTGCGCTGAAGGCGTTGCGAAATCAACGGGCCGGATTCCATGAACGTGCGGTCCAACATGCTCCGCAAACTGACGCTTTGGATCCTGGCAGTCGCGCTGGGATCACTGGTCCTCGGCAGCGCCGGCTTCCTCTTCTACTTCCATCGCTCGCTGACACCCCATCTCCAGCAGGAAGTTGACTCGGCCATGACGAAGATGGATGGCATCGTCGCGGCACGCGAAGCGGAAACCGTGGTTCAACGGCGCGATTCCGCGCAATTCCGGGCCGAAACGGCCGCGGTCACCACCGCCATCAGGAACGACTTCAGTGCGGCCCTTCAACGCGAAGCCAGCCGCGTTTTCCTGCTCCGGCTCGTCGAAATGGCGGCCGTCTTCGCGATTCTGCTGGTCACGCTCACATTGTTCATCCGTTTGCACATGGCAAAACCGCTGGCTGCATTGATTGATGCGCTGGGGGACGGCGCCGGCCGGATCAAGGAGGATGCGTCGCGGGTCGCCCAGGATGCGGAGGCGCTCACGGCGGTGACCTCCCGCGAAGCGGCGTCGATCGAGGAAATCGCCTCCACGGTCGAGGAACTCTCCTCGATGACCCAGCGCAATGCCGACCACGCGCGGCAGACCGACGGGCTGATGGGCGAGACGCGCGCGACCGTCACCCAAGCGAGCACTTCAATGCACAGCTTGTTTGACTCGATTGAGGAAATCAAACGCAGCAGCGCCGCGACCTCGGAGATCATCAGCACGATCGATCAGATTGCATTTCAAACCAACATCCTAGCCCTCAATGCCGCGATCGAGGCGGCTCGCGCCGGCGAATATGGAGCCAGCTTTGCCGTCGTCGCGGATGAGGTCCGGACGCTCGCCCGCCACGCCGCCGAAGCGGCGAAGAAAACCGCCGTGCTCATCGAAGGCACGAACAAGCAGGTGAATCAGGCGGCGGCGCTGGTGGAGGAGTCGCGCCGGCGCTTCGATGATGTGAACGGACGCGTGGGCCAGTCGAGCGGCTTCGTTTCTCAGATTGCCGAAGCTTCCGCCGAGCAGGCCCGCGGCATCGAGCAGCTGAACACCGCGATCGGCGAGATTGACAAGGTCATCCAGCAAACCGTCGCCAATGCGGAACACTCCGCCGATGCCTCCCAGCAGATGAGTTCGGAATCGTTCGAAATCAACGAGGTCATCGGCAATTTGCGCCGGCTCGTCGGCGTTGCCCGGGGAACATCGCAACGGGACGTCACGGAGTCCGGCAAGGTCCATCTGCGGATTTCCGCCTGCTCGCAGGTCGCCGAGTCGCTGGCCCGTTGGACGGAGCAAACCCCGGTTTTCAAAATCGAACGATTCAGCGGGCCGTGGACCAACCGGCCCACCGTTGATCTCGTGCTGCAATTGCAGGCGCTCGCCGCAGGCGGGCTCGATTTTGACTACGAACTGGTGGTGTTGCCGACCCACGGGCGGTCCGTCATCGAGGTCGTGCAGGGCTACGCCGATCTGACCGCCGAAACGGTCTGGGAAACCGAGATCGTCGAGATCGGCGCCCGCGTCGTGAAGACCGACGTCATTATCGGCCAGGGCGAATTTGAGAAGGGCATTTACGTTCTGCCGTCCAACTCGAGAATTCTCGCCGTGGATTCCGCCGAGGCGCTGCGCGATTTCGTCGGCGCAACCGTCTTCAACTGGTCGGTCGATGTGAAGACGCTCCAGAACATGGAACTGAAACGGGTCGACCGAGCGAGTTCCATCGAGAATGTTTTCCAGATGATTCAGGAACGACGCGCGGATTTCACCCTGCTCGAGTTTGCCTCGACGCCGGATATGAGCGTCGAATCGCACGGCGTGAAGCTGGTGCCGCTGGCGGACAGCAAGGTCGCACTGCCAGACAGCCGCGCCTGGATCGTGTCCGCCACCTCACCGCATGCGAAGGAGATTCGCGAGGCGTTCAGCCGCGGCATCGCGGCCTTGAAAGAGGAAGGACGGATCGTGCGTGCCTTCCAGGAATCCGGCTTCTTCCATCCGAAAGTTGCCCGCTGGAAACGCCTCCAGCGGTTTGAAGTAACGGCCTGATTGGGACGATGCCCGGTCGCCCGCGTGGTCGGGCATTCGGCAACGCAAGCCATTGTTTGGCGCCTTTTGCACATCCAGGGTGGCCGCGTGGCGGGCGGGTAGCACCGTCATCCACCATTCGACCAACACTCAAGCGAAGATCATTTCGAAGTGGGTCACCGCCGAGTGAGAATGCGCGCATCCCCGGCAAGACTCAGAAAAACTTCTTGGCCTTGTCGAAGAAAATTTTGGCCATCGGCTCGTCGGTGTCGCCACTGACTCGGGCGAACTCCTCGAGTATTTTTTGCTGCTCCGAACTGAGCTGGATCGGCACCTCCACCTGAACCCGGATCAGCTGGTCGCCATGCGCATTGCCGCGCAGGTGCGGCATGCCCCGCCCCTTGAGCCGGAAAGTCGTTCCCGACTGGGTGCCGCCGGGGATTTTGAGGGTCGCCTTGCCCTGCAGCGTCGGCACCTGGATGGTGCCACCGAGTGTCGCCAGGGTGAACTTGATCGGAATCTCGCAGAAAAGGTCGTCCCCCTGCCGTTCGAAGACATCGTGATCTCTTACGTGCACGACGATATAGAGGTCGCCCGCCTCGCCGCCCATGACCCCCGCCTCGCCGTTGCCCGTGGAACGAAGCTTGTTGCCCGTGTCCACGCCCGGCGGAATCTTGACGTTGATCTTCGCGGTCTCGTTGACACGGCCTTCGCCGCCGCATTTGACACAGGCCTTCTCGAACCGCTGGCCCGCACCATGGCAGGTGGGGCATACCTGCCGCACATGGAAGAATCCGCGCGAGGTGGTGACCTGGCCGGCCCCCCGGCAGGTCGGACACGCGGTGCGCTTGGAACCGGGCTCGGCGCCCTTGCCCCCGCAATGCCTGCATTCTCCCAGCCGGCGGAATGAAATTTCCTTTTCGACCCCATGCGCGGCCTCCTCGAGGCTGATCTCCAGATCGTAGCGCAAATCGGAGCCGCGGCCGGCACCGCCGCTATTGCCACCGCCGCCGCCAAAGAATTCCTCAAAGATCCCTCCCCCCCCGCCGCTCTGCTGGCCGAATACTTCGCGGAAAATGTCGAACGGATCGTGGAATCCGCCGGCACCGCCGCCAAAACCGCCAGCCCCGCGCGGACCGCCGCCCTGCTGGAAGGCCGCATGGCCGTAACGGTCATAGGCTGCCCGCTTGTCCGGGTCCTTCAACACCTCGTAGGCCTCGGACACTTTCTTGAACATCTCCTCCGCCTCCTTGTTGCCGGGATTCTTGTCCGGATGGAATTGCACCGCTTTCTTGCGATAAGCCTTCTTCAGCTCCTCTTCGTTGGCAGTTTTCGTGACGCCGAGCAGCTCGTAGTAGTCCTGTTTTTGTCCGGTGGCCATGGGGTCAGGCTTTGGTATCCTGCGCCGGGCCGCTCGACACAATCACAGAAGCCGGTCGCAGCAGCCGGCCGTTCAAGCTGTAGCCAAGGCGCACAACCTGAATGACATTCTCCTCGGGCACCCCCGCGCTCGGCTGATGGGCTATGCACTCGTGGAAATTCGGGTCAAATCGCTGACCGTCGGGATTGATCTCCTTCAACCCATGGCGGGCCAGCGTGTTTTTCAGCTGGTCCATTACCAGCGAAACACCGTCCACGATCGCTTTCACGTCCGTCTGCTGGCGCGCCGCGGCCAGGCCGAGGCCGAGGTTGTCGAGGATGGGAATCACATCCTCCACCAAGTTGGTGGCGGCGAATTGCCGCAGCTCGTCCTTCTCCCTGATCGCGCGCTTCCGATAGTTTTCCAAATCGGCCATCGCGCGGGTGTAACGGTCCAGATTGGCCGCGGCTTCCTGCCTGGCCGCCACCAGTTGCTCCTCCCACTTGGGGGTGGTGTCGGCTGGCGCCGTGTTCGGCGCCGCCGCTGGCGCGGTTTCTTTTGGGTCAGTCTGCAAAGGTTCGGTCATGAAGATCGCGCACCATAGCCTAAGGATGCTGCTTATCAAGCGAGTCCGGCAATCACATGGATTTTTTTACTGCCGGGAGAAATTCTCCGTCACGAGCACCGCGGCGCCGGCCCTTGCCCGAAAGGAAAATTCGCCGGCATAGGGCAACAGAAGGTTGTCGCCAAGCCCGAACGCCGCCCCGTCCTCCAGTTCCCCGTCCACCACCGAAAGAATCCGCGCCTGTTCGCCCCGGGCGAACGACAGCCGTTCCCCGGCGCGTAGTTCCCGGCGGCTGATGGTGAATTCCGGACATTGCGCCAATACGCCCGTTCCCCTGACCAATCGCGGCGGAGGCGCGGTATTGGCGCGCAGGCATTCCAGCGATTCCCGCACATGCAATGCCCGCGGCTTGCCGTCCAACCCCATGCGGCCCCAGTCATAGACGCGATAGGTCGTGTCCGAGTTTTGCTGGATTTCCAAAATGACATTGCCGGCATCGATCGCGTGCATCGTGCCGCTGTGGATGAGCAGGGAATCCCCCTTGTTCACCGACAACCGCTCCAGGCATGACTCCACCTTCCCATCGGCTATGGCCTGTTCGAATTCCCCGGGGGTCACGCCCGCCCGCAACCCGGCATAAACGGCCGCGCCCGGATCGGCGCGCGCGATGAACCAATTCTCCGTTTTCGGCTCTCCACCCAGTCTGCCGGCGACCCGCGCGGGCGGGTGCACCTGCACACTGAGCCGGTCGCGGCAATCGAGCCATTTGACCAGGATCGGAAAGGGCCGCTCTTTCGGCCAGCCCGGCCCGAGGACTTCCGCGCCGTTGCTGGCAACAATCTCGCGCAGCGTGCGCCCGGCCCAAGGACCGACACTTGCCACCGATTGCGCCTCCGGCCGATCGACCAATTCCCAGCTCTCGCCGATCGGCGTGGAGCCAGGCAGCTTGCGCCCAAGAAAGGTTTCAAGCGATCGTCCGCCCCAGACGCGTTCCTGATAAAGTGGTTTGAACTGAAGATACGTTGTCATGCGTTGTGTTTGAGCAGCTTGGAAAAATCATCGCGGGGGATTTTACATTGACCCTCCGTCCCGATGGACCTGCAATTCCGCTGCCCCCCACTCAAATGCGCAAAGCGGAGAGTTCAAATCCAAAGGACAGAGATACTCCCTCATTCGAGGGCCCACGCCATCGCCCTCATTGGCTGGCGGCCTTTGTGTGCCTCGTGGCCGGCATTTTGCTGGCTGTCGCGCTGATCGATTATGACCCGGCTCAAAGCGTGCAGACCCAGGTGGCGGGCAGGAATGAGGTGGTGAACGGCGTGCAGCAGCAATTCGCCGTCAAGGCCAGCGTCCAACCCAATTTGGTCGGCGTCATTGGTGCGGAATTCTGCTGGTGGTCGTATCACCTGATCGGTGCCTCCACGTGGCTCTTCCCGATTTTTCTGTTTTGGATGGCCTATATTTATCTGCGCAGCGCCCGCAGCCTCGCCACCACCCGGCTCGTCGCGATGCTCTGCTGCATCGTGTCGCTGGCCGCCTTGGTCGCGATGCAGGAAACTTTTTTCACCAGGGTTGACCTCTTCACCGCTGGCCCGGGCGGTATTCTGGGAAAGTTGATTTACCGCGATCTCTTGCACGACAGCCTTGGCGTGTTCGGCGCCTTGTTGATCCTCGGGACGGTCTATTTGGTGGGCCTGCTTTTCATTTTTACCCGCGACATCGCCGCCGAGGTCGGACGTCTGCTGCACAATTTCACGGAATGGCGCCAGAAGCGCGCCGCCCTCAAGGCGGTCCGTGCCGATGAATTGCGCAAACAGCGTGAAGAAGCAGCCAAACAAAGGGCGGCGGCGGCCGCGGCTCCCAAAATCCCTCCGCCCCCCGCCCCGGTTGCCGCACCCGGGACGTCAAAAAAACTCGTCGTGGCGAAGGCCGCCGATCCCTTTGCCGATCAGACCCAATCCACCACCGTCCAGCCGCCCGCCAAGCCGGCGGCCGAGCCCGCCGCTCCGAAGCGCCCGCCAACCAAGCCGGCCGAGCCGGGCGCCAATTCCAATCCGGCGTTCGCCGCGGGGAGGATCGAACTGAACATCGTCAAACCGGAGGAAACCAAAAAGGCCAAGGTCACCCTGCCGCAAAGCGACGACAAGAATTACGAGTTTCCACCGCTCATGTTGCTCCGCGAACAGGTCAAATCCGATGCCATCCACAGCGAGGAGGAACACCGCCAGAACGCCGAGAACCTGCTCCGCATTCTGAGTGAATTCGGCGTCGAGGTCACTCTCGGCGAAATCCACGTCGGGCCGGTCATCACCCGCTACGAGGTCGTGCCCGCGGCCGGGGTCCGGGTTGAAAAAATTTCCGGTCTCGACAAGAACATCGCCCTGGGGATGCGCGCGCAATCGGTCCGCATCCTCGCGCCCATCCCGGGCAAGGCCGCCGTCGGCGTGGAAGTTCCCAACGCGAAATCCACCCCCGTCGGCATGCGCGAGATCCTGGAGAGCGAAGACTGGGTCAGCGCGAAGGCGGAATTGCCCATCGCCCTGGGCAAGGACGTCAGCGGCAAGGCCCTCATTTCCGATCTCGCCAAGATGCCGCATTTGCTCATCGCCGGCGCCACCGGCTCGGGCAAGTCCGTCTGCATCAATTCCATCGTCGCCTCCATCCTTTACTCGAAGAGCCCGAGGGATGTCCGGCTCATCATGGTGGATCCGAAGGTCGTCGAGTTGAAGATATTCAACTCGCTGCCGCACATGCTGATTCCCGTCGTCACCGAGCCGAAAAAAGTGCCGGCGGCGCTGAAGTGGCTGCTCGGCGAGATGGAGCAGCGCTACCAGATTTTTGCGAAGGCCAATGTCCGCAATATTTTTGGCTTCAACAATCGCAAGAAGGAGCCCAAGCACGAGTTCCCGCCCACCGAACAGCAGGCCGAGCTCGCGGGCGTCACCGATGACATCGAGGTGCCCGAGCATCTGCCGTATATCGTCGCCATCATTGACGAGCTCGCCGACCTGATGATGGTTGCGCCGGCCGAGATCGAGACCAGCATCGCGCGCCTCGCCCAGCTCGCCCGTGCCGCCGGCATCCACTTGATCATCGCAACGCAGCGCCCGTCAGTGAATGTCATCACCGGCGTCATCAAGGCCAACCTCCCCTCGCGCATCGCCTTCCAAGTCGCCTCGCAGGTCGACTCGCGCACCATTCTGGACGTCAAAGGTGCCGACACGCTCATCGGCCGCGGCGACATGCTTTTTTCCCCGCCGGGCACTTCCCGCCTCGTGCGCGCGCAAGGCGCCTTCGTGGCCGACGAGGAAATCCAGGCGATCGTCGACTTCCTCAAGCGCAATGGGCCGCCACAATACGCCCAGTCCGTCCAGCAACAGATCGACCGCGACTCCAAGGAGGATGACGACGTGGACGACGATGATGACGACGATCTCGGCGACGACGAGGAACTGTTCCGCCAGGCCCTGGACGTCCTTCGCTCCACCCGCCGCGCCTCCACCTCCATGCTCCAGCGCAAGCTGCGCATCGGTTACAACCGCGCCGCCCGCATTGTGGAGATCATGGAGGAAAAGGGTGTTGTCGGCCCGGAAAACGGCTCCTCCCCGCGCGAAATACTCGTCGATCTCGACACCTATCAGTCCTGAGCCGCGATTAGACTTTCAAAACCTCCCTAAAACCACTTAACAGAACCCCATGCAGACCATCGGAGAAAAGCTGGAAGAGGCGCGCAAGCGCAAGGGCATCTCCATCCGCGAAGCTGCGGAAACCACGAAAATTCGCGGTGATTACCTGCAGAAATTCGAGGCCAACTCCTTCGACCTCGATCTCCCTCCGCTCTATATCCGCGGCTTCCTGCGCTCCTACACGCGCTATCTCGACCTCGACCCCGAGCGTTTCGTCAACGACTACAATGCCCTCCTCGCCAGCGAGGGCAAGCCCGTGCGCCGTGAAAACCGCGAGGTCTATGGCCGCGTTGACTTTGGCGATGCCGCCCGCGCCGCGGACGGCGCGGAAGCGGCTCCGGGCCGCACGGCCCAAGACCAGGTCTTGATCAAGAAATTCGCCCTGCTCGTCATTGGTGCCGTTGTTGTCATCGCCCTGATCATACTTCTCGTCCGGGTGCTGTTCTCCCACACGCCCGCCAAGACGGCCACCGAGCTGCCGGTAACTCAAACCGTTCAGCTCCGTGAGGCCACTTTCACCGTCACCGTGCTCGAGCCCACGCGCGTCAAAGTCGCCTATGAAGACGGCAGCACCGTGTTCCTGGATGGCAAATACCCCATGAACCGTGGCGAGATGAAAAGCGTCCGCTACACAAAAGATTTGCGCGTCACCGTCGAGCATCCAGACCGGATTAGGATCGAACTGAATGGCCGGGCGGTCGATGTGCCGGTCAACAAGCCGATGGGCCAGTTTCGCGTTCCGTTCGAAGCGCCGCAATAAGCGCCCCTCGCCGGCTAAAAATGACGTGGCGGCGAAAGCCGCCCTTCAGCTTCAAGGCCGAAGCGCCACCGGCGGTCCCAACACCTCGCGCAGGACAAAGGCGCGCCGCAACGCCACCGGATCGCGCAGATCATTGCCCAGGGCGGTGCGCACCGCCGCAACGGCCATTTCCTCCTTGCTGGCGATCTCGGTCTCAAACTGGGTGCGGCGCAACGCCGCGGCCTTCATCTCCTCCGCCTGCTTGAGCTGTTCGGCCAGCGCCGCCTGTTGCTCGAGAATCTCCGCCATGCGCTGGGCTTCCTGGTGCGATGCCGCGGCACGAGTGCGGGCCGGTGGCTCGGGCTGGCGCGCCACCACGACCTCGCGCAGGATCGGCGGCAGGTCAGCCGCCGCGTCGCGCGGCAATGTCGGTTGCTCGGTGGGATAACCGCGGGCCCGCTGTTCGATCTTGCGCTGGATTTCCTCGCGAATGCGACGCGTGCGCTCGGCCAGCTCGGGATCCGCGAACGTCTTTTCCGCACGGGGCTCCGCGGCATCCTCCGTCTGCCCGCCCTTGCGTTGGGTCAGCCAATAGGCAATCACGCCGGCAACGGCGATGATCGCTTGAAGGTGATCAAAAACCCAGTCCATGGCTAGAATTGCCGCGGCAGTCTATGGCTCCGCGACATCAGCTCACTTCTTTCCCTCAGGATGGGCAATGGAGCCGCGCATGGCCGTGTCGGACTGGATGTTCTCCATCTTGTAGTAGTCCATCACGCCCAGCCGCCCGGAACGGAACGCCTCGGCCATCGCCAGGGGCACCTGGGCCTGGGCCTCGACGACCTTGGCCTGCATCTCCTGCACCCGCGCCTTCATCTCCTGTTCGACAGCGACCGCCGCCGCGCGGCGGATTTCCGCCTGCGCCTGCGCGATGCTCTTGTTGGCTTCAGCCTGGGCTTCCTGCAGTTTGGCACCGACGTTCTCGCCGACGTCCACGTCGGCGATGTCGATGGAGAGGATTTCAAACGCGCTGCCCACGTCGAGACCGCGCGCGAGCACGGTCTTGGAAATGCTGTCGGGCGACTCGAGGACAATCTTGTAGCTTTCCGACGAACCGATGGTGGAGACGATGCCCTCGCCCACGCGCGCGATGATCGTCTCTTCCTTGGCGCCGCCGACAAAGCGGTCGAGGTGCGTGCGCACCGTGACGCGCGCCTTCACCTTCACCTGAATGCCATCCTTCGCCACGCCATCGATGGTGGTGCGGCCACTCTCCGGATTGGGGCAGTCGATGACCTTGGGGTCCACCGAGGTGCGAACGGCTTCGACGACCGACTTGCCGGAGCCCTTGGTCGCAAGGTCAATGGCGCAGGCGCGATCCCAGTCGAGGGTGATGCCGGCCTTTTGGGCGGCAACCAGCGCCTGCACGGTCGGGATGACATTGCCGCCCGCCAGGTAGTGCGCTGAAATCTTGTCCGTCGTGACCTCGATGCCAGCCTTGACCGCGGTAATGCGTGCATCGACGACCAGACTGTAGGGCACGCCGCCGAAGCGCATGCCGAGAAGGGCCAGGATGCCCACCGGGGCGCCGTTCAGGCGGGCTTTCAACCAGACGCCGACGAATGAGAAGAAAACAATCGCCGCGATGATGATCGCGATGATTAGCGGAATGAGAATTATCAGTGGGATGGAGTTCATGGAGAAGGAATCAGGATTGAGTGACGATGAGGCGAAAATTGTCGACTCCAATGACCCGCAGCGCCGTGCCCTTGGGGACATGACCGGAGCGGCAGAATGCCTCGTAGCGCCGGCCGTCCACCAGCACATAACCGCTCGGTGACAGCGTGGTCAGCGCCTCAGCCGGTTTGTCCTTGACCGCCTCGAAGCTGGCGACCGGCGGCTGGCTGGTGGCGTCAACCGTCGCGTGCACCACCAATTTTCGCCCGAAGGCGGTCTTCGGCAAGATCACGAGTTCCACATAGAGGATCGCCGCCACGAACCCCAGGGCGGCGCCGCTTGCTACGACTCCGCCGGTAAAGCCGAACTCGCCGAACGAAAGGATGCTGCCAACCAGCAAGGCCAGGCCGCCCAGGATCCCCGCGATACCCCCGGGCAAAAATATCTCCGCGGCCAACAGAAGCGCGCCTATGATAAAAAGGATGATGATGGCGTTCATACGATGACCCTTTGCACAATCAGGGCAAAATCCGTGCGACCACGAACAATCACGGGATCGCCAGCGTTGACGGCTCCGACTTCCACTATCGCTTCGAACCGCCGACCGCCGATTTCGATCTGGCCGCTCGGCCGAAGGACCGTCACCGCCACGCCGTGCTGCCCAATCAGCGCAGCCAACTCGTGCGCGGCATCCGCCCGCACCCCGCCGATCTGCGCGGCCCCGCCGATCGCGGATCCCACGACCATTTTATCCCAAACCCAGCCTTTTGGCAGGTAGCGCGCGAGGGCGAGGGCCAGGCCCACGGCCAAGGCCAGGCCCAGCCCGAGGTTTTGCAGCGGCCCGACGAAGACCTCGCCCGACCAGGAGGTGCTCAGCGGCACGCCCGGCCACAAGTCGGCCATGGCCCAAACCAACGAGCCCAGCATGAGCATCAGCCCCATGATCGCCACCACCGCCACCCCCGGGAAGAAAAAGATTTCCACCACCACCAGCAGCAGCCCGACGGCAAAGAGCAGCACCGGTTCGTGTCCGGACAGGCCGGCGACGTAGCTACTGAGAAACACGATCGCCAGGAGCACGATGCCCGTGATGCCGAACACCCCAAATCCCGGCGACTTGAATTCGATGAACAACGCCAGCAAACCGAGACCCAGCAATACAGGCGTCAGCTTGGTGAGATACTGCGCCAGTTCTTCCGACCACGTAACCTGAAACTGCTTTATCACATAGTTGCCGGCACCGTATTTTTTCGTGAGCAACTCATCAATGTCCGTGGCGATCCCCGCTCCCAGCAGGGCATGCGGCGGTTCGCCATAGGTCTTGTTCGCCTCGCTCGCGGTCAACGAGAGCAATTCCCCCTTCGCCTTGATCACCTTGTCGCCAATCTTCAATTCGTAGTCGGCGTCGATCATTGCGGAGATCACCTCGCCGCGGTAACCCTTGCCCTCCGAGATGGCGCGCACCCGCGCCTTCAGGTAACTCACGATCTTCTGCTTCATCGTGACGTCGATATCCTTCCCTTCCGCCGATACCGGAGCGGCGGCGCCGATCACCGCATCGGGGGTGAACCAGATCTCGCCCGTCGTTGCGGAAATGAACGCGCCGGCGGATATCGCCTCCTTGTTCACATAGGTCAGCGTCTCGCCCTTGAATTTTCCCAGCGCTTCCATGATATCGAAGGTCACGTCGAGGGCCCCGCCCGGGGTATCCATGTCGAGCACCACCGCATCGGCTTTCTGGTCCGCTTCCTTCAGTCCGCGCCGCAAGATGTAAAGGATCGGCCGGTTAATCTCGCTCCGGACCGGGATGACGTAGACCACCGCTTTCTTGGCGGAGATCGTCGCAGCCGCCGGAGCGGGTGCAACTGCCGGGGCCGCCGGGCTCGCAACCGCGTCAGTCGCGTCCGCCGCCCACGCCCATGGCGCGGTGGCGATGAGGGTGAAAAACAGGCTGGCTGGCTTGAACATCGAAGCCGGAGCCTACAGCCCCGTTCCCGGCACGCAAGCGCGCTGACTTATAATTCGATCCTTCATTTCAAAGCCGCCATCGCCTGCCTGCGGCACCGGAAGCAGCCGCCTGCCGTGCTTTGCCTCAAAATTTGACTGACTTTATATTGGAACGCTGCGCTCATTTTGTTTTACCAAGTCATCCATGGAACGCATCCCGTATCTCGGGCACACAATTTTCAAATGGCAGGTGGGCGCCTCATCCTTCCTGGCCCTGCCGGAAATGGGTGCGCGCCTGATGAACTGGAATGTAACCCTCGGCGATGGCAGCATCCGCGACATCATCTACTGGCCCGAGATGGATAACCTCGACAGCATCGCTGGCGTTCGCGGGGGCAATCCGATCCTTTTCCCGTTCAGCGGACGCAGCTACGACCACGGCGAAATTCACCACTGGCGCGCAGAAGATGGGTTGCGCCGGCCGATGCCGATGCATGGTCTCGCCCGGCAGGGCCAGTTCCGCACCATCCGCCTCGACGAAGGCGGGTTCTCGGCCCAGTTCATGCCCGACGCCGCGGCCCAGGCCTCCTACCCTTACGACTACGAATTCATCGTCAGCTACCGGTTCGAGCCCCTCGGCGTTTTCGTCGAACTCCAGCTCACCAACCTTGGCAGCACTCCGGTTCCCTGGTCGGCCGGCCATCATTTCTATTTCACCGTCCCGTGGAGCCCGGGCCGCACCCGTCGGGACTACCTCCTGGAAACGACCGCCACCAAGCACCTGCAACGCGACGAACAGGGCGGGCTGTGCTCCGGTCCGCGCGTCGGCACCCGCGAATCCCTGGCCACCAAGGAACTGATCGACCTCATCCACACCGGCCTCCGGCGTGACGTGTTCGCCGTCACGGAAGTGCCCACCGGCAATCGCTTGCTCTTCCGCAGCGGCATGGCTCATTCCAATCCGCGCGACCTGGCCGTCGTCACGTGGACCGTCGACGAGAAATCGCCTTTCTACTGCATCGAGCCGTGGATGGGACCGCCCAATGCAGCGGAGACCAAGATCGGGCTGCACCAAGTCTCGCCGGGCCAGACACAGAAATTCTACGTCGAGATCACGCTGGGATGAGTCCGGCCCGTCGAAGGAATCTATTGAGCCCATGATTTTCCCGTCCGCATTCATCGAAGGCATCGGCGGCCCCGAACTGATGACGATCATGTTCATCATCCTGCTGCTGTTCGGCGCCGACAAGCTGCCGGGTCTGGCGAAGGGCATCGGCAAGTCGGTCCGCGAATTCAAGAAGGCCGCGAGCGGCGTGGAGGAGGAAGTGCGCCGTGCCATGGACCAACCGGACGAGCCGCAGCCCAAGAAGTTTCCGCCCAATCCGCCGCCGCCATCCGGAACCGTTCAGCAATCCGCCCCCGGGCAGCCGCTGCTGCCGCCGGATTCGGCGGAGTAAGTCAGCCGAAGATCGGGTCGCGATCACGGGGGAATTGGACCTGCATACCTTTCGCCCGGCCGAGGTGGTGAGCCTGCTCGACGACTATTTCGCCGAGTGTCGGAAGCGCGGTTTGCGTCGCGTTCGGGTCGTGCAGGGCAAGGGCACGGGCGCGTTGCGGGAAACCGTGCATGCGCATCTCCGCCATTCGCCCGCGGTGGCGGGTTTCGTCCTGGGCGACGAGAATTCCGGCGGCTGGGGCGCGATGATCGTTACACATCCAGATCCCCGATTCCAACTGATTATTCGCGACTTTCCCGCCATCCCCGGGGTGTTATAGAGCCCCACACAAATTATGAATAACATGCACGAAATTGACTACAAGATCCACGGCGACGACATGCAGTTCGTCGAAGTCGAGCTCGACCCGCAGGAAGCGGTCGTGGCCGAGGCCGGCGGCATGATGTATATGGACGACAACATCGCCATGCAGACGATATTTGGCGACGGCTCGCAGCAGAATTCCGGGTTGATGGGCGCGCTGCTGGGCGCCGGGAAACGCCTGCTCACCGGCGAGTCGCTCTTCATGACCGTCTTCCAGAACCAGGGCGCGGGCAAAAAGAAGGTCGCCTTTGGCGCGCCATACCCGGGCAAGATCATCCCGATTCACCTCGCCGACCTCGGAGGGGAACTAATCACCCAGAAGGACTCTTTTTTATGCGCCGCCAAGGGCGTGAGCATCAGCATCGCCTTCCAAAAGCGGCTCGGTGCCGGCCTGTTCGGCGGCGAGGGCTTTATCATGCAGCGGCTCACCGGCGACGGCTGGGCCTTTATTCATGCCGGCGGGACGTTGTTGGAGCGCACCCTGGCGGCGGGCGAAACCCTGCGGGTCGATACCGGCTGCATCGTTGGGTTCCAGCCCTCCGTGGATTATGACATCCAGCTGGTCGGTGGCATCAAGACCGCGCTCTTTGGCGGCGAAGGCTTGTTTTTCGCCACGCTGCGGGGGCCGGGAAAAATCTGGCTCCAGTCCCTGCCCTTCTCCCGCCTGGCGGGCCGGATCGTCGCCGCGGCGCCGAGGACCGGCCGCGGTGGCCGCGAAGAGGGTTCAATCCTTGGCGGCATCGGGCGGGTGCTCGATGGCGACAACAGCTGAGCCGTTCATCCGGACCGATGGCCGTTTGTCACTGTGGGATTGTGCCCGGCCAGGGTTGCGCTCAGAAATGCGGCCATGAGCACCAAATTCACTTACGCCCTGATACTCACGATTTGCGGAGCGCTCCTGAGCCTCCTGCTGTATTTCACCGGCTTCCAGACGGAGAAGCTGGCGACCGGCCAGTATTTCCAGTGGCTCGGTGGGGTCATGATGTTCGTGGTGCTCTGGCTGGGCATCAAGGCCGTGCGCGACGAGGCGCCTGAAAAGGGCCTGAGCTATGGCCGCGGAGTCGGCACCGGCACACTCATTTCGCTTTATTCGGGCCTGATGAGTTCGGTGTATTCCTACATCCACTTCAAGTTCATCAACACCGAGTTCGCCGACTACCAGCTCGCACTGATCCGCACCAAGTGGGAGGCCGCCGGCATGAGTGAGACCCAAATGGAGCAGATGGAGAATGTCACGCGCATGATGATGGGCCCCGGTGTCCAAGCCGTCATAACGCCAATCCTTGTCACGATTTTCGGCGTCATCTGTGCTCTGATCATCGCCGCCTTTCTGAAGCGCAATCCCCCCGGGGAAGGCCAGGCGCCCGCCTGAAAGCAATCGGGGCCGCGTTTTTACGCAGCCCCGAGGCACATTGCCTTGCGCACACTGGCGCAGCCACAAGCTGCGCCAAATTCGTTACAACGCCCGCAGGCAGGCCGGCCGTTCCTTTTCCGTACCAAGTGAGTGCTTGATCTTTGTCACGGCCGCCTGCTCGGGCGGATACCCAATCACCGCGGGCGGAAAGTCTTCGCCGGCCTCGAAGCTGATCGTGTCGATCTCCAGTTTATCGAGCCGCTTGCCGACCTCGGGCGGCAGTTTTGCGCGCTCCTCCGACATCCTTCGGCAAACCCAATTGGGCGCTGAGGGGGCGGTTCGCCGGTGAAGTCTCGATTCCGAGAAAGGTGACTGTCTCTTTCTCCCCGTCGGAGTCATCCTTGTGAATGACAATCCGGCGGGGCGATTCGATTGCGATGCGCCGGGTTTCAGTGGCCTTTTCCGCCCAAGCTTGCGGCGTGAGGGCGGCCAGCGCGAGCGCCGGGAGCAGATAATTTCGATAGCGGGTCATGGCAGGCGCCAGTTTGGAGCGGCATGCGGCAGTGCAGACATTAAAAGAGGCCGGGGGTTCGCACCCGCCGGCCTCTGTTGCACTATGAACTACTGACTTAAAATTCGACTACCGCCCGGCATAATCCTTCACGTTGCCCCGGTAATCCATGGCAGCCAGGGCGACCAGAATACCTACGGCCGAGTAGCCTACCCCGATTGCCATCAAATCAGCATAGCTGGCGACGGTTTTGGCCGTGGCCACCAAGGCCATTGCGCCAAACGTAACCGCGGACAAGATGACTTTGAGCGTGTTGGTTTTCATAGATTGGGTGGATTTGATGTTCTTGCTTGAGCACTTCTTTTGGTGCTGGCCGGAGTATACGCTACAGCTTGAAATAGTTTAAATACTTAGTTTCTATAAGATTCATCGTATTTAACTATGGAAGTATACCAACTCCGTTACTTCTTGGCAGTAGCCGAGACAGGCAATTTCACCAAAGCAGCACAGCGCTGCTTTATATCTCAACCGTCATTAAGTCAGCAGATTATCAACTTGGAGGAAGAACTCGGGCAGCCGCTCTTCCAGCGCTTGGGTCGAAAAGCGGTCCTCACCGAGGCGGGAGCAATTCTCTTGGAACGAGCTCGCCGGATTGTGACAGAGGTTGAGCAAACCATCGCTGAACTTAAGACCACCCCCGCGCTGGGCCCGAAGATAGTAGTCGGCGCCATCCCCACGGTTGCGCCGTTCTTTCTGCCCGCGGTTCTGGCGCACTGTAAGGCCAACGATATCCATCTCAATCTGCACACGCAGGAGGATTTTAGTCGTCCGCTGGTCGAATTGCTGTTGGAAGGCAAACTTGACTGGGCTCTGCTTTCGTTGCCGCTGATCGAACCCCGGCTGTTTATCGAAAAGCTTTACAGCGAGCCGCTCTGGCTGGCGGTCGGCGCCGGCCATCGGCTGGCAAAAGCTTCCACCATCAGTTTCGCCGATTTGCGTGACGAAACTTTTATCATGCTGGGCGATCCCTCCACCCTGGCCTCGCAAACCCAGTTTTTTTGCGGCGACAACGACTTTGAACCCAACATCGGCCACCGCTGCGGCCAGCTCGCCACCGTAAAAACATTCACCGCAATGGGCCTGGGCGTAAGCGTTCTGCCACAAAGTGCTCGCAGCGCTTCGGATCCTGTTGGGCTCGTTTTCAGGAAGTTTACCGGCCTGGCCCCTGCTCGCGACATTGCCCTCGTGCGGCACCGGCGGCGGCGCCTCGGGCCGGGCGCCATGCTGTTTGCCGAGGCCGCCAGGGCCGTTGTCGGCCCGACGCCGCTGAAGGAATCGGTTCCGCCGATGCCACGCCCGGTCTCGGGCTAAATTTGCTCCGGCGGAATTGGGGTGAATCGTCGTCCCCTTATGTCCGTTCCGGACGAGCATCACGCCCCCTCGTGGGGTGGTTTCATAAGCGTGAATCGCGCCGCCTTCACGAGGAAAGGGGATTCCGTGACTGGCGAGGTTTGGATCATTCACCGCGGCGGACGGCATCGAGCACCTTCACCATCTTGTCCCGCGTCAGCTCGAATTCGGCTTTGAGCCGATCAAAGTCCTTCGTTTCGGCAGTCTTCAAGGCGTCCAATATCCTGGCCGACCGGTCCAGCTCCGCGTAGACGCGGACATATCTCTGCTTCACGGCGGGATCCGTGGCGTTCTTGGTCACCGCGTCCACTTCGTTCCGGATGGCGTGCAGCTGCTGGCCGGCGGCGGTGATGTAAGTCGCGACCGCCTGCGTGTAAGGATCGGGATTCGCCGTTTCGGCGGCGATGGCCGCCGGCAAAATGAGCAGGCTGCACCCGAGAACGAGGGAGAAAAACTTGGATTTCATGGATGTAAAAGCATGACCATCCGGATTGACGCATTGTTCCGGAAAAATCCCACCCGGTCGGGGCGCGGCCGCCGGGAATGCGGTTGCGGCACCACGGAGCGCCCCTACCGTTGCGGCATGTCCGTCGCCACCGATGTAGTCACCACCGCCGCGGAACCGCCGCCCGCCCTGGCGCGGCCGGAGCTGCTCGCGCCCGCGGGTGACTGGGATTGCGCCCGTGCGGCCGTCGAAAACGGGGCCGATGCCATCTACTTCGGCCTGGAACGCTTCAACGCCCGCATGCGCGCGAAAAACTTCACCGTGGCCGATCTGCCCAAGCTCATGGCATACCTCCACCGGCGCGGGGTGAAGGGTTACGTGACCTTCAACACGCTGGTCTTCGCCGATGAGCTCGCCGCTGCCGAGGACCATCTCAAGTCCATCATCTCGGCCGGCGTTGACGCCGCGATTGTGCAGGACATCGGCATCTGCCGGCTCATCCGGCGGCTCTCGCCGGATTTCCCGATTCACACCTCGACCCAGATGACCGTGACGAGTGCCGCCGGCGTGGCATTTGCGCGCGAACTCGGCGCCAATCTGGTTGTCCTCGCCCGCGAGAACTCGCTCAAGGAAATCGCCGCGATCCGCGAGGCTCAAGTCGCCGCCGGCACGCCCCTGCCCCTGGAGGTCTTCGTGCACGGCGCGCTCTGCGTCGCCTACTCCGGCCAATGCCTCACCAGCGAATCACTCGGCGGTCGTTCCGCCAATCGCGGCGAATGCGCGCAAGCCTGTCGCATGCCTTACGAGCTGGTTTCCGACGGGCGAACGGTCGACCTCGGTGATCGTCGCTACCTGCTCAGCCCCCAGGATCTTTGCGGACTCGACGTATTGCCCGACCTCGTGCGCGCGGGCGTCGCATCGCTGAAAATCGAAGGCCGCCTCAAAAGCGCGGAATACGTCGCCAACATCACCCGCGTTTATCGCACCGCGCTCGACACGGCCATGGCGTCGGTCGGGGCGGTTGCCCCCAACCGCCCTGGTTCGGCGACGACATCCCAAGGGCCGTTGGGGGCAACGGCCCCGACCTTCGATCCGCAATCCGCCCGCTACGATCTCGAAATGGGATTCTCCCGCGGCCTCTATCCGGGCTGGTTCCGCGGCATCAATAACCAGGAACTCGCCCATGCGCGCTTCGGCACCAAACGCGGCGTCTACCTGGGCCGCGTCCCCCGCGTCGGCCGCGACAGTGTCACGCTCAAGCTCGAAGGCCCCGCCAAGGCCGGCGATGGCGTCGTGTTTGATGCCGGCCGGCCCGACGAAAAAGAGGAGGGCGGCCGCATCTATTTCGCCGACCAGCGCCAGGGCGAGACCGTGTTGCGCTTTGGCGACGGCAACATCGACTTCGCCCGCATCCAGGCCGGCGATCGCGTCTGGAAAACCAACGATCCCGCGCTCGACCGCCGCGTGCGGCAAACCTTCGAGGGCGATCAGATCCGTTTCCGCCGGGACATTGCTGTCGAGGTGCACGGCCACGCCGGGGCACCGCTCACCGTCATTGCCCGCGACGCGAATGGCCACATCGCCCGGGCCGATTCAGCCGGGCCCCTTGCCCCCGCCGAGAAACAGCCGCTGACCACGGAGCGCCTGAGCGACCAGCTCGGCCGGCTCGGGGGCACGCCGTTCAAGCTGGGCCGCCTGCAAAACCGGCTCGAGGGCGACGTCATCCTTCCTGTCAGCGAACTCAATGAGCTGCGCCGCCGCGTCACCACCAGCCTCGAGGCCCAGCGCGCCGCCCCGAAACGGTGGACCATTAACCCGGTAGGGGCGGTTGCCCTCAACCGCCCTGGTTCCACGCCGACATCCCAAGGGCCGTTGGGGACAACGGCCCCTACCGCCGTCCCCGAACTCATTGCCGTCATCCGCGAACTGCATCAGCTGGAAGCCGCATGGACCGCCGGCGCCCGGACCCTTTACTGCGAATTCGAAAACCCGAAGCATTACCGCGACGCGGTCCAGAATTTCCGGCAATTGCAGGCTCGCGAGGCCGGAGCAATCGCAGATCGAGAACCCAAAATCGAAAATACCTCCACCATTTGGGTGGCCGCGCCACGCGTCTTCAAGCCGGGCGAGGACTGGATCATCAAGCAGGTGCTGTCGTGCGAGGCCGACGGCTACCTCGTCCGCAATTACGACCACTTGAAGTGGTTCGCCGGCAAACGCCGGCGCGGCGATTTTTCGCTCAATGTCGCCAATCCGCTCGCCGCGGACTATTTCATCAACCACCTCGGGCTCGAGCGCGTGACCGCCTCCTACGATCTCAATATCGGCCAGCTCGAGGCACTGCTGCGGAATGCCCCGGGGGCGTGGTTCGACATCACCCTGCATCAGCACATGCCGATGTTTCACATGGAGCATTGCGTGTTCTGTGCTTTTCTTTCGACCGGCAAGGATTACCGCGACTGTGGCCGGCCGTGCGACACGCACCGCGTCGCCCTGCGCGATCGGGTCGGCGCCGAGCATCCGCTCAAAGCCGACGCGGGCTGCCGCAATACCGTCTACAATTCCCGCGCCCAAACCGGCGCGGAGTTCGCCGGGCACATGCAGGCGCTCGGCGCCCGCAACTTCCGCATTGAGTTTCTGACCGAGGACGCCGCCGAAGTTCGCCGCACCGTCGAACGCTACCAACAGCTGTTGGACGGTCAGATCAGCGGCGCTGAATTGTGGCGCGAACTGAAACTGATCAATCAACTCGGCGTGACTCGCGGCCAGATGGAATCCCCCGCCCGGGTGCTTCCTCGCAAAGGCGCCTGAACCGATGGCCCCAAGGCGTCCTGCCTCCGCCTACGCCGAAAAGGCGAATTTCTCACCGTCTGAACCATATTTTGTCGCCTCGGAGGAAAGCCGCCGCCTAGGCTTCCGCCCCACCCTGAAATGAGCGAAACCCCCAAGCATCCCGCGCCACCCCAAACGGCGGCCAACGGCCCGGCCCCGGAGTTGGAAATCAACGACGCCCGGATCATCTTTGAACCGATCTGGGCCGATCTCGAATCGCACTTCGGGCACGAACATCTGCGGTTTCCCAAGGAGATCATCCTGCTTGGTGGCGCCCCCGGCGCCGGCAAGGGCACCAACACCGCTTTCATCGCCAAAACCCGCGGGCTGACCTGCGCCCCCATCGTGATGAGCTCCCTGCTCGACACGCCGGAAATGAAGAAGATCAAGAATGCCGGCAACATGATCGGCGATCGCGAGGTGCTCGCCGTGCTCCTGCGCCAGCTGCTCAAGCCCGAATACCGCGACGGCGTCATCCTCGACGGCTTTCCCCGCACCAAGGTGCAGGTTGAATGCCTCAAGATGCTCTACGAAAACATGACGCAGCTCTGGCGCGAATTCTATGGCACCCCGCTCGCCATGCACTTCCGCCAGCCGGTTATGCAGATCGTGGTCCTCTTCGTCGATGAGAAGGAGAGCGTCGGCCGCCAGCTCAAGCGCGGCCGCGAAATCAAGGCGCGCAACGACGAGGTCCGACGCACGGGAGATGGCGCGATCCTCGAGGAACGCGTGACGGATTTCGACGAGAAACTCGCCCGCCGCCGCTACCGCGTGTTCAAGGAGCAGACGTGGGACGCCCTGCTTTCCCTGAAGGATATCTTCCACTATCACCTCATCAACGCCGAGGGCACCTTCGCGGAGGTGGAGCAGAACATCGTCGGGGAACTGGAGTATCAGAGCTCCCTCGAACTCGACCCGCGCACTTTCGACCGCCTGCGGATGCTGCCGCTCGCCAGCGAGATTGTCGTCCACGCCCGGCAGGAGCTGGTCAAGCGGCTCGACGGCTATGAGCTCGGCCATCCCGATCTTTTCCAGCGGGTCGTCACCCTCGTCGAGAAAAAGATGATGCCGATCGTCACGCGGCATGCCCTGTCCGGCCATTCGAACATCAACAGCGAGGATCCGGTCCTGCACGAGCCCGAGGCGCTCGCCATGCTCATCGATATCTTCTCCGAACGCGGCTACCACGCCGTGGTGGACGTGCACCGCATTGAAATCCCCGAGTCGGTGGATTTGAAGACCGGCAAAATCACCTGCCGGGTAAAGAGAGTCTACCGCACCATCATCCGCTTCAAGGGCTCCGAAATCCGCCGCGGGTGATGCCCTCCTGGTGGCGCGGTGCGCTTCAGCCCGCGCTCACATCGCACGCCGTTTCTGCGCAGCTTTATGCCCGTGATGCCGTCCACGGTCAGGCAATCCGCTCAACACGGCTGATGGCCCCAGTCTTTTTCTTTCAGCTCTTTTTCAAAACGCGCCATCTGTTCCTCAGGGCTTGAGCGGATGGCCGTTCCGGCGACACCACCGCCGGCGCCGAAATAGTCCCAGACAGGAATCTGCTGGAGCCACGGCGACCTCGCCGTGGTTCGTGCAAAACCCGCGCCCGCCTACGGGGACACCTTGTATTTGCCTCACCGGCAGGTAGCGCCATGCTGGCCGTCCATGCGACCGACCTTCCCCACCCTGCTCGCTTTCCTCATCGCCAGTCTTGCCATCGCCGAAGAGCTTCCTCCGCCCGAGGCGGCCGAATCCGTGCCGCCCGTCATCACCGCCAACACCGGCGCCGCCCCATCCGACGCCATCGTGCTTTTCGACGGCACCAATCTGGATGCCTGGGAGCCGGCCAGCGCCAGCGGCCATCCGTGGAAGATCGAGGACGGCGTCATGGTCGTCATCCCCACCCCCGCTCCCGCGAAACCCTGCGACCAAAAAACGAAGCGGTCCTTCGGCGACGTGCAGTTGCATATCGAGTTCCGCACCCCGGCCGAGATCAAGGGCAGCGGCCAGGGCCGCGGCAATAGCGGCATCCATTTCATGGGGCTCTACGAAATCCAGGTGCTGGATTCCTACAACAATCCGACCCACGTCAACGGCCAGGCCGGCTCCATCTACAAGCAGCACCCGCCGCTGGCAAACGCCAGCCGCCCGCCGGGCGAGTGGCAGTCCTACGACGTGGTGTTCATCGCGCCGCGCTTCGCCGCCGACGGCTCGCTCGTGAGCCCGGCGCGGATGACCGCCTTCCACAATGGCGTCCTCGTGCAGCATGACGCCGTGCTGCGCGGTCCGACTGTCTGGCGCGGCGAACCCAAATACGCCCCGCACGCCGCCAGACTCCCGATCGTCCTGCAGGATCACCGCAATCCGGTCGCTTACCGCAATATCTGGGTCCGGGAACTGAAGCTGCCCGAGGCGAAATAACCAATGATGCTGTCATTCTGAACGCAGTGAAGAATCCAGCGGAATTACCGTTCGCGCACGTCCTGGGGCGCGCCGGGCCTCCGACCGGTGTTCAGGGCGCCAGCGCGGCGCTGCATTTCCGAAAGTGATGGCCGTAAATCGCCAGCGTGCCGGCCATCTGCACGAGTCGGGGCCGGTGGAAAAGCGTCCAGGTCAGGAGATGCCAGTAGTGGAAGCGTTCGCGTCCAAAGACGCCCAGGCGGATGCCGAATGGAAGAGCGCCAGCGCGCTGTTTCGTCGGGTGGGAAAAGTCCGCACAATCTGCTGGCCACCGGATGAACGTTGTCCAAATACAGGGGGCACATCCGCATGAATCCCGAAGATGCCCGCTCCGCCATCATCCCCGCTCTCGGGCGGATGAACTCGCTCTTCAACAAACCGCTCTTCGACGAGTGGGTGCTCGTCAAACTGTCGGCCGACCAGGGGGCCATCCTCGCCTACGCGGGACCGCGGGCGGAATCCTACCAGCGCAAATTCAAGGACGATCTCGTGCCGCTGCGCGCGGAACTCGAGCAGCAGCATCTCAACGTGGGCGACTTCGCCTTCGCACGCGATGCCACCGGCACCAATTTCGACGCCTGTTTGCGCCTCGGGCCCCTGAGCTACCTGTTCTGCAACAACACGGGCAAGTCGATGGCGGACATCCGGCGGGATCCGCTCTGGCGGGAAGCGCAGGCGCCCTTCGTGCTGCTCAGCGAATTGTTCCGCAACGATCCGCTGGAGTAAGGGTGGACGTCGGTGTCCCTACCGACGTGAGTCGCCAATAGGGAAATCGGC
>OBEQ012028482.1_pt1 | contig 30361 bp, 27 predicted proteins | sample 1670901 | NCBI WGS metagenome assembly OBEQ01 (sample SAMEA104232315, study PRJEB22302) | groundwater metagenome | biome: forest; feature: aquifer; material: groundwater | place: USA | collected 2011-08-07 | depth 5.4 m
GAACTTCGCCAGGCCCTTATCCGCCGACACTTTGGTCAACGCTGCGGTCAACGTCGTCTTGCCGTGGTCCACGTGCCCGATCGTCCCAATATTCACGTGCGGCTTCCGCCGCTCATATTTCGCCTTCGCCATACCCGCTCCTTCTTCTAAAAATCTCTGGAAGCCCTACCGCCTCACGCACTCTTTAATAAGCCTATGGATCGAGCGAGCTCTGCCTGGAGCCCACGACGCGGATCGAACGCGTGACCTCGTCCTTACCAAGGACGTGCTCTACCAACTGAGCTACGTGGGCCTTTTCTTCGTGAAACGTCAAACGTGAAACGTGAAGCGATGGAAGCCGCCCCGCTATTTTCGTTTCACGCCTCACGTTTCACGCCTCACGTCTTCCGTTGGAGCGGGCGATGGGATTTGAACCCACGACAGCCAGCTTGGAAGGCTGGAACTCTACCACTGAGCTACGCCCGCCCATCATTGAGTGCTGAGTGCGCAGTGCTGAGTTCAAAGCCTGATTTCTCATCCGCTCAACGCTCAGTACTCACCACTCGGAACTTGCCTGCATCCAACTTTGGTGGGCAGGCAAGGATTCGAACCTTGGAAGCCGATGGCAACAGATTTACAGTCTGCCCCCTTTGGCCACTTGGGTACCTGCCCGAAACACTCTCATGTGACACAACAATTCCAAACGCTTCCTTATCATTATCTTTTTCATCCGTATGATGAAAAAATAAAAGCAAGCCGGTCCACGCACGGCCCCCACTCCTTATTGAACAAGGATGAATGAGGTGAGCTGTGGACATAGACTTGTTTATGAAACGCTGGATTCTATTGATGAAGTATGATGAAGTCAAGACCCAAAAGAAGAATTATCTTGTTTTTATCCGAAACTCCTAATCTCCTCCGTGGATTTTTTCTGGCACCACCCTCCTGCCAAGTCCTCTCTTTTTCGTATTTACCTTTTTCGACGATATCTATTTCCTGACAGACATTTCATAAGCTTATGGAGATACGTATTTTACTGCCGGCACTGGCCCTGTCGTTCAATTCCCTGACCCAGACCGGAAAATGCCCCTCTCGCGCGGGCTAGGAGGCTGGGGGAAAACTCAAGGACATCCTTCATAAGTACCGCGGCTTCCTGTTCCGATAAACGCGAGGCAGGGGCCAAGTACCGTTTTTGAGCGATAGCCCGCTCAGCAGAATCTTCCGGTTCGTAATACCCGCGGAGAGTTCCTTCTCGATCGGCACTGCTGAGACGACTCACCCATTCATCTTGACTCTTCCCCGATTTCTGAATCGATCGTCCTGCACGACTCGTCAATTCCAACTGGTTCCATACAATCCACCCGACAAACACCCCCCATGTTTCGTTGAGAGCTTCCCAGGATTCACGCTCAGTCAGAAACCGCTCCTCAGTTTCACCCTTCCTCTGCACGACCGGTGTGATCAACACCGCTTCATAGTGGCAGCGCTGCTGCGCCCTCGCAAAAGCCAACACTGAATCCGGCACGGCTTCGGACGACGCCGCAGCCGACGTCACCAGATAGTCGATATAGGCGTGGAACAGTTCGTGATAGAGTGTTTCGATCTCGGCGTGGGTGAGCCGCCCAAGCGGGCGCAACATGGCCCCGGCTCCATTAAAGGACAGCGCACGATTGAGCACCATCCGATGCTCCCCAGGATGATACTCGGCGGCATAACTGTGCAAATCGTCGAATTCAAACCGAACGAAGCTCGGTGGGACAGCCCTGAGAAATTTTGTCGGGAGACCCAGAGCATGAGCCTCACCGAGCAACTGTCCCCACATCCGGTCGGCTGACGACAGACGCTCTTCCGACATCCCCACATTTGGCGCGAAAAGAAGTCCGCCCATGAGAAGACCCATCGCGACCACTCTGCACAGCGCACGCACCATCGATCTTGATCCATTTCGATGCCGGTTGGGGATTATCTCAGAAGATATTGGCCACAGTTAGCAGACTGTGGAAAAACTCTGTGTGCATGACGAAATTTCATTGATCTGTCGTCTGGTGACAATAGGAGCACACCACACAGGATGCTCAAAAAGGCCAGACTTCTCACCCGCCCAACCCTGGCGCGCCGAGACGCGCCTTATCCCAAGCAAGGCCGCAGCGAGTGAAGGAGGCTAAGGCCGAGGTTAAGGTCTAGCGAAGATCCGACGCTCTTGATCTCAGCCTTAGCCTGAACCTCAACCTTCTTCGTGTAGGCGGCCTTTTTCAGCATCCTGCTAGTGATCGTCGCGAGAATACCAGTCCTGCTGCCTACCTTCCTCCACTAAGACCAGCTGGTCCAGCAGTGCAGGCGAAACAGGGTCCAGGAAACGAGACGGCTTCGACAGTACCATGCCGCTGCCCCTGTCAAACACATTGATCGGGTAGGTCAAGTACAAATGCCGCTTGGCTCTCGTCACGGAGACATAGAACAACCGGCGCTCCTCCTCCAGCCCCTCATCCTCATTAAACGAATAGACCGACGGGAACCTTCCATCCACGATCCAGATGACGAATACACATTGCCATTCAAGCCCCTTGGCGGAGTGGATCGTGGACAACACCAGTCGCTCGTCATCACGATCGGGCGCCTCGACGCCCGTCGCGCTCCCATCCGGCGGCTCCAACGCAAGGTCGGACAAAAATGTTTCAACCCCCTGATACCCCTCCGCGATCGTCTGCAAATGATCCAGATCCCTCGTGCGCTTGGGATAGTCGTCGTACTGCGCCTTCAGAATCGGCAAATAGTACTCATAGATATGATTGACCTGTTCGGACGGTCGAAGGTCCCCGGCTCCGGCAAGACTTTCGAGCGTCAGGGCCAAATCTTTGAGTCCTTTCCCCGATCGCCCCGTCATCTCACTAAGAGCGTGATAGGGATTGGGCGATTTCACCAGCGCGGCCATGACATCCTTCGCCTTCTTCGGTCCCACGCCTTCGACGAGCATGAGCACGCGGTGCCAACTGACTGCATCCAAAGGATTAGCCACCACGCGCAAGTGAGCCAGCAGATCCTTCACATGTGCCGTCTCGATAAACTTGACCCCACCGCGCTTAACGAACGGCAGTCCGTGACGAGAGAGTTCGATTTCAAGATCGAACGAGTGAAAGCTCGACCGAAACAGCACCGCCATTTCTCCGAGCGGAACCCCTTCCTCCCGCAACTCCAAAATCTTCTGCGCAATGAACCGCGACTGGGCATTCTCCCCTGCCGCCTCCACCAAAACTGGCAAGGGCCCATCGATCTTCCTCGTAAAGAGATGTTTGCTGTACTTCTCCTTCGCCTCTTCAATAATGGTGTTTGCGAGATTCAGGATCGGCTGGGTACTACGGTAATTCTCTTCCAGCTTATAAATGGTCGTACCGGGAAAGAGCGTCGGGAACTCCATGATGTTTTTGAATGTCGCGCCTCGGAAGGCATAGATCGACTGCGCGTCGTCACCAACGACCATCACGTTCTGGTGCGTAGACGCGAGATGCCGGACGACATCCGCCTGCAAGCGATTGGTGTCCTGATACTCATCCACCAGGATGTAGCGATACAGGGATGAAATCGTCCGCCGGACTCCTTCATCTTCCATCACGAGCCGCCGCAACAACACCAACAGATCGTCATAATCCACCAGTTGACGCTGACGCTTCGACGCCTGATATCCCCGCTGCAACTGCTCCAATGCATCCAGATGATCGGAAAAATGATCGAACTCTTCGACCACGATTTCGGCGAGCGGGCGCAGGGTATTCTCGGACTTGCTGAACATCTCCGCAATCGTCCCCTTGCGGGGAAACCGCTTATCTTTTTCGTTCAAACCCAGCTGCGCACGAACCAAGGCGATCAAGTCTTCGGCGTCTCCCCGATCGAGAATCGTAAAGCCCGGCTCAAGACCGATAGACCGGCCATAGCGACGGAGCAGCATATTGGCCACAGAGTGGAACGTGCCTCCACGAACCTGTTCACTGCGTACGCCGATCAATTCACCCGCCCGCTCGAGCATTTCCTGCGATGATTTTCGCGTAAAGGTCAGCAATAGAATGTGAGACGGATCGATCCCCGAGTCGATCAGATACGCCACGCGGTAGACCAGGGTGCGAGTCTTGCCGCTGCCGGCGCCGGCAATGACCAGCGAAGGTCCTTCGCCCGCGGTCACCGCCGCAAGCTGCTGGCTATTCAACGCCGCCGCATAGTCGATGGAGAGCTTCCGGGAAACGGCCTCATCAACTGGACGTTTGAGCACGTAAGTCTTGGTTTCTTGTTCCATGTATCTACGGAGAGGATAGTTGAAGAGACGCCGGATAAGCAGCGGGGCTGTATAGCATACTGCCCAGCCCCTTTCAACGAGCGAAACAGAGGATCGGCCAGATGAGCACTTTGGATCGACGATCTTCTCTACGCCGAGGGACGAACTCGAATGCGGCCACGAGTCACGACAATCATGGCACCGGACTTCAAGTCAGCCTCATAGTACGTTAACACCTCTTGCATGGCCACCGCCTGTTCCGCGATCGGCAATTCGAGAAAACGGATGATACCGGAATGGGGACGGCGTTGGACCACGATCAATTCCCCAAAATCCTTGTCTTCAGTGACGACAATGCGTCCTTCCTGATGTGCCAAGGCCAACACCGTTTCGTCCGAAGCGCATGGATCTCCCTCACCTACAAGACGGACATCGTGGCCAAGGCGAGTCAAGAGTGCGCGAAGCGAGCGAGAAGAGCTGCAGACCTCGAGGAGGAACTTCATGCAGATTTGATCAGAGACATTCGATCGTACACATGGTCACCACTCAACGACCGATGCGCGAATAGAAGGCAGGCCTGAATATCGTCTCGTTCCAGAAACGAATACTCCTTCAAAATAGTTTCCGGCGTATCTCCTGCGGCCAGCATGCCAAGAACATGCTCAACAGCTATGCGCAAACCACGAATAATCGGCTTGCCTCCGAAGATCTGGGGGTTCACCACGATGCGTTCCAGTAATTGCTGTTCGTTCATATACGCCCCCACCGAGAATGAGCCCAATCATGAGCAACTTTACTCCGTCCGATAATAAATGACAAGCCGATCAAAACGCAGCCATCGAGAGAACCCCCGCTCAGCGGATATCCACAGAACAGAGGAGGGGATGGAACCTGATGATCTTCTGTGCTCGCGCAACGCGCGGCCTAAGAGAGGGATGAGAAGGGAGCGGCCAGGTGCCATCCTTGCTCGCAAAACGCGCATGATGAAAAGAATTGGAAGGACACCCACGTTGGTCCTGTACTCCCGGAACGTGCGCCCTGAGAAGGGCCTCGTTCGACGGCCGCACGTTAATCAACATGGGTGCCCTTCCAAGGAGAGAGATAGAAAACGAGCCCGGAGGGATCATTTAGAGGAATTTTTACAAGCGCGGCAAGTCTTAACTCAAGCAACGACTCCGTCCAGAGACCGCCGTTCTATCGCAGGCGGGACTGCCAGACGCCAGATAGACATCAAAAAATATTCCCGACCCACTCTTGTCCAACTTCCACACACATCCCAGCACGCTTTAGTCGTAGCATTCCTCCCTCGCATTGAGTTCATCGACCACAGCTTTCAGCGCAGATGTAGAATTCCCCTCAGGGTGAGGAATGAGAGCTGTCCTACACGAGTCTTGCACCGCCAACACTGCCCCCTTATTCAGCAACGCTTGCACGATTCCGAAGTGGCCTCCCTCTGCGGCGGCGATTAACGCGGCTGCGCCTTGCGTCTTCAGCTCTGCGCCGCTTTCCAGTAATGTTTTTACCAGAACGCTATCGCCGGAGGATGCGGCAGCAGTTAGGGCTGTGTGTCCTTGAATGTCCTTCGCATTGACGTTCGCCCCGTATGCCAATAACGTGCTGTAGACGGCTTCATCAGGTCTTTCAGCAGCCAGGATCAAGGCCGTGGCGCCACGTTCATTTGTCGCGTTCACATTTGCGCCTCTGTCCAGGAGAACCTGCACGACGAAGGCGTGCCCTTGCTCGGCAGCCGTTATTAATGCTGTAGCGCCGTAGTTCGCCTTGTGATTGACATCGGCTCCTTTGTCCAATAGAGCTCGTACAATGGTATCGTGTCCCTTCCACGCGGCGGCGATCAGCGCTGTAGTGCCGGAGCGGTCTTTTGCATTCGCATCGGCACCATGATCGAGCAAAGCTTGGACGATGGTCATGTGCCCCAGCGCGGCAGCGCTCTGCAAGACCGGCATTTCATGGAAGCCCTGTACATTCGCTTCAGCGCCTTTGTTCAGCAGAGCCTGGACGGTTGCAGTGTGACCTTGCAATGCCGCCCAACCCAATGCTGTCATCCCATCGACCCTCTTGATGTTCGGATCAGCGCCCTTGGCCAGCAAAGCCTGGACAATGGTGGTATGGCCATTGTCGGCCGCACCCATCAGAGCCGTCGAACCATCAAGAGCTCTTCCATTCACCTCAACCCCCTTAGCCAACAGGGCTTGGACGGTGACGGTGGCGCCTTTCAACGCTGCCTCCATCAAATCGGTCCAGTTATGTCTGCCTGGAGTCATCCGCCCGAGCCCAGCGTTTACGTGATGTGAGACTGATGAGTCACCCTGCAATGCCGCGGCGGCGGATTCGCTTAAGGGAATACTATGCGAAGGCGGCCCCTCTCCTCCACTGGCCTGATCCATTGTCCTGCCGACCTGGGTTGTCGAAACCTCTGCGATGGCGTCTGCACTCTTCTCAGGAAGTTGAGATCGCCATAGGACTGCCCCAAGAAGCAGCACACAAGTCAGGGCCACAAGCCATTGTGCAGAGATCTTGATCATTCCGTTTTCATCTGTCGTGAGAAGAGAATGGTGTCAGGAACCATTACTCACCAGAATTCACAGCCGTCAATTCAAGCAATTGTTTCTGACACCTTTTTCCCCTCGCGTGTTGAGCGTGGCCCTTCCAATTCTCTCCACCTTTCTTTCTTTAGTGGAGTGGCCGAGGCTGCCCTTCCCTGCTGGCGGACTTTTCAGCATCCTGCTACTGCGTCGCTTCTTTGATCTTAGCAGCTGACTGCTCCAATGTACTTTCCACCTGACGGGCCTTATCTATCGGAGTCTTTATAGCATCCACCGCGGTCTGGCCCGCTGCCTGCGTCGCCGCACTGCCGGACGCAGCCGCAGCTTTCGTCTTCTCTATCGGCGTCTCCTGATTACAACCGAATAGCCCCACCATCGCCAGTAACCCCACAACGAATAGAACACCGCCTTTAGATTTTTTCATTGCACTCTCCTCAGCCCGCAATTCAATGTTCACCGTCGCGGAATGCTCAAAAAGACTGTCCAGCAAGACCGCAGCCGATGGAAGCACCGGAGGCGGAGCCTCTGGGCTACGTTGAGGATGCTTTCGAGGCGAGAACGATGCTGGCGGTCTTTTTCAGCATTCCGCTTAATGCCATCGTACCCGTGAGGCACCGAACCGACAAGCGATTCCGAAAACAAGCACTTTGATCGCCGAACCTGTCTCCGTTATAATCCTGCACCGAACAGGAGACTCTATGGCCAACGCCAACCAAGAACAGCAATCGCAACTTCGCCAGCTTGCCGAACTCATACTGGCCGTCGCGGGCGAATCCGTGACGGTCATGAAACGGAGCGCCCCGGAGCGGGCTTTGAAATTGAAACGACAGGATGAGTGGAGCCTCTACCTTGAATTTCTCAAGGTCATGTTTAATCTCACCGACCGGCTCTCCGCGCTGTATCTGCCAGTCAAAGCACAGCCCCAGTTCATGGACAGTCTCGAGGACGCAGTCACCCTGCAATTGAAGAACGTGCTCGAACCGGCATTTGGTTCCGGAGCCGACCAAATGGAGATCATGCTCACTGTCGGTACAGCGGTGGCAGAAAGTCGGCAGACCTATGAGCAGTACCGATTTCTTGTCACCGAGGACAATCCCGTGAAAGACAAAATGTTGAAAGACTTTGGCGGACGAGTCGCCGACACGATGGGGATCGCAGGGAACGCACAAGTATCCTCCGCCGCAACGCTCTGCGCGAGCGCCGTGATTCCCGCTATCAAGGCGATCTTGGCCGGAGACGAGCCGCCAGCCGCCGTGGTCAGTACAGCCACCCAAGCAACCGATACCACGTCCGCACCGCCACCCACCGAAACGCCTAAGCCCCAAGGTCCGACGGGAACCGAAATCAAGTTGGTGAGCGTGATGTCGACCGTCACCGGAGAAGAAGTGGAAACTCGGTGGGGGCTGCACCCTCGATTCCGGCAAGACCTTCCCCCGGAGGACATGCAACAGGTCGCCAAACTGATGAACCGAGTTGCTAAAATACTTGGCGAACGGTATGCCTCCGTGGCATTCTCAGACGAATGGACGTCTTGGCATAAGGCCGGTCACGCCTGATCGCTCTTGCAGGATGCTGAAAAAGCCCGCCAGCATCGTTCTCGCATCGCTCAGAGGCTCAACGTTGAAGAGAACTTTTCGGAGATCGGAAACACTGGAGGGGCTTATCCGTTCACCAAGATCCATTTAAGGGGCGAACGGCCCACACGAAGTGCGGGACGTACCTCCTCGCCTCTTCGCTCGCTGCGGCCTTGTACGGGAAAAGGCGCGTCTCGGCGCGCCAGGGTTGGGCGGGTGAGAAGTCTGGCCTTTTTGAGCATCCTGCGGGAGTGTTTTCTCGTTTTCCCAAACGTGCGGCCTAGTGAAGTCCGGCGTGTACACCGACTTGACACCAGCAACCAGGAGGTGCAGTGGATATTCCGCAACCAGCAGACACTTCATCACAGGCCATTCCATCCGGTCTCTCACGTCTCATGGAATTGGCACATAATCTTTGGTGGAGTTGGACTCCGGAAGCCCGCCGACTGTTCGAACACATCGATCCAACCCTCTGGGTACTGACCCACCACAACCCCGTCAAACTATTGGCCGACGTCAGGCCAGACCGGCTCATACACCTCGCCCAAGATCCCTCGTATATGCGATTGTATTCTGCCGCCCTCAAGACATTCGATGCATACCGCCAGAACGGACACAGCTGGTTTAAAACTACGCACAGCGATTTGAAAGCTCCCACCATCGCCTACTTCTCTGCGGAGTTTGGTCTGCATAGGTCCATCCCCATCTACAGCGGCGGTCTGGGCATTCTTGCTGGAGACCATTGCAAGGAAGCCAGCGATCTCGGCGTGCCCTTGGTGGGGATAGGATTCATGTACCCGCAAGGATATTTTCGGCAGCGGATCACGCCGGAGGGATGGCAGGAAGCGGCTTACGCTCCTTTCAACCAAGCAGAGTCGCCAATTCATCCCGCCCTCACGCCATCAGGAGACGCCTGCAGCATTACGGTCGAGATCGGTAGCCGAGTCGTGGCTGCAGCGGTCTGGAAAGTGCTCGTCGGGCGGGTGACCCTCTACCTCATCGATACAGATGTTCCCGAGAACAGTCCTGAGAATCGGGCGCTTTCAGCCCGATTGTACGGAGGCGATCAGGAGATGCGCCTCTGTCAGGAGTTTTTATTGGGTATCGGCGGTGTCCGCATGCTTCGTGCCTTAGGCATCGCACCGACGGTCTGGCATGCCAATGAGGGCCACTCCGCTTTCCTTACATTGGAGCGTATTCGCGAATTGGTCCAGAAGGGCTCGACACACGCAGACGCCTGCGAGGCCATCCGCCAGAGCACGGTGTTTACCACCCATACACCGGTGCCGGCCGGGCATGACGTGTTTCCCCATCATCTCATGGACCGATACTTTGCCGGCTATTGGGAGCAGTTGGGCCTTTCGCGAGAAGACTTCCTCCGCCTAGGAGATACTCCCGAATCGCAGGGGCAAGGCTTCAACATGACGGCACTTGCCATGCGGCTGGCCGCCTATGTGAACGGGGTCAGTCGTGAGCACGGGCAGGTCTCGCGAGAGATGTGGAAACATATGTGGCCCGGCCTCCCGGTCGAGCAAGTCCCGATCCGCAGCGTGACCAACGGCATCCATGCGCCGACCTGGATCGCGCCGGAGCTCACCCAACTCTACGGCAAGTATCTCGGCCCGGAATGGACGGAGAAATGCGACGACACAGCGATGTGGCAACGGGTTCTGGATATCCCCGACCAGGAACTCTGGGCCGTACGCCAAGCTATGAAACGTAAACTGATGAGCTTTATCCGGGAACGTGCCAGGAGCGGTTGGATACAGGGGCAGCTCCAAGCCTCGCAGGTCATCACGCGAGGCACGCTGCTCGACCCCGAAGCGCTCACCATCGGCTTCGCCAGACGCTTTGCCACTTACAAGCGGGCAACCCTGTTGTTCCGCGACCTCGAACGGCTGAAACGGTTGCTCCATAACCAGTGGCGTCCCGTCCAATTGATCTTTGCCGGCAAGGCCCACCCGGCCGATGAACCTGGCCGCTACTTCATTCATGAAGTGCTGAGCTTTTGCGACGATCATAAGTTGGGCGGCAACGTCGCGTTCCTGGAAAACTATGATATGCACATGGCAAAGTTTCTCGTCCAAGGGGTCGACATTTGGCTCAACACCCCGCGTTTTCCTTTGGAGGCGAGCGGAACGAGCGGGCAAAAAGCCGCGCTCAATGGCGTCATCAATCTCAGCGTCCTCGATGGATGGTGGAAAGAGGGCTACAACGGAGCCAATGGGTGGGGCATTGAACCCTTAGTCGGGAACCAAGACGTTCAAGCCCAAGACGAACATGACGCGCAACAGCTGTACCGCATGCTGGAGCAAGAAGCCATTCCCCTCTACTATCAACGAGACCTCGACGGAATACCCCGCGGCTGGTTGCAGCTCATGAGAGAAAGTCTTCGGACCAACGCCCCCCGCTTCTGCACCAAACGGATGGTCAAAGAGTACGTCGACATGATGTATGCGCCCGCCATGGTTATCGCACCCTCGACATGGTAAACGACCGTCCAAAGAGCCGTGAAACGTGAATCGTCAAACGTGAAAGGTTTCAGAAAAAGAGCACTCGGCACTCCTACGTTTCACCCTTCGCGTCTTACCTTTCACGTGTTTGAGAGCGCCCGTCGCTACACCACCACTATAATACGTCTGAAGATACTTCTGCTGCTCACACTTGTCTTAATCCTCGTAAGCCCGCTCCTTGTAAACGCAGGCACGCCAACGGCACAGCCCGGCTTAGCCCTCGAACGTGAGGCTACGAGCGCCTTCAACCGTGCCGAATACGACCAAGTCTTAAAAATCTGGTACTCGCTTCCACCCGAGACCACAGCACCGAAGCCGCTCCTTCGTCTCGCCTTCAAGAGCTCTCTTAAGCTTGGGCGACCGGAAGAAGCCCTCACGCTCTATCAACGGCTAGTTCTTGCAGATCAGCCGGATGATCCAGCCCTCTTACGCCCCTTGGCACTCAGCTTTCTGACCAGCCATGTCAGGGACTCGCAAGAGCATGTGCGGATCACGGCCTATACGATGCTGGCTGAACTCGGCCTCGCAGAGACACAGGCGGTCCTGGAAGATGGGCTGCTCGATACATCGGTCCTGGTGCGGGCTCGTGCCGCGGACGCCATCGGGAAAGCCGGACTCGCAGGAAAGTCCGGCCCCTTGCGACGAGCCCTAAACGACGCGATGCCGGCCGTACGAATTGCCGCCATGAACGCGCTCAGTGAGGCCAACGTCACCGACATCAAGCCCTACCTCACCGAGGTCGCAAGAACGGACGACGGACCGGAAGCCATATTCGCCTATGCGGCACTGTACAGGCTCGGCAAACAGGACATGCTAACCGACATCACCGGAGCGGCGACGCTTCCAGACCCCGATGTCCGCATGGCAGCCCTGGGAATATTGGGGCGGCTGAAGCGCCCATCGAGTCTGTCGGTCCTGAGCCAGGCCGTGTACGACCCTGAACCGTCGGTTCGCGCATTTGCCGCCGGCGCATTGGGAGACTATGGACAAGCCGGTGGCGTCGCGCCACTCACCCATGCCCTGGGGGACGAGAGCGCGCGCGTGCGCGCAGTGGCAGCCACGAGTCTTGGGCGGCTAGGAATTCGCGAAAACCATCCGTTGCTGCGAGCGCTCACGCGCGATCCCAGCATGCAGGTACGGGCCAGCGCGGTGGAAGGACTGCTTCGGCTGGGCGACATATCGGCTATCTCGCTCGCCATGGACTTGGCGAGACACCCGGATCCCTCTATACGCGCCGCTGCAGCCCATGCACTAGCCCCGACGTCCGACAAGCAAGCAGTGGCAATCTTACAGACCCTCCTGCAAGACCAGCAACTACAACCACGTCTCTTCGCGACGAAAGCTCTGGGCACGAGCGGCGCAGCTGTGATGCCGTTTCTCAAAAAGTGCTTGCAAGATTCAGATGTCGTCATTCGCCTTGCTGCGGCAGGAAGTCTGCTTCAACAACTCCGCCGTTCCACAACCGCCCCCGAATCTCGTTAGTCGAAAGGATTGCGCTATGTGGAAATTTATCGCTATTCTTGCACTGGTTGCAGCGTCATTCGGTCTCGGGTTTTACTTCGGCCAACGTCCGGTCGGCACCCTGCAACAGACGGCCTCAGACCTCCAACATTCCCTCAAAGACACGTCGCGCAACATCATCGACACCACGATGGGAATAGAAAGAGACCTGCGCAGGCGGCAGGGGCTGCTCGACGCCAAATCACTGGTGGTGCAGGCGAAATCGGAACTGCTCGACAAAAATTTGGGAGAGGCCGCCAAGCAACTCGGCGAAGCGGCTGAGACGCTGGAGAAAGCCACCAAAGGCGCGAAGCAAGACGAGTCAATCCTCGCCCTACGTGCGCTGACCGGAAAGCTTCAGGAAGTGCGACTGGAGTTGTCGATGGGGAAACCGATGTCGATCAAGAAACTCGATGACATTCAGCGGGAGGTCGACCGGCAGCTGAATAAATAACGTAACTACTCAGGTGGATAGGCTGAAGGCTTTTAGGGGTTGAGGTTCTTGCCCAACCAGAATTCAGTTCTGCTTGAACTAACGGCTGTAGAAACCAACTTCCGCCTTCAGCCTAAACACCTGAGCAGCTACCAAAAACCTCTACGTGGTGGCGGGCTGTTTCTTCCACTTGGCAAGAATCCGCTCTACCCGCATCCGTACTACCAAATCCGGATCCTTCATCAACGGCTTGATCGCTTCGCGGCCTCGGTCGTCGCCGATCGCCTCGAGCGCTGCCGCAGACGTCAAGCGGGCAAACCAATCACTGTCGGAGAGCATGTCGATAAGAGGATCAATCGCCGCGGCATGTTTGATCCGCCCTAAGGCCAGCACCGCTTGCCTCCGAACATTCTCGTCTTTGTCTTTCATCGCTTTGACCAATCGCGGCAACGCCGGTTCGCCCAGCTCGACCAACGCGTTGAGCGCATCGTCTTTGAACTCGTCGTTCCGCAACTGCAGCATGAGAGGGTCGAGCACACGCTCGTCGCGAATCTTCCCTAACGCAGCAATCGCATACTTTCGAACGTCCCAATCGCGGAGCAGCTTGATCAGCAGTTCGACGGCGGGAGAACCGATCTGCCCCAACCCCTCGATCGCGACTTCCCGAACTTGCCAGTCTCCGTCGCGCAACGCATGACCCAGCGGCTCCACGCAACGCTCATCACCCATTTCTCCAAGAGTGATGGCAGCCTCGCGACGGACCACCCAATCAGGATCCTTGAGCAGGTCGATCTGGATCTCGATCTCATCCTTGACCTGCTCTTCTTCAAGGACGACCTGCTCGGTCGGTTCCGCTGTCAGCTCTGCCGATACCTGAGGCTCCCCTGTAAACTCCGCCGCCACCTGATCGGTCAATGCATCGGTCACCGTCTCTGAAACGGTGGGGGTCGCGCCTTCTTCTGTCGGTCGTGATGGTTCCATGCGTATTACCTTAACAATTCATTTACCCGTCGACTGCCCAGACAGAACGACTACTTCGCAGCGGGGGCAGCCGTTTTCTTGCTCGAAGAATTTTTCTTGCGCAGCGCTACCGCACGCCGTTTCCGTTGTGTCCGTCGCAGCCGCTTCTTTAGCGAACGAAGGGCTTCATCCTCTTTGGGATTCTTGTGGTCGGTCAATTTCGCCGCCACCTTCTTTTTCAGTCTGGTTTCGTCCGATTCACTCGTCGTTTTCTTTGCCATCCGGATTCGGGCCTCCCTGTATTCCTCATGATCAAGATTGTTTCCCAGCTCTCAGCGGGATTTTGCAGTCTAGTAGAGAGCTTCACACCCTGTCAACCGGGACTTGATCTCCATGCGGATCTTCTTTTTTGTTCTACGGAATCTGAGGGGCGCCTACCGTTTACACAAACTCCATTCCACAATTTACATATCGCTGCGGCACCGCGCATTGCGAATTGACACCCTCGCCCCCTCGTCTCTAGAATGCCAAAATAATGAACGAGCGCTTCCTTAAAGCCTGCCGGCGCGAGCCGGTTGATTGTACACCGGTCTGGTTCATGCGCCAGGCTGGCCGGTATATGGCGGAATATCGTGCGCTCCGCGCGAAGCACTCGATCCTTGAATTGTGCAAGACGCCCGAGTTGGCGGCACAGGTCACGCTCCAGCCGATCGATCGCTTTCCGCTCGATGCGGCCATCATTTTTGCCGACATCCTGTTGCCGCTTGAACCGATGGGGCTCAGCCTGGAGTTCGCGGCGGGCGAGGGACCGGTGATCCACAATCCGGTACGAAACCAGGCGGATGTGGAACGGCTCAACGTCATCGACGGCGGTGAACTCGACTATGTGGCCGAAGCCATCCGTCAGGCTCGGCGTGCGCTGAATGGGCGGGTGCCGCTGATTGGATTTGCCGGAGCACCGTTTACCCTCGCGAGCTATGCGATCGAGGGCGGAAGTTCGCGGAACTATCTCCTTACCAAACAGTTGATGTATGGCGAGCCGAAGGCCTGGCACCAACTCATGGACAAGTTCGCGCGGGTCATCACGGGCTATTTACGACGACAGATCAAGGCCGGCGCGCAAGCGATTCAGTTGTTCGACAGTTGGGTGGGATGCCTGTCGGTCGGCGACTATGTTGAATATGTGCAGCCGCATGTCCGATTGATTTTTGAGGGACTGAAGCGCGAAGGGGTGCCGATGATTCATTTCGGCACTGGCACCTCGGCGATGCTGCGTCAGATGCGAGAAGCAGGCGGCGATGTCATCGGGATCGACTGGCGCATCCATCTCGACGAGGCCTGGGCGGCTGTGGGACATGACGTGGCGGTGCAGGGGAATCTCGACCCCCTAACGTTGTTTGCACCGTTGCATGAAATCGAACGGCGCGTGGCAGATATTCTGCGCCGGGCAGGCGGACGTCCGGGGCATATCTTTAATCTGGGCCATGGAATCTTGCCGACAACGCCGATCGAACATGTGGCCGCGACCATCGACATGGTGCACAAACTCAGCCAACGCTAGGATAATGTGACGCGTAACTCATGTTTTCAAGGAATGTTCGATGCGCAATTCTTGATGTTCAATTGAACATTCAACATTGAACATTGAGCATTACGGCTACTGCCGCTTCACGAATGACGAGGAACGATGCCGGAATCGAGACGCCCTACCGCCATTCTTCTGATGGCCATGGGTGGGCCGGATAGCCTGGAGAATGTGGAGCCGTTTCTCCTGGATGTGCGGGGTGGCCGTCCCACCCCGCCTGAACTTGTCGCAGAGATTCGGGAGCGGTATCGGGCCACGGGCGGGAAGTCTCCGGCAGTCGGGATCACAAAGGAAGTGGCGAAGAAGCTCGAGCAGCGGCTGAATAAATCCGGCCGCGAGCAGTATCGGGTCTACGTCGGGTTACGGCATTGGCATCCGTTTATCAAGGAAACCTATGCCGAACTACTGGCCGACGCTCCCGAACAGGTTATCGGGCTCTGCCTGGCCCCACAACAGTCCTCTCTGAGCACCGGAGCCTACCGGAAGAAAGTTGAAGAGGCACGCTCTGCGCTACAGAGCACCTGCCCGGTCAGTTACGTCGGCAGTTGGCATCGACATCCCGGACTGATTGCGGCGATTGTCGAGAATATCCACCAGGCATTGCTGAAGTTCCCTACCGACGTACGGACGACGGTGCCGATACTCTTTACGGCTCATAGCCTGCCGGAGCGTATCGTGGCGATGAAGGACCCCTACCCTGACGAGGTGAGAGGCACGGTTGATGCCGTGACGGCTTTACTGGGCGGAAGGCCCACCAGCTTTGCCTACCAAAGCCAGGGCCGATCGGGAGAATCATGGCTGGGGCCAACCGTGGAATCGGTCGTGAAAGAGCTGGCGTCCGATGGGCATCGACAGGTATTGATCGCGCCGATCGGCTTTCTCTGCGACCATGTAGAAACGCTCTACGATATCGATATCGAATTGAAACGGTTCGCGGCTGGTCGAGGTCTCCAACTCGAACGAATCAAGATGCTGAACGATTCAACTGCGCTCATCGACACACTGGCCTCTGTGCTCACTGCACACGAATCCTCTCTCTGTCTTAGCCCGCATTATTCATGAACACTTCTGCTGCAATCGCGGATTCGCTGCTGCGACAAGCCTTCGGCGGGCAGGCTCGCCGCTCGGCCCCTCAACGTACTGCACGAGTACGCGTCGGGGCCTCGCGGCTCCGCATGCCCGTCTCGCAACGCGACTGCGCGATTTCGCCACGAACCGTCATGAATAATGCGGGCTAGATCGTGAGCAACCTCCGCACTGTCGCCGTCATCGGTGGAGGGATCTCAGGTCTCTCGACCGCCTACGCCCTTCACGAACGGGCAGCGGCGGCCGGTATCCAGACCCGCTGCACCGTAGTCGATGCCGCTTCCGACTGGGGAGGCAAGATCGTCACCCATCGAGTCGGCGACCTTGTGACGGAGGCGGGACCCGATTCTTTTCTGTCTCAGAAACCAGCCGCACTCGAACTCTGTGCCAAATTGGGGCTGACCGATCAGCTCATCAACACCAACGAGACCGGCAAGAGAGCCTCCGTCTTCTCTCGTGGCCGACTGCATGAACTCCCTGAAGGATTGGTGATGATTGACCCCAGTCAACTGGGGCCCTTTCTCCGAAGCGGTCTCTTAAGTTGGGCGGGGCTCGCACGGATGGGGCTGGATCTGGCCGTCCCAGTGAAGCGGTCGCTGGATGATGAATCGCTGGCGTCGTTTTTCCGGCGGCGCGTTGGTCGACAGGCGTTCGAGCGGATGCTGGAGCCCTTGATGGCCGGCATCTATGCGGGAGATGCGGAACAGATGAGCGTGCAGGCGACCTTCCCACGGTTCGTCGAGCTGGAACAACAGTACGGGAGTGTCATTCGCGGGATGATGGCGTCCCGGAAGGCCGGTCCACCCCCTACGCACTCCGGTCCAACGCGCACGATGTTCGTCAGTCTGAAGAATGGATTGTCGGATCTGGTCGCCGCCCTCGTCCATCGATTGACAGACCAAGATACCGTGCTCAAGAGAGGCTGTGCCGTCGATGCCCTGCGTGTGCGGTCCCATCAGCTCGGTCGTTGGATGTATGATGTCATTCTCAATGACGGTTCGGTCTTGTCCGTGGACAGTCTCGTGTTGGCAACCCCGGCCTATGTGTCGGCGGAGCTGGTTCGTCCGCTCACGCCCATTGCTGGTGGGCTGCTCGAGTTAATCCCGTATGCGTCGACTGCCACAATTGCGATGGCCTATCCGCGTGCGGCGGTATCGAGCGTGGCCGAGGGCTTCGGTTTTATCGTCCCGCGGGCAGAAGGACGAGACCTCATTGCCGCAACCTGGACATCCCTCAAATGGCCGCACCGCGCTCCGCCGGATCAATTGCTGGTGCGTTGTTACGTCGGCGGGGTCGGGCGAGAGGCCATTCTTCAATTGGATGACCAAGCCCTGGTGGGGCGGGTCAGGGAGGAATTAGCCAATATGTGTGGCGTAACTGCGACACCGGGGTTTGTGGAAGTGAATCGCTGGATGAGGGCAATGCCGCAGTATACGCTGGGGCATCTCGAACGGTTGAGCCAGATTGAGGCAGCACTCAGTCGCTATGGGGGACTGATCCTCACCGGCGCCGGCTATCGAGGCGTCGGGATCCCAGACTGTATCCGTGATGGGGCGGTCGCGGCCGAGCGTGTCGTGCGCTACCTGTCAGGAGAACGATCGTAACTCGAAACAAGGAATTGTCATGGATACTCGGATAAAAATAATCGATGTGGCCGGCCCCTTCCGCGAGCCTCGCGAGCAGGTATTTTCCTACGACTATTCGATCCAACGGGCCTCCTGGCCGACCGCTCAGGCTGTACGCGTGAAGATAGCCATTCCAGAGGAGTTGGATGTGGTCCGGAGCAAGATTTTAGGGGATGTCGTCGGGACACCAGGCCAGCAACTCATGATTTCGAAATGCTTGTCGCGGCATATCGCAGACGAAAAATTTCGCATCGCCGAGGCCGACGGCATGTTGGCAGAACGCCGCGATACCGTCGTGCATCCCTTCACAGGTCCCTTGGTTCATCTGTTCCCCAGACTCGATGCCTGGGCAGTTGAACAGCTGGAATCGCTGCGGACAGAAATCAAAACGTTGGTTGGATTGTAGTCAGGCAGTGTTTTCCGGAAAGGCTGAAGGCTGAAGGCGAGATTAAGGTTGAGCGTGAATGCGAATGGCGAGTCGAACCAGAATCCCCTTACCGGAAAGACGGACTGGACAACAGAGCAGCCATCTGGCTTGACGATTCTGAGGGTGGCTGGTACTGTGAGCACACTTCACGAATAGAATGGATTGACCTATGGCCCACGCGGTCAAGACGGAACATTGTTATGTCCACAAAGATCTCGCGGTCTGCGGAGGTGATCCCGTCATCGTGGGCACCCGCATCCCAGTGCGCCTCATCTACCAACGCACACAAGCCGGTGATACCGTGGAGATGATCCGGCAGGCCTATCCCCATCTGACTCCTGCCCAGATACACGATGCCCTCAGCTATGCCTATGATCATCTCGCAGAGATCGAACAGGAGATCCAGCGGGAAGACAAGGCCTACGAGCACGGAAAGACGCAGCCATCCCACTAACCTTCTTCCTCGATGAAAACATCGATGCCGCCTTGGCGCCGCAGCTGCGGGCACGGGGCATTGATGCCCACAACGTCTACGACCTCCGGCAACAAGGTTGGTCTGATGCCGCGCTGCTCCAGTCCAATGCAGCCGACGGACGCGTCGTCGTCACGCACAATATTCGAGACTTCGTGGCGCTGCATTCCACCTATCTGGCTCAGGGGCGTTCACATGCAGGGATTGTGGTGACGCCGGTGCGCACCATCGGCACACTGCTCACTCGCCTGATAACGCTCCACGAAACCACCACCGTTGAGGAGATGGACAACACACTACGGTTTCTCTAACAGGATGCTGAAAAAGTCCGCCAGCGGCGTTCTCGCATCGCTCAGAGACTCAACGTACCGAAGCGTACGCCTCGCCTCTTCGCTCGCTGCGGCCTTGCTGGATGGCCTTTTTGAGCATCCTGAGACTATTTTGACGTCGGTGCCGTCGGGAAGATTCCAACGGCATTTTGTGTATGAACTGAGTTTTTCCGTAGCCTGCTAAGCTCCGTCTCTCGCCACATCCCTCCCCCTCCTCCTCCTCGCCCTTAGCTCCCCTCACAACACTTCTCTCCAAACAAATTCCCCTAGATTGGCGAGATGTCCTTGCACGGCACAATCGTGGTGAAACCACAACATCGACAGCAACTTATGATTTCGAAGTGCTTGTCCCGGCATATCGCAGACAAAAAATCCGCATCACCGAGGCTGACGGCATGTTGGCAGAGCGTCGCGATACCGTCGTGGCTCCCTTCACGGGGCCACTGGCTCATTTGTTCGCACGACTCGATGCCTGAGCGGATGAACAGCGAGAATCGTTGCGAACAGAAATCAAAACATTGGTGGGACTATAGGCAGGTAGTGTCTTCCGGGAAGGCTGAAGGCAAGGACAACTAGGTCATTGCCTGACTTTCACTATTCGAGCGCCTATCGGACGCGTGGTGTGAGTGCAGTCAATTCCCTTACCCGTGAAATCGTCAAGATTCGCAGTGCAAAGTCAACGACCCCATGAATTGTTTGTAATCCAGGTGTCCGATATTTCAGGGCCACCTCATGCTGACCCCGTGACCCTGTCACGCGAGGTACTTCTTAGGGACTTAGGCTACGCAAGATTTTGGTTCGAGAATCGGGGTCGGTGCCGGGGAAGTATCTATGGAAGCGATGCCCTGAGTCATAATGTAGCCTGGTAAAACACCCTACACCACCATGGACTAGAAGAAATGTGCAAACACCACCACCTGTCATCTCGTCATTCAATGTTTCGATGGCAACGACCTTGTCTCCTAGGAACTCAACTGTGAACTCGTCCCAACCAACTGGAATAACTAGAGGGATCGGTATCGGTAGGACTGGAAGAATGAAGATTCCATTCCAGCGAGTCCCCTCTCGATAGACCCACGATTCCCGCCCGTTCTTCACCGTAGTTCTGTCCGGCGCCCCCCAGGCCTTTAAGAGGTCCTCTTTCCTAACGACTGGATCAACGATCCCTTTGGGTAACTCTTCTGTAAATGTCGATCTCTCCATAGTAAGGATTGCCGGCTCTTGTCGAAACCTATCGTTGCCTTCATATCCGATCCCAATAGCAAAACAGCCTGTTTGGAAAAGCGCAGATAGAAACAATAGGGGGGCTGACCTCAAGGACAATCTCCAAAAATAGATATGCAACTGGGACCTAAACTAGCGGGGTCAGGGACAAAGGCTGAGTCATTGTTTGACCCTGTACTACTCTACCTCTTTGAATGTCGAAGTCGAGGCAAAGTTGATTTGGAAAGAAAAGGGGACAGCACCGCCGCAGACTGGCAGGAGCCAGTCCCCTGCGCTCCGCACGCCTGTCTCGCGCGGTTATCTAGCAGCAGGCTGCTCAAAAAGGCAGCCAACGAGGCCGCAGGTGAGAGAAAGCCGGAGGCGTACCCTCTGGGGTACGTTGAGGATTTTCTCGAACCGAGAACGAAGTTGGGGGCCTTTTTCAGCAGCCTGCTAAAAGATTTTTCGATACTGACGCGAATGCACCCCCGACTCGTCGGCAAAGCCGAGGGAGGCACTGTCGGGATTGCCGGTGTCGCTGAGATCGATTCGATAGTGCCCACGGATAGCTTCCATCGCAATTTCAAAGGGAACGGCCTGCGGATAGAGATTGCCCGGGGCATGCGCGCCGCGAGTCAGGGTGCGGATCACGTCGGCCTGCGCATACTGGACATCGGACACAATGTAGATGTCGGCGACGGCGTGGTCTCCCAGTTTGTGACCTGGCGTTGTGGCAGGCAAGAGCTCGGTCAAGGTGCCGGCAAGCCGATCGCTTTTAAACCGCTTCAAGAGTCCGGCAATTTGGCTGTCGGTCGCTTCATGAGGGACCGTGAGACTGATGGCATTCATTTCCAAAATGGTGGCCTGAACTTTGAAGAGCACAGGCGCCGCTTCAGGATCTTCGATGATCGGTCCGGTTGGTCCTTCCGTACCAGCGGCTTGCTTGTTCTTCGAGCTAGGCACGATGAGAAACACAAAAAGCCAGAGCCCCAACAGCACGCCGAAGATCACGATCAAAGGATGAATTCCGGCACGCTTGCCTTCTTGGTAGGGATTTTTTGGCTCGTCACTCATCACGGCGTTCCTTGGTGAAGGTGGCAGGATTTTGCTTCTTGGCTTCGTCCCACAGTCGATCCATTTCTTCAAACGAGAGGTCGCTCACCGTACGGCTCGACGCAGCTGCCTGGGCTTCGATGAATTGAAATCGTTCGACGAATCGGTTGGCAGCTTGGCGCAGGGCATCTTCCGGATTCACTTTAATGAAGCGGGCGAGATTCACAAGTGAGAACACCACATCGCCGAACTCCGCGACGATCTGCGCTTGTCGAGCTATTGCGGCGCCTGACTCGGGCTCTGTCTGGTTCGACGCGGGGGCTCGGATCGCCACGCGGAGCTCCTGGATTTCTTCCTCGATCTTGCCGAGAACCTGATCGAAGCCTTTCGCGTCATGGGTCCAATCGAAGCCGACGCGCGAGGCGCGGGCTTGAAGTTGGTAGGCCCTCAGAAGGGCCGGCAGCGTGTGCGGCACACCGTCGAGCACTGAGTCTGGCCGGCCAGAAGCCTGGCGTTCCATGCGCTTGATATCTTCCCATCGCGCGACGACTTGGTCGGCATTCATCGGGGTCGGGTCAGCCACCCCATTGCCAAATACGTGGGGATGCCGTCGAACCAATTTGTCGGCCAGTTGTTCGAGCACGTCCTCAATGGAAAAGCTGCCAGCCTCTGACGCGATCTGACTATGAAAGAGCACTTGCAGCAGCACATCGCCCAGTTCCTCTGGCAGTTTGGCGCGATCCTGTCGATCGAGAATTTCTAACACTTCGTAGGTTTCTTCGAGCAGATAGGGTTTCAGCGACTCATGCGTTTGTTTACGGTCCCAGGGGCATCCGTCCGGCGCGCGCAACGCGGCCATCAAATGGACAAGTGCATGAAATCGTTCCGACATCGTTGGTCCTCAGGGTCTCACAGAGTTGGGTGCTCATTATACCCGGTTCTCGACAGGCTTCGTCACTACTACCAGGTGTTCAGGCTGAAGGCTGAAGTGTAAAGACTATCAATGACCTCGCAAAGCACGAATCACGCCATTCAACACCTTCTCGGTTTCTACGACCTTAGGTTCAAGCAGAGATGAATCCTCGTTGCGCAAGAAGCCCTACCCCTAAAAGCCTTCAGCCTATCTACCTGAGTCGTTACAGGCTTCAACCGGCTGCGCGGCTATCTGCGAGTCTTGCGCCGCTTCAGAGCCTATGGTAGGGTACCGTCGCTGCATCTGGAGCGGGGGAAAGGCCTGTGGCCGCAGAACAGGAAGAAGGGTTTGTCGTTCGGGATCGGCGGGGCGGGACTGGACCCGACCGTCCCTCTACCACTTCGCCTGCCGCGGCAGAGATACAGCCCCACCAGAAGACAGCACCATCCGATCCGCACCAGGGTTCGGGAATTCCCGTCACCTTTTCATCCTTCGTCATTTCACTGGGCAGCTCCTCGATGATGTTGATGGGGGAACAGCTGGATCCCCAGCAGCCTCCGATGCCGCCGAATCTACCGCAAGCGAAAGACATTATCGACTTGCTCTCGGTCTTGGAAAACAAGACCACAGGTAATCTCACAACGGAAGAACAAGCAGTGCTGCGGGATATGCTCTACGCCCTTCGGATGAAGTACGTGAGTTTGGCTGCCACGTAGTCGTACCCCCTCCGCCTGCCGACCCCAGACCTGTCTGTCAGCCACCATGGTTGATGCGACGTGGGGAGACACTCCCCTGATTCGGTGAACGTGAGTAGTCTGTCCTCCATATATCGTAGCGCCGACAATCGGGAAGGCCGGATGTGAGTGATATCAAGAAGGACACAGGCTCTCTTCCCGGGACAAAGACGACCCGTGGTTCCATGACCGGGGCCGCACCGCCTTTTGCTGGGGCCAGCCGGTCCTCACGATCCGGACCTACTCCGGAACCGGAACGCGGGAAGATGCATTTGCGCCCGGTCTGGATCATCCTCATTCTGCTGATCCCCTGTTTGGCGCTGACCTTCTACTACTCTCAGGTCGTGGCTCCCGGTGGCGAGGACACAGATTCCTTTCTGCCTACGACCAGCTATGCATTCGTACTCCTTCTTCTCAACCTCGATCTGATCGGATTTGTGGTCCTGCTGCTCCTGCTCTCCCGCAACCTCATCAAGGCCTATTTCGAGCGGCGGCATCGACTATTTGGGTCGGGATTTCGGACGAAATTGGTGGCGGCCTTCATCGGTTTTTCACTCATCCCGACGGTGCTTCTTGCGCTGGTCGCGAGCGGGCTGGTGAATAAGGCCGTGGATGTGTGGTTCAGCGATCAGATTGAGCAGGTGATGCGGGACTCATATGACGTAGCACGGATGCAGCATGCCGGCCACGTTACCCTGGCCGTAAACAGTGCCAGAGCCATCAGCCATGAAATCTATCGGGAAGACATGCTGCTTCCAGCACAACGCGATTTGCTGGTCGCTGCGATGGCGCGCAAGCGGGTGGAATTTGGTGTGGCAGGGATTGAAGTCTTTTCAGCCAAAATGGAAACGCTCACCAAAGCGCTGGATCTCGACGTGCCTTCATCGGCGCTCGATCTGCCGATCGGCCAGCTGGTACTCCAAGTGATCAACGGGAAGCAGGAGGTGAATGCGGTCCAGGAGGCCCAAACCGGGCGTTTAGTGCGGGCGGCCACCCCCATCGCCGCAAGCGGGCGCAGCGGCGAGATTAGCGGCGTCGTGGTCGTCGAGGCCTACGTGCCGGAATCGTTGCTGGCGAAAATGGAAGGGATCGGCCATCAGTACGACGAGTATAAGCAGACCAAGGCCATGAAAAATCCCATTAAGGCCGGAGCCTATCTCTTCGTGGCCGTCATCACGGTGCTCATTTTGTTCGGCGCGACCTGGTTTGGGTTTTATGTCGCGCGGGGCATCACAGTGCCGATTCAACGGTTGGCTGAAGCGACGGAGGCTATTGCCCAAGGGGATCTCTCCGTCCGAATCGAGGCCAAGGCCACCGATGAAATCGGCACACTCATCGATTCGTTCAACCGGATGACGTCGGATCTACAGGGAAGTAAGTCCGAGATCGAAGAGGCCAATATCTCGTTGCGCCACAGCAATCTTGAACTCGATCGCCGCCGCGCCTACATCGAGACCGTGGTCGAAACGATCGCCGCGGGTTTGCTCTCCATCGACAAGAACGGGCTGATCACGAACTTCAATCCGTCCGGTGAACGGATCCTTGGGCTTGCAGCAGATCGATTTCGGGACAGACCAGCCAATGAGGTATTCAAAGAATTTCGACTCGATCTGTTCCAGACGGTCTACGATCGGATGCTGGCCGATGAACGCGATACGCTGACTCTTGAGGGCCAAATGGAGATCGACGGCAGATTCTTGACCATCGGACTTCATGGGTCACGTATGAAGGATGAGGCCAACAGGGACCTCGGCATTGTGCTGGTGTTCGAAGATCTCACGGAGTTGATCAAGGCGCAAAAAGTGGCGGCATGGCAAGAGGTGGCGCGGCGGGTGGCCCACGAAATTAAGAACCCGTTGACGCCCATCCAATTGTCCGCGCAACGGTTGCGGAAGAAATTCTACGAGAAGTCGCCGGATTTCGAGACGATCTTCGATGAAGCCACCAACGTGATCGTCAATGAAGTGACGAGTCTCAAGCATATGGTCGACGAGTTTTCAAAGTTTGCCCGCCTGCCGACTCCACAGATGGCATACCAGTCGCTCCACGATGTGATCAACGAAGTCACGGCGCTCTATCGAGGGGCCCACAAGGATGTGGAACTGATCGTGGAGTTGGACGAAGACCTCCCGTCGCTCAATTTCGATCGAGAGCAGCTCAAGCGGGTGATGGTCAATCTGCTGGATAACGCGATTCAGGCGATGCAACAGAAAGGGCGGGTGTGGCTCTCGACGAAATACGATACGAAGCGCCGGCGGGCAGTGGTGAGCGTGGCAGATGAGGGCCCGGGCATTGCGCCGGAAGACCAGGAAAAGCTGTTTGTGCCATACTTTACGCGGAAGAAGACGGGAACGGGGCTGGGATTGGCGATCGTGCGGCGCATCATTACCGATCACGAGGGACAGATTCAAGCCAGCCAGAATCAGCCCAAAGGGGCCGTATTCACGTTCGAATTGCCAGTCTAGTTGAAGAAGTGACGAGTGATGGGTGACGGGTGATGAGCGGCAAGATTCTCATCGCCTCACCGATCACTTATCACCGATCACTCATCACGGGGGATTCATGCCTGCATCGATCCTAATTGTGGATGACGAAGAGCCGATTCTCACATCCTTGAGCAGTATTCTACGGGATGAAGGGTATGACGTAGCGGTGGCCAAGAACGGCGTGGAGGCGTTGCGCACCTACACCATGGACCCACCCGATCTCATGCTCCTCGATATTTGGATGCCGGAAATGGATGGCATGGAAACCTTGCGCCGGGTCCGTGAACTGGTACCAACGGCACAAGTGATGATGATGTCCGGGCACGGCTCGATCGAAACGGCGGTCAAGGCGATCAAGCTGGGGGCCTATGATTATATCGAAAAACCCCTGTCGCTCGAAAATGTCACGCTGCGCGTCAAACATGCCCTGGACCAATACAGGTTGGAGCAAGAGAATCGGACACTCCGGACCACGGTCCAGCGAAAATTCGAATTGGTAGGACAGGCTCCCGCGATGCAACAGTTGCGGCAGCTGATCGAGACGGCCGGACCGACGAATAGCCGCGTATTGATCGGGGGAGAGAACGGGACAGGAAAGGAACTTGTTGCGCGGGCCATCCATCAACACAGCGCACGGGCCGGTAGACCATTTGTGGCCGTGAACTGTGCGGCCATCCCGGAAACCTTGATTGAGAGTGAGTTGTTCGGACACGAAAAGGGTTCCTTTACCGGCGCAACATCGATGAAACGCGGGCAGTTCGAGCAGGCGGACGGGGGTACGCTGTTTCTCGATGAAATCGCCGACATGAGCTTGAGTACCCAGGCGAAGGTCTTACGGGCATTACAGGAGCAGCAATTCACCCGTGTCGGGGGAACCAAGCTCATGAAGGTAGATGTTCGGGTGTTAGCCGCGTCCAATAAGGATTTGCTCAAGGAAATCGAGAAAGGCACGTTTCGCGATGACCTCTTCTACCGGCTCAACGTGGTGCCGATCGTCGTGCCACCGCTTAGGGAACGCCGGGAAGACGTCCCACTGCTCATTCGCCACTTCATGAAAGTCCATGCGGAAGAGCAGGGACTGCGGATGAAAGAGATCTCGCCGGAAGCGATGGCGGTATTTCAACAATATGACTGGCCGGGGAATATTCGAGAACTGCGCAACTTAATCGAGCGATTGATGATCATGGTGCCAGGACCGGTCATCGAGGCAGCCCAAGCAGGTCTCTCGTTGCAGGCGCGGCCGAGTGGGCCTGCGTCCCAAGCTGCGGCTCCCGCTCCCGTAATCAATCCACTCTTTGCGCAGTCGTATGACTCGCTCAGGGACGCTCGCAATGCATTCGAAAAGGACTATATCGCGCGAAAGTTGCGTGAGCATCATTGGAACATTTCTCGCACGGCTGAAGAACTGAAAATCGAACGGAGCCATCTCCATCGGAAAATCAAGTTACTGGATGTGGAGATGCGTCCGGAAGCATAGGGGGATGGGGACTGATTATCTCCTGTGCTCGCGCAACGCGCGGCCTCAGAAGGAGGAGCGGGGAGCGGCCAGGTGCCCTCCTTGCTCGCAGAACGCGCACGATGAAACTGTGCTCGTCCGATGCGCGCAGTCGAGGGCGACCTTGGCCACTCCCCTAAAGTGATGATGTAGAGAGACGGAGGGAGGCCCTCGTTGGATGCACGCAGTGGAGACCATCCCAGCCGCCTCGCTGTAATGGGATGTGGGTGAAGAGTTGAGACCATCCCTCGAATAGTCCTGGTGCTTGTGCGTTGACCGATCTGCCAGCGCTCCGCTAAGATGCGCCCTCCTATGACAACCTATCGAGATGCCGGAGTCGATATCGATGCGGGCGACGAGTTCGTCGACCGTATTTCACCACTGGTGCGATCCACGTTCCGCCCGGAAGTCATGACGGACCTCGGCGGGTTCGGCGGACTGTTTCGGCTGCAGGCCCATCGCTATGCTGAACCAGTCCTTGTCTCCGGCACCGATGGAGTCGGAACGAAATTGAAGATCGCTTTTCTCACGGATCGCCATGATACCGTCGGGATCGATCTGGTGGCCATGTGTGTGAACGATATCGTGGTCAGTGGGGCCGAGCCGCTGTTCTTCTTGGATTACTTCGCAACGGGAAAACTGGCCGTCCCCAAGGCTGAATCCGTGCTCAAGGGAATTGCCGAGGGCTGTCGTCAGGCCGGCTGCGCCTTGATCGGTGGGGAAACCGCCGAGATGCCTTCTTTCTATGCGGAGGGCGAGTATGACCTGGCAGGGTTCGCCGTCGGAGTGGTGGATCGACCCAAGATCATCGATGGTCGCAGCATCGAGCCGGGCGATGCCCTGATTGGATTAGCCTCGACCGGTCTTCACAGCAACGGCTACTCCCTGGCACGCCGCGTCTTGTTAGATCAGGCCAAACTCAGCGTGACCAGTCGCCTGCCTGAACTCGATCAGCCACTCGGGGATGTGTTGCTGACACCGACCAGAATCTATGCCAAACAGATTCTCACATTGATCCAGGAGTATCCCATCAACGGCATCGCCCATATCACCGGCGGCGGTATTACCGAGAATCTCCCGCGAGTGTTTCCCTCCGGGGTGCATGCGCAGGTGCGACGGAGCGCCTGGCCAGTGCCGCCTATTTTTCAGGCGATCGCCAGGCTTGGACAGGTCGAGCGTGAGGAAATGTATCGCGTCTTCAACATGGGGATCGGGTTGATTCTCGTGGTGCCGGCCTCAGCCGCCCAGTCTGTCGTCGCGCGCGCCACATCGTTGGGCGATCCAGCTTGCCTGATCGGGACTATCGTCGCCTCGACCGGCGAAGTGCCGTTGGTGGAGTATGTCGATTAAGCGAACGGATGCGCTACGAGTCGCCGTGTTGGCATCCGGGCGCGGATCGAACCTTCAGGCGGTCATCGACGCGATCGAAGCGGGGACGGTTCAGGCAAAGATCGTCGCCGTCATCAGCAACAAGAAGGACGCCCCGGCGTTAGAGCGAGCCCGCCGACACAGACTGTCCGACCTCTTCGTCGATCCCAAACCCTATGCAGGCAGACCCGATAGTCGCGAGGCATATGATCTCGCGCTTCTCGATGTGCTCAGGCAGCATGATGTGGAGTTGGTGTTACTGGCCGGGTACATGAAGATTGTGACCAGTATCTTGGTCGAGGCCTTTGCGAATCGCATGATGAATATTCATCCATCCCTGTTGCCCTCGTTTCCAGGGTTGGACGTGCAGAAGAAGGCGATCGAGTGGGGTTGCAAACTTGCCGGATGTACGGTCCACTTTGTGACGGAAGGCGTCGATGAAGGACCCATCATTCTTCAAGCGGCAGTTCCAATTTTAGATGACGACACGCCTGACACACTGGCTGCTCGCATTCTTGAGCAAGAACATAAGATCTACCCGAGAGCAGTTCAACTATTTGCTGAGGGACGCCTGCGGGTTGTGGGGCGACGCGTGTTCATCGAGGCTGGAAAGCCAAACGGCGAGGCGGTGATCAGCCCGTCATGACGGTATGGAAATCGGGCTTCCGGTAGAGACTCTGGAAACGGTTGTGTATAATGCGACCGATGTGAGGCGTTGGTCTCACTGATTGAAGGCCGTCGAGTGGGGGGCTAGCTCAGTTGGGAGAGCACTACGTTCGCAACGTAGGGGTCGGGGGTTCAACTCCCCTGCCCTCCACCAAAATACTGCATAATTGAGGAAGGTTGAACCCCCGACCGGGGGATTCGAAGGGGGTGCGCCCCCTTCGTGGGGAGCGTGCGAGGGGGCTGGCCCCCTCAGCAGAAGCGGGGAGGCATGTCTCAGAGCCGAGCCCGCGACGGAGGGCGGTTCAACTCCCCTGCCCTCCACCAGACTTATTTTGACCCGTCACGAGCCGCAGTAGTCCCGCATAATCGCCCGACACTTCAACCGCCAGGTAGAGTTCCGGGCCGTCCGCAGTAGCGTGGAGCACAATCTCTTTCCTAAACAGTTCCCGCAGCAGACCGCGTCAGAGTTGGTTTATTGAAAAGACGTCACACGCCAAACCTACAAGCCTCGACCAGTACAAGCGCACCCTTGCTGATGTACTCCTGCCGGATGGCACAAACCTCAACCAGGAGTTGGTCAAGCAAGGCTGGTGCTGGTGGTATCGAACGTATGCGCCAGGGGATACAGTGCTGGACGGACTAGAGAAGGAGGCGCGCGAGGCGCGGAAAAGGTTGTGGGCCAATCCGCAGCCGGTGCCTCAGTGGGTATTGCGGAAGGCACGAGTCCCTACCCGTTGAGACGTTACGTGGATTTTCTCTGCTCACCTATCTCCCTTGCGCCTCCTTAGGCTCCCTCCTATGCGGTCGCGCTCGTGCTCGAAGCCCAGGGCGATGTAGTACAGCGCGTGATCGAAGAACTGGCTGACCAGGTGCAGCAGCTCCAACTCCCCGTGCAGTTCCATGGCGCTCTCGGACAGACCTTCGCGCTGGATGAAGGTGCGCACGTGCTGCTTGGTGGCGGTGATGGCCCAGAAGATGTGGCTGTAGGACACGCCCTGCTCGGCGCGGCGCGCGCCCAGCTCGGTGTAACGCCGCTCCACCTGGGTCTCGGCCTTGTCCCGCAGCCAGTCACACAGGTTGCGGTAGATCTCGCGGGTGCGGGCTTGGAGTTCGCTCGCCGGGACTTTGCTCA
>OBEQ010197150.1_pt1 | contig 30347 bp, 31 predicted proteins | sample 1670901 | NCBI WGS metagenome assembly OBEQ01 (sample SAMEA104232315, study PRJEB22302) | groundwater metagenome | biome: forest; feature: aquifer; material: groundwater | place: USA | collected 2011-08-07 | depth 5.4 m
CAGGAGAATAAGACACAATATTATTAGTATTTTGTAGCTTATAATCCCTTGACAAAAAAATTAAGCGTTCTAAAATAAAGACATGTTAAATGCATCTGATAAAAAATATATATCTGAAGTTATAAAAGAAAATAATGAAATTTTAGTAGAGGGAATAATGGAATTATTTGATGTTACAAACAAGAGAATTGATGAAGGTAATGAAAAGATTGATAGAGTATTAAAGAAATTGGATGAACATAACGATTACCTTAATGACCACGAAAGACGAATTGAAAAAGTCGAAGAAAAAGTCTTTGCCACTTGACAGTATAAAAATTTGTAGTATAGTAAAAATAATGAGAAACCAATTTGTATCAAATTGTACAACCACTTCCTCCTAACGGAGAGGTGATTGTTAGTTGTAATTACCCCTCCAAATCGGAGGGTTTTTTTGTTATATGAGAATAAAATATATTCAGAATAATTGTTGCACTACAACTACCCGTATTTTATGGGAGGATTTGTAGTGATGTAAGAATTAATAGTTAAATACAAACCCTCTAAATCGGAGGGTTTTTCTTTGCCCATCGAAGCTTTAGCGAAGATGGGTAGTTTATAGAAGGAGGTGAACAAATATGTCATTAAATGTAGAAGATATAAGAGCACAACGAGCAGCCAGTCCAGAATCTCAAGCTAGAAAACTGGCCAGCACTATTTATCCTGGTGTTCTTAAACCATATGCTCGTAGTTTTTTTAATCGAGATAACTTGTGGGAAAGGAATTTACAAGCAAGTATTTTGAATAAACGGCCTATTTAATTTATTGGATTTTGGGGAATAGGAGGTAAACAACAACCAGACTTATATGATGAGCTTTTACTGGCAGAATACGAAGAAATCCGCAAAGCGATAGGAGAAAACTACCCACAAGGAACAGATATGATGTTGATATTAGCTGACGCTCACGGAAGATTCAATGGTTATTAAGATTTTGATGGATACCTTGGAGCTATAACGGGAGAAGCAAGTCGAAGAGGAATTGCTTCGGTATCCCTGAATGAACTATATAAGGAATGGAATATTCAAGTTCCGGATATTCAGGTACCGATAGATTATGATTCGGAATTGTGGAACAGTTTCTATCATTTAAACCAGAAACCTCAGCTTATTGAATCAGCCGAAAAACACAATAAGTCTAGAGTTCCTTCAGAACAAGCAGCATTCTGGTATTGGGTAATGAGAAATCAGGAATCTCTTCCCTTACTTCAATCTTTTCCGAATGGGTTTTTATTTATTAATGGAAGTAAAGATTTAGGTATGGCAACACTACCACGAGATATGCCTCATATATATTCTCGAGTTGGACCTGTTTGGTTTCAGCATGATTAATTTCATGAATATTATTAATTAATTTAAATTGTATGAACAGATTAAAATCAGTATGGATCAATGAACTTTCTTGGAAAGATGTTGGTAATTATCTCAAGAAAGAAAATATTGTTATATTACCAGTTGGCAGTACCGAAGAACATGGACTAGTTGGTCCTTTGGGACTTGATAGTTATGCTGCAATTGCACTTGCCGAGGATGTTGGCAAAAAAACCGGAGTGCTTGTTGCTCCGCCTTTGTGGTATGGGGATTCGAGCCATCATCTTGGGTTTGCCGGAACAATGTCACTTAGAACTTCAACACTTATGTCTGTCATTGAAGATATTAGTGAAAGTTTAGCAAGAAACGGAGTAAAAAAAATTCTCATAATCAATGGTCATAAAAGCGCCAATTTACCCGCTTTACTTTCTGCCGTTAAAAATTTACATGAGTATAAGTTACCCAAGGTGTTCTTTGCGGTAGCTGATCCTATGAAGATAGCCAAAGGAATTGCCTCAAAGATTAAGGACAATATTGAACATCATGTAGGAGAACTAGAAGTATCCCATGTCTGGTATAAATATCCTCATCTTATTAAAAAGGATAAATTGACCAAGAAAGGGATACATTTCGAAAAGATATTTTCAGAGTACTCACAATATGATCTTTTCGGAAAATCAGGGGAAGTGATTGATATTCCCTGGAATAGTTATGAACAGAAAGCTTTTGCACCGGATGGTTCTTTTTCCAATTCGTCAAAAGCGTCACCTAAAAAAGGAAAAGAATACCATAATTATATGGTAAATGTTTTAGTAGATTTTATAAGTTGGTTAAAAAAATATAAAGGACCCATCGGGAATACAAATGTATGATCGATTAAACGATTGTACACGAAAATAATGTTCAGAAATTAATTAAAAGTTCTATATAATACAACTATGGACAAAAAATATTTAGACAATCTTAGACATACATGCGCCCATCTTTTGGCAAAGGCAGTGCTCGAACTGTATCCTGGATCTCACAATGCCATTGGTCCTGCAATCGATGAAGGATTCTACCAAGACTTTGAAATGAGCGAAAAAATTTCCGAAGAGGATTTTCCGAGAATTGAAAAAAAGATGAGAGAGTTGCTAATCAATTGGAATCATTTTAAAACGAAAGAAATCTCAATTGAAGATGCCAGAAAACTTTTTAAACATAATCCGTATAAGGTGGAATTAGCAGAAGAATTCGCCAAGCAAGGAAAAATATTAACAACGAATAATCCGGGTGATTTTTTGGACCTTTGTAAAGGAGGACACGCTGAAAATCCAAGTAAAGAACTTAGGCATTTCAAACTTCTTTCAATAGCAGGCGCATACTGGAGGGGAAATGAAAAAAATAAAATGTTGACGCGCATTTATGGCACGTGTTTTCCGACACAAGATGAGCTTGATAAATATCTCTGGAGATTAGAAGAAGCTAAAAAAAGAGATCATAGAAAGTTGGGAGTTGAGTTGGATCTTTTTGCTTTTTCAGATCTTGTTGGTAAAGGGTTACCTCTTTTTACGCCAAAAGGAACCTTCATCAGAGAGCTTCTCAATGAGTTTTCGCAAAAGCTGCGACTTGATAAAGGTTTCCAAAAAGTTTGGATTCCTCATATTGCTAAGAATGATTTGTATAAAGTTTCTGGGCACTGGGATAAATTTGGCGACGAACTTTTTTTGGTAAAAAGTCAGGAGACTGAAGATCAAATGGTTCTAAAACCAATGAACTGCCCGCATCATCAACAAATCTATGCTTCTCGCCCCAGAAGTTATAAAGATCTCCCGATTAAATATATGGAGACAACGACAATTTATAGAGATGAAAAAGCTGGAGAAATGATCGGTCTTTCAAGAGTAAGATCAGTTACTCAAGATGATAGTCATTCATTCTGTATGCCGGAACAAATTGAAAGTTTGTATACGGAGCTCATTCAGATTACCAAAGCATTTTATGATCAATTAGGGATGAAATATAAGGCACGAATTTCCTTACGGGATCCTAAACAGCCGGAAAAATATTTAGGCGATGAAAAACTCTGGGACAAAGCACAGGAAATTCTTTTGAAGATCGCCAAATCAAATGATCTTGATTACTATGTTGCAGAAGGCGAAGCAGCATTTTATGGGCCAAAAATTGATTTTATGGTAATGGATGCCTTAGGTCGAGAGTGGCAACTTGCGACACCTCAACTGGATTTCGTTCAACCGAAACGCTTCGGTCTCGTCTATACCGACCCAGAAGGAAAGAAAGAGACGCCTGTCATGATTCATTTTGCATTGATGGGATCTCTTGAACGTTTCCTATCTGTATATATTGAACATACAGCTGGTGTATTTCCTTTATGGCTTTCTCCAACCCAAGTGACTGTTTTGCCTGTTTCAGATAAATTTCAGAATTATGCTGTAAAAATTAAAAAGGGGTTTGAAAAAGAGAAGATACGAGTGGAGTTAAATTTAGATAATAAAACGCTCGGCGCAAAGATACGCGAATCAACCTTGCAAAAAGTTCCGTATATGGTTATAATTGGTGAGAAAGAATCGGAACATGATAAAGAATTATACGTTTCGGTCAGAACAAGAGATGGAAAAGATCTTGGCCTCCAAAGTTTGGAGAAATTTATCAATACTCTAAAAGCACAAATTGAGAAATTTCAGTAGACCAATTCAGCACAGAAAGTTTTATACGCTGAACTACCGAATTGAGGCACCAACACTCCGCGTTATTGACGATCAGTCAAAACAGATTGGTGTGTTGCCAAAACAAGAAGCCTTACGCATTGCAGAGGAAAAAGGTCTTGATCTGGTCTTGATAGCTCAAAAGGCTGTTCCGCCTGTAGCAAAAATTATTGATTTTAAGAAGTTTTTATATCAGGAGAAAAAGAAGGAACAAGAAGCTAAAAAAGGAATTAAAAGAAGCGTGGTGAAAGATTTAAGTTTATCTTTGTTTATAGGACCGGCTGATCTGGCAAGACTGGAAAAAAGGGGAAAGGAATTTCTCGATAAGGGCCACCAGTTAAGATTAAACTTAACCTTGAGAGGAAGAGAGATGGGAAAAAAACAGATGGCGTTTGATTTATTAAAGCGTTATATTACGACACTGGGGGAAGTAAATGTATCAAAGGAACCGAAAATAGAGGGAAGAGTAATTAGGGCAGTGGTAGCTAGAAAAAAGTAGTTAGTAGTTAGTAGTTAGTAGTTATGAGTAAGCAAAAAACAAGAAAATCAGCATTGGCGAGATTTAAAGTTACAAAAAGAGGTAAATTACTCCACAGATCACAGCAATTAAGGCACTTGAGATCGAAAAAAAGCAAAAGAAGGATAAGATCATTAAAACGAATGAAGTCAGTTGAGGGAACATTTAAGAGCAAATTACTAAAAATGCTGGGGAGGAAATAATATGGTTAGAGTAAAAGGTGGCATGACCACTCGAAGAAGGCATAAAAAAGTTTTGAAGATGGCAAGGGGGTACTGGATGACCCGCCATAAACAGTTTAAAAAGGCTAAAGAAGCAGTATTACATGCAGGAGAGTATGCGTTTGCAGGAAGAAAACTGAAAAAAAGAGATTTCCGATCGTTATGGATCATAAGATTGAATGCGGCGCTTCGTATCCTTGGATTAACCTACAGCAAATTCATCAATCTTCTAAAAATTAAAAAAGTGGAGCTTGATCGAAAGGTTCTTGCGCAAATTGCGGTTGAACACCCAAATGTTTTCAAAAATATTGTTGAGAAAGTAAAATAACTGCTATAATTCTTCTTATGCAGAATCCTTCGGATATAATAAAAGAATTTGAGAATGAATTGGGGAAAGTATCTTCTTTAGCAGTTTTGGAACAACTTACTATTACTTATCTTGGGAGAAATGGAATAATCAATACACTTCTTCAATCAATGAAAGACCTCTCGGTCGAGAAAAAAAAGGAATTCGGAAAAGAAGTAAATGAATTAAAATTTTTTATTACTTCTGAATTAGAAAATAAAAAAACAACTCTTGCGAAAAAGACAGATGAAACCACTTTTATAGACGTAACGCTTCCCGGTAAACAATATCCGAAAGGAAGCCTTCACATGATAACTCCTGCGATTGAAGAGATAAGTAAGATCTTCGAGAAAATCGGATTCATCCGTGTTTCATATCCTGAAGTTGAGTGGGAACATTATGCGTTCGAGGTTTTGAACATGCCCAGAGGACATCCTGCTCGAGATGACTTTGAAACATTCTATTTCGATACTCCAGAACATAAAAAATATGCGAAAATGGTTTTATCTCCTCATACATCTTCAGGACAGGTTCGAGAGATGCTTCGGTTAAATAGTAAACCACCGATCCGCATGATCAATATTGCAAAATGCTACCGCTTGAACTGGGACACAACTCATACACCGATGTTTCACCAGTTCGAAGGCCTCTGCGTAGACCGCGGAATTAATATTACTCATCTGAAAGGAACAATCAGTTATTTTGCCAAGGAATTTTTTGGTGAAAACAGGGAAATCAGATTACGTCCTCATCATTTTCAGTTTACCGAGCCTTCGTTTGAAGTTGATGTAAGTTGCGGCGTTTGTTTGGGAAAAGGAATGGTGAACGGTTCAAAATGTCGTGTTTGTAAGTCCGGTTGGATGGAACTTGCGGGAAGCGGAATGGTTCATTCGAATGTGTTGAGAGCCGGCGGAATCGATCCTGATGTGTATACCGGCTGGGCGTTTGGATTCGGACCGGAGCGCTGCGTCATGATGAAAGAAGGATTGAAACTGAATGATATGAGAATAATGTATGGAGGAGACATAAGGTTTCTAGAACAGTTCTAGGAATTTTAAATTTAAAATTAAGGATGAACATTAAGATTACTCACAATTGGTTAAAAGAATATCTCGATACTGATGCTACCCCTGATCAAATTCAGAAATATGTATCTTTGTGTGGACCATCCGTCGAATCAGTAACAAAAGTCGGAGACGATTACATTTATGATATTGAAGTAACTTCAAATAGAATTGATACAGCTTCGGTAGTCGGAATTGCACGGGAAGCTTTTGCCATACTTAATCAATTCGGTATTAAAGCAAAACTGAAACATATACTTATTCCTGAACCAAAAAATAATTCAAGTAAGCTTAACTTATTTATTACCGATACCAAAAAACTAACTAATAGAATCGTAAGTATCGTAATGGATACCATTCATATCAAGGATTCTCCAAAATATATCAAGGATCGGTTAGAAGCTGTAGGAATTAGATCTCTCAATAATATCATTGATATTACCAACTACGTCATGATTGAATATGGACATCCGACACATGTCATGGATTATGATCGGATCAAAACAGGAAAACTGATTATTCGCAATGCAAAAAAAGGAGAGTCGTCGGTAACTCTTGATGGAAAAAGACATCAGCTTTCGGAAGAAGATGTAATTGCAGATGACGCAACAGGACGCATTGTTGACCTACTCGGCATCATGGGTTGTGAAAACAGCGTAGTAACTCCTCAAACAAAACGAGTTGTTATTTTCATCGAATCGAACGATCCGCAAACGATCCGTCACACTTCAATGAGATTGGGAATACGGACTGTTGCTGCAATTTATGATGAAAAACAAGTTGATTCTGAACTTACTAAAGTTGCATTGAACAGGCTTATCCAATTATTTGAAGAATTAGCCAATGCTAAAATTGCATCAAAACCAATTGATATTTATAATAAACTTGCTACAAAGAAATTGGTCTCTATATCTATGAACGACCTTGATCGAATTATTGGTATATCTATAAAAAAAAGTGATGCTGTAACTATCCTTAAAAATCTTGGATTTGATCTGGTGAGCGATAAAAAAGATTTATTAACTTTCTTAGTTCCATCATTTAGATCACACGACGTATCAATAAAAGAAGACCTTGTTGAAGAAGTTGCGCGTATTTACGGATACCAAAATATACCAGCAGTTTTACAACCGATGGTATATATAAAACAACCTAAAGAAGTTGAATCCTTATTTTCCGTTCAATCAAAAATAAAATATTTTCTTAAGCATATCGGATTACATGAAGTCATGAACTATTCGATGATTTCTAAGGAGATGATCGAAAATAATGATCTCAAAGTAGAAAATCATCTCGCATTAAGTAATACCATTTCCGATGAAATCAAATATATGAGAACACATCTTATGCCTTCATTGATTAAAAATATTAAGGATAATGAGGGAAAAAGAGATGTTCTCAAGTTCTTTGAAATTGCCAAAACCTACAAACCACAGCTTAATGAACTTCCGATCGAAGAATATAAATTAGGAATCGTTACCAATACCGATTATTTTGATCTGAAAGGCATTGTCGATGCTTTGCTAAGGGAACTCAATATCACCGATTATGAAATCAGCATAAGCACTCATCCGCTTTTATTTGACAATAATCAAGGAAAAATTACAAAAGGAAAAAGCTGGATAGGTGAGTATGGTCAGCTAAAAAGCGTGTATCAAATGAAAAATGGAGTTAAAAGCAATGTTTTTCTGGCTGTTTTTGATTTTCAATCATTAATTACCCATTATCGTCCATATCCTGCCTATAAGCCAATAAATCAATATGCAATGATTAAACTGGACTTAACTATTGACCTAAAAGTAGGACGAACCTACCAGGAAATAAGAGCTAAATCATTTGAACTATCAAAACTTCTCGATGATATTGATGTGGTAAGCCTGTTTAAAAATAAATTATCGCTGAGATTCTATTTTACATCTGATAAGAGAAATATTACCGAGGAAGAGGCAATAAAAGAATTGCAAGCTATATCTATTAATTTATAAATTATTTTAAAATGGACAGTAGGAATAGATTTAATTTTATTACCGAAAAGTTATTTAATGTTCCAAATTCAGTTTTAGGTTTAGAGGCATTTGCATTTCTGGGAATGATTGGATACTATGCTGCACCAGAAAGGCCAATAGATTTTGTTTGCATATTGCCAATAATTATTGGTGCCCATCTAGCTTCAAATTTCTATTTTAAATATATTGATTATATTAAAGATATAAATACGCCGAAAAACTCAAATATTACTTTTAATTTGGAAGGCCCATCTTATGACGATCGCATTGATCTAATAAACAAGTTATGGCGATTTCAAAATAAAACTCGTAAGAAATGATTGGCTGATTTACGGTTGTATAATCAAAGGAAATTATCGGGCTGATAATAATACTTATATCTATTATCTTCCTGGTTGTTATAACTACGAACGAATCGTGGTGAACGAAAAAACAGGAGACCGTTGGTTTTGCACCGAAGACGAAGCCACCAAAGCAGGGTTTGTGAAATCTAGGGATTGTCCTTAAAGATTTTATCTGATATAATATAGTATCTATAAATGCAAGAATATTAAGAAGATTAGTATTATCAGGGGTCAATCTGATTAAAGGTGATAGTGAAAAAACCGTTGCTCCACACGATAGCGAAAGTCAGGATACTACTGTAATAGGCAATCACTTTAGTCTGTTAGGACATACCGTAATTGCTTCTGCATATATTTATGTTCGTCAAAATGTTGGAGACGATCATGAGAATACAGGAACACCATTAGGTGAATCTGTAAGTCTTCCACAATTGAAAAAATGAATTTCTTCTGATTAATAAACTATTTTTATGGAGCCGGGGTTGGGGTATTTATTGGAGTTGGCGTTGTTGCATCCCACGGTTTGTTTACCCCGAATTTGATGGTTGAGTCACCGGATTTGTCTTTGTCGTTTACTGCTTTTACTTGTAGTTCATAGACTCCATCTGAAACGGAAATGGTTTCATCGATATCTTTTTTGTCTTCGTTGTAATTTCTAATCTCGCTTCCGTTAAGATAAATTTTGACATTTTTTAACGGACTTAAACTCGTGATTTTTGCTTTTATGTTGAGATTTCCTGACGAAACAGTTGCTTGGTTATTCGGTGACTTAATAGAAACGATGACCGAATCTGCTGATGCATCCGAGGTTTCTGTTGGATAATGATATTTATCATCTCCTTGAGAACGCGCCCACGCATCAATTGCTTCCTGCCAACGGTTTTTCCCGTCTGTTGAAACCGGATCGTTTTCCCTAATCATAATAAAATCTTTCTCATCATAATTTCCGCTTTTTATTTCTACATCGTTTGCGAGTTTTCCATTTGCTTTGGAAATCTTTAATCTTTTATAAAACGAAGAGATTTCTTTTGGTTCTGTGCCTTCGATAAAATATTCCGAACGAGTCGGAGAGCCGTTTTTTGGAAGTCCTCCTAAATAGGAATCAATGGTGACTGCTTTCACTTTATCAGGCTTATCGACAATACCATCTTGATATTTTTTACTAAGAAGTTCCCGCATAAGTCGATACCAAATAGACGATGCTCCTGTTGCTCCTGAAGCAATTTTGGCATTCATCGGTGAGTTGTCATTGTTTCCCGCCCAAACGCCAACGGTGATTGACTTGGTATATCCGATTGCCCAGTTGTCCCGTTTATCATTGGTGGTTCCTGTTTTTACGGCAACCGTTTTCCCCGGTATATTAAGATAGGAGTTTGGTCCAAAGATTTCTACACGAGCATTATTATCTGATAGAATATGAGAAATGAGAAATGATACCTCGGGAGAAAATACACGTTTTGTTTTTGTTCGAACGCTTTTGAATAAAATCTTGTTTTTAAAATCACCGATTTCGGAAATACCAGTTACGTCTTTTTTTGCGCCACCTGCAGCGAATGTTGAAAACACAGAGGTAAGTTTTATCAATGTTGTTTCACCACCACCCAAGGTGACTGCGAGTCCAAACCGTTTCATATTTTCATCGGTCGCAGCTAGCGTATCTAAATCCAAATCAGATGCTTTCTGAAGAAAATCTCTGATACCTACCATTGCCAGTAATTTTACTGCAGGAATATTTTCGGAGTTACCGAGTGCGAACCGGAGTTGCATTGGTCCGCGATATTTTCCGTCATAATTGACCGGAACATAGTCCTTGTCTCCCTGATTCGCAAATACCGTACTTACATCCGTTAAAACTGTTGTCGGTGTATATCCTTTTTCAAATGCAACTGCATAGGTAATTGGTTTTATTGCAGAGCCTGGTTGTCGAAGCCCAAGAGCTGCGTTAAATTTCCCGAATTTCTCGTCATTGAAATCGTATGATCCAACCATTGCCAAAATTTCTCCGGTTTGCGAATCGAGAACCACCACCGCTGCATTTGTTGCGTTATATCCTTTTAGGTTTTCTATTTCTTCTTTCACGATTTTTTCAGCTATCTGTTGAGTTTCTAAGGAGAGTGTTGTTTTAATCTTTATCCCTTCGTCGATCAGCTTTGGACCGTATTCGTTTTCAATAGCATCTTTGACATAAAAAACAAAATGAGGAGCATTAATCGCCAACTTCGGCGAGGAAAATCGATATTCGTCAACTTGACCTCCGGCTTTTTTTTCCTGATCGTTTGCGATATATCCGTCTTCACGCATTCGTCGAAGCACGTCTTTTGCTCTTCCTTTCCAAGCATCGTTTTTTCCTATATAGGGTGAATAGGTACTTGGGTTTTGAGGAAGTCCGGCTAAAATAGCTGATTCAACAAGGGTTAAATCTTTCACCGGTTTGCCGAAATAACTCATCGCGGCGGTCCCAACTCCCCAATATGTCCCTCCATACGGCGCTTCATTGAGATACATGAGTAATATTTCATCTTTTGAATACTTTCGCTCAACTTCGATTGCTAGTATGGCTTCTTTTATTTTTCGTGAGATCTGGCGCTGAGAAGTTAACAAAACATTTTTAATGAGTTGTTGGGTAATGGTCGATCCTCCTTGAAATCTTCCCCGAAGAAAAACGCTGATAAAACCTCTGATGATACCAAACTCCGAAATTCCTCTATGTTTGTAAAAATTTTTATCCTCAACGGCAATCGTTGCCTGTTTTAAATATGCAGGAATGTCTTGAAAACTCACCGGTACACGATTTTTGTCCTTATACATATCATAAAGTACTTTTCCTTCGCGATCATAAAACACCGTCGAGTATCCGGATACTTGTGAAAGTTTCGTTGGAGAAGGCAGATCTCGTGCATACCATGCAAAAAGAACAAAGGAAGACAAAAAGCCGAAAATAACTAAGACCGTTGCAACTAACAGTCCTCGCACAAGAAGTTTCTGCTTAAATTGTTTTCGTCGAAAGCTAAGGCGTCGAGAACTATACATACTTTTATTATATGTTAAAATTAATAAATATGAAAATTTTTGGAACAAAGATTAAAAAAGATATTATCTGGAAAGTTATTATTGTTATTTCTTCAATTTTATTGTTATTAACGTCATTAAGCCCACTTTTATTTATCAGATAAACTTGAATGCAATTTCAAATTTCGAATTTCAAATTAAAAATTTACTATGCTACTTAATTCTCCTATTGACTCCCTTCCCAACACAAGTTCTACCACTATCCGACGTCTGAAATTTCTCGGTATTGAAACATATTGGGACCTTCTCAATTATTTTCCCTATCGTTATGAAGACTATTCAATAATTTCCCCAATTATAAAAGTGCAGGAAGGAGAAAATGTTACCATCATTGGGCAGATCGCCGATTCAAAATACCAAGTAACAAGAACCAGTCTTCGTATTCAGAAATTTATTCTTCAAGATGAAACAGGAACAATGGAGTTAAACTGGTATAACCGGCCATATCTTTTAACTTTGCTTAAAAAAGGTATGACGATTTCCGTGGCTGGTGAAGTGAAACGATACAGCAGGAAAATTGGTATGGATCCGAAAGAATATGAAATTATCGGTTTCGATTTACCTGCCTTGCCGGCAGGCAGGTCGATAGATCGAAATAATCTTAAACATACAGGGCGATTGGTTCCTATATATTCTGAAAAAAGGGGATTGTCAACAAAAACCATTAGAGAGAAGGTTTGGGCTGTTTTGAAAACCTTTAACACTTCGGAAGTGATTTTGGAGGAATTTCTTCCTCGAGAAATAATTATGCTGAATAATCTTATTAGTGAAGATGTTGCCTATCGTAATGTTCATTTTCCAGAAAATGTAGAATTGGAAAAAAAATCACGGGATCGCATCAGTTTTGATGAACTCTTTATTATGCAACTTACCTCAAAATTGGTCAAAAAGGAATGGGAAAAAGAGGTTGTTGAAAAACAGTTCAAAATAAATACGGCAATTAAAAAAAATATCGATACCTTTATTCAAAATCTTCCGTTTATTCTTACCAAAGCACAGAAAAAAGCCACTGATGAAATTCTTTCTGATTTACAAAAGGGAAAACCAATGAATCGATTTCTTCAAGGAGAAGTTGGATCAGGGAAAACTGTTGTTGCGGCAATTGCCTGTTACGTATCATGCCTTAACGGATTTCAATCTCTTTTTATGGCGCCGACTGAAATACTAGCGGAACAGCACTATCAAACAATTATGAAACTATTTTCTGTCAAAGAAACCTCCGAGGTTCTATCTTCAACAAGTGTGTCAAACCTCGGAGGTTTGGCAACTCCAAAAATCTGTCTTGTAACAGGAAGCACGAAACCTCAGAAGAAAGAACTGGAAGAAGCCGATATCATTATTGGTACTCATGCATTGATTCAAAAAAATATTCAGTTTAACAAGGTTGGATTTGTCGTTATTGATGAACAACATCGTTTTGGAGTAGCTCAAAGGGCAGAACTTAAAAACAAAGGTTTGAACCCGCACCTATTAACTATGACCGCGACACCAATTCCACGAACAGTCATGTTAACACTCTATGGCGAACTTGATGTAAGTGTTCTTGACGAAATGCCGGTAGGTCGATTCCCCATAAAAACATATTTCATTCCAAAACAAAAAAGAACTGCTTGCTACGAATGGATTAAGAAACAAATAGAGATTAAAAAGGCACAGGTATATATTATTTGTCCTTTGATTGAGGAGTCTGAAGTAGAAACACTTCAATCAATAAACCCCGTAATCAACGATTACGGGGTAAAAGCTGCAAAAAAAGAATATGAGTATCTTAAGAATGAAATATTTACCCACTTTTCTGTGGGACTCCTCCATGGAAAACTTACCTCAAAGGAAAAAAACCAGGTAATGAACGATTTTAAAAATAAAAAATACGCCATTCTTGTTGCTACTCCTGTTGTTGAAGTTGGTATCGATGTTCCAGCAGCAACTGGTATGATTATCGAAGGGGCAGAACGATTTGGTCTGGCACAACTTCATCAGTTACGGGGAAGAGTAGGCAGAGGAAAAGAACAGTCATATTGTTTTGTATTCTCCGGGCATGAAGACCAAACTATTTCGGAGCGGCTCAAATATTTTACTAAAACACAGGACGGGAATGCACTAGCAGAAAAAGATTTACAAATACGAGGTCCAGGAAATCTTTATGGGACAGAACAACACGGCTACCTTGAGTTGAAACTTGCATCGTTATCGGATTTTCCGATGATCGAAAAAACAAGAAAAGCGGTACATTATTTTATTCAAAATTATGAACTTAATCAGTTCGAAGAATTAAAGAAGAGAGTAGAGAATTTAAAGATTGGACAAATCTCTAGAGATTAATTTTACTTAAATGAGCTTGTCAGATTGTAGATCGGCGTAATAACCGAGAGTACTAAGAATCCTACTCCAAAACCTAAGAAAACTAAGATCAGCGGTTCAATAAGAGTTGTTACCGCTTTTATCGCTATTTCCGATTCCGATTCAAAATAGCGAGACATCCTCATAAGAGTATCATCAAGATGTCCAGTCTGTTCACCCACAAGAGTCATCTGTACGAGAATTGGGGGGAAAATTTCTTCTTCCTCAAGAGACGTACCTAAAGACTGTCCTTTTTCAACTTTTTTTTTAATATTCACAAACGAATCCTGAAAAATAACGTTATCGGTTGTTTCTATAACGATACTAAGTGCTTCCAGAATAGAAACACCCGATCCTATCAAAATCGATAGTGTCCGAGTCGCATCAACTAATGATGATATTTTTACTACAGTATTGATTACGGGGACTTTAAGAATGAAAGCATCAATGGTATGTTTCCCTGCTTTCGTTCCTGCATATTTTTTCATCGCAGAGATTCCAAAAAAGACGCCTGCTATAATAAAAGGCCAAAACCTGGAGCTAAATGATGAAAGAGCAATAAGTATTTGTGTGGAGATCGGAAGAGTGACATTGAAATCCTTGTAGAGATTTAAAAGTTTTGGCACAACAAATGTAATCATGATGAACATGACGGCAAACATTGCGGCAATCACAATGACCGGATAGATCATTGCTCCTTTTAGTTTCCCCTTGAATTCACGTTCTTTTTCCAGATTATCCGATAGTTTGAGTAATATGTCGCTTAACTTTCCTGATGCTTCTCCGGATTTAACGAGCGCAATATAGAGATTAGAAAAAATGCCGCGAAATTTTTGAAGTGAAGATGAAAATGAGTTTCCTGCTTTTATATCAGCGTCAATCTCCATAATAATTTTTCTTATTGCAGGTTTTGTTGTTTGTTTTTTAAGAATATCAAGCGAGTCAACGATCGTTAGTCCCGCATTTAACATGATGGCAACCTGCCTGGTAAAATCAACAATGTCACTAAATGAGGGTTTACTGAAAATAGTACTTAAAAATAAAATCTCTCTGTTCTTTACTTCTTTAACTTCGATAGGAAAATATCCGTTGTTTCGCAAATAATCAACAACGTTTTTTTCGCTATCTCCTTCTATTTTTTTAGAAATGATTTTTGTTCCTTTGAGAGCTTTGTATTGATAGAGCATGTTTTAGGTAATGAACTTCTCCATTTCTTTTGGGCGAATTGCATAACTAAAGGCAGTCTCTTTTGATATTAGACCATCCTTATAGAGCTTGAGAAGATATTTCTCAAAAAGGAGAAAACCCTGGCTTTCCTCTGTTTCAAGAATATTATTGAGAAGATAGGTCTTTCCTTCTCTAATATTTGCTGCTACAGGAAACGTATTTAATAAAATTTCGACCGCGGAAATAAGTCCATTTTTATCAATTCTTGGGATCAACCTCTGAGTTACCACCATTTTTAGTACCGAGGATAGTTGATTTTTGACTTGATTTTGTTGGTCTGAAGGAAATGCATCAATAATACGATCAATTGATTCGGGTGTTGAGTTTGTATGGAGCGTCGAAAAAACAAGATGACCTGTTTCTGCCGCAGTAAGAACAAGCTGAATCGTATCGTAATCTCTCATTTCACCAACAAGGAGTACGTCAGGATCTTCACGGAGCGCAGACCGAAGGGCCATTGCCCATGTAAGCGTATCATCTTGAAGCTGTCTTTGCGAAATAATTGATTTCTTTTTTGGGTAAATAAACTCAACTGGATCTTCAATAGTGATAATGTGTTTTGTGTATTTGCTATTAATTTCATTAATAATCGAGGCTAAGGTAGTTGATTTTCCTTCACCTGTCGGACCTGTCAATAAAACCAACCCTTGTTTTAAATCTGTACATCGATGTAAAAAATCTGGAATATGAAGTTCTTCAAGGGTTTTAATTACGTTAGGGATGAGTCGGAATGATGCAGATACCGTTCCTTGAGAATAGTACACATTTGTTCTGAATCGATATCCGTTAAATTCATACCCAATGTCGTTTTCTCTATTGGTAAGAAAGTTATCTTTTTGTTCTCTGGTTAAAACTGCAAAAATAAGCGATTCACAAAGTTCCTTAGTAAGAAGAGGAAGAGTCGTTAGCTGATGGAGCTCACCGGAAGTACGAATGGCCGGATAATATCCCGAGATAAGATGCAGATCGGATGCCTGTTTGTCGATCGTTAACTGTAATAATTCAGAAATTTCCATAGAATTTAATTTGCAATTTACAATTTTCAATTCTCAATTCTCAATGAATTTTCAATGATTCAATTTTCAAACAGTTTGGAAATTGTAACATTGGATATTGAATGAAAATTGGTATTTGAAAATTGAAAATTTTATACCTCTGCTACTCTTAACACTTCCTCAATCGTCGTTACTCCATCAAGCGCCTTTAGATATCCATCTTGTTTCATCATAATAAGTCCTTCTTTTTTTGCTTGAGCTTCAATATCCTTAGCTCCTGCCTGCTGTAAAATCATTCTATTGATTGTTGAGGTTATTTTCAATACCTCAAATATCGCGATTCTTCCCAGATATCCTGTATTATTGCATTCATTACATCCTTCTCCTTTGAAAAGATGAATAGGCTTCTCAGAGAGATATGGCTGTGGGAGCAGTGGTCCTAACACTTCCTTAATATTATTTTGAATCTGCGGAGGGGCTTCATATTCAGTTTTACAGTATTCACATACTTTTCGACAAATTCTTTGAGCCATTGAAGCGGTAAGCACTGACGCAATTAAAAACGGCTCCGCGCCTAAATCGATTAAACGCGGGATTGCGGTAGCAGAATCATTTGTATGCAGTGTTGAAAAAACAAGATGACCTGTTAATGCCGCTTGTATGGCAAGTTGTGTTGTTTCTTTATCACGAATTTCTCCAACGAGGATAATATTGGGGTCCTGACGGAGAAATGCCCGGAGTCCGTTCGCAAAGGTCAATCCTGCTTGTGGATTGATCTGCACCTGATTAATCCCAACCATCTGATATTCAACGGGGTCCTCAAGCGTTGAGATGTTTACGCTCGGTTTATTCAGACGTGAAAGTATTGAATATAATGTAGTCGTTTTTCCGCTCCCGGTTGGACCTGTTATAAGAATAATTCCATACGGTTTTAATATCGAATCCTCCAAGTCCTTAAGTTGAGGTCCTTGCAACCCTAGATCCAGGAGAGACGGAATTCCCCCTGTTTTTTTGAGAAGTCTCATCACTACTTTTTCTCCATGAACGGTGGGAAGCGTAGAAACTCTCAAATCAACTTCATCCACGCCGATTTTGAACGTAAACCGTCCGTCTTGAGGAATACGCTTTTCATCTATCTTCATCCCGGAAAGAGTCTTTATACGTGAAATTAACGCGTCATGAATGGATCTGGGCAAAGAGAGTTTCTCGTGCAAAATTCCATCAATACGGTAACGCACTTTTGTTTGGGTTTCTTGTGGTTCGATATGAATATCAGAAGCTCTACTTTTAACCGAAAATTCTAAAATAGTCGATACAATTTTTGCGATCGGCGCTTCTGCAACAGAGCTTGTTGCTTCTGGTTTATTTTTAGAAGCTTCCGGCTGATATTCTTTCAAGGCGTCTCGCACTTCCGGTGAAAGTCCTTGACTATAGCTCATATCAATTGCCTTTTTTATATCTCCCAAATCAGTAAGTGTTAAAATAATTTTTTTTCCCGTTTTCTTTGCAAGAAAATCGGTGATAAATGTATTGAATGGTTCCGAGGTACCAAGATAAATCGAATCATCTTTTGAATCAAACTTGTACGGTATAATCATGAATTTTCGAGCTATTGATTCCGAAACAAAGCTGACGGCTTGAGGATCAATCGGTGAATTGGATAAATCAATAGTGGGAACACCGAGTATCTGTCCCATCGCTTGGATGACATCACCTTTTTTCAGATTTGTATATTGAAAAAGATACTCTTGGATGGGGAGATTTTTTTGAAGGCTTGCGACTTCGTATTGTTCTCCTGCTTCCTGGCTTATGACTTTGTTTTTTACTAATTGAGCAAGAAGATTTTTAGGAATAATATTCATAGTTTTAATATATCACTTCTGTTTAGAAATGTAAAAGAAAATATAAGAAGTATAATAATATTATGATTCCTTTATTAGTAGTCTCTCATACAAAACAAGCGCTTAAGCGATTTCTTGATGAAAAAAATAAGAGCGAAAAAAGTATCATTATCTCTCTTACACCGCAATCTTCGGAATACTCAATTGATCAGATTCGGGAAATTAAGAAAGAAGTAAAAATAGGTCAACCATTGAAACGAATCTATTTGTTTGAAGATTTTGAGAATTCTTCTCTTGAGGCGCAAAATTCATTTTTAAAACTTCTTGAGGAGCCCCCAGAAAATGTTGAATTTATTCTCACCGTATCTAATCCTTATACATTGCTTCCCACCATTATCTCACGAACAAAAATAGTAAGACTTGATAAGCGAAAGGACTATGAGAAGAACACTACTGTCATAAAGGCATTGACTCTTTACCTCTCCAAAAAAAACCTGCGAGCGGTAGATTTCAGCGCTTTTACTTCTCCATCAAAAGAGGATTGTCTTACTCTATTAATTCAAATCTGTTTATTTTTTCGGGAGCGATATCTTAATGATCCAATAGCAGCTATAATCATAAAAGAAATTCTTACTGTGTATCGACTCGTACAAAATAATAACGTAAACGCCCAACTTGCAGTTGATCATCTATTGATTTTCATTGCAAAAAAATATAGCATGAAAATATAGTTAATAAGTACCAATCCGACCAATAATCCAATAAGCCAATGAATGAAAAAATTATTAAATGATTTAGTGTATTGAAACATTGATACATTTATTGGTACTTATTGGTAATTATTGGTTTATTAAATCATTTTATGACTCATATTAGAAGTATGGCCTTTACTCTCATCGAACTCTTGGTAGTTATTGCCATCATTAGTGGATTATCAGCTCTTTTACTGCCAAATTATATGGGAGCACGTGAAAGAGCACGGGACGCACAACGAAAAAATGATCTAAAGCAGATTCAGAAAGCCCTTGAACTGTATAAACAGGATCAAAATCCTGTTGCATATCCTGCATCTGGTTTTTTTACAACTAACGTCACTAAATGCTGGACTAGTGGAGGAGTAAATGCTACTTGTCCTGCAGGCTCTGTATATATGCAAAGAATTCCAAAAGATCCAAATAGAACAGGTACTGGCGGTTACTTTTTTACAAGTTCAAGTTTAACATATACCTTATGCGGATGTTTAGAAAATTCAGCTGATTCTGATTCTAATGCATTGAGTGCAAATTGCGATGCAACATATACTTGTATGAACGGTACATCTCAATCAAAACGTTATTTATTAAATGAACCATAACTATGAGAAAAGCTTTTACTTTACTAGAATTACTTGTTGTTATAGGAATTATTGCCGTACTCCTTGGTATGGGCGCTGTATCATATAGCACTGCACAAAAAAAGGCACGAGACGCAAAGAGAAAAAGCGATTTGCAGACATTACAAAACTGTTTAGAACAATATTATAGTTATAACAATAATTTTAAATATCCCATGAGCGCTGATGATAGTGATATTCAATTAACTGACAGCTTTAACTGTGGCACCACAACAACTTCAATTCAAGATCCTTTAGACAATGCAACATATCATTATACTTTAACGAATACTGATGCCACTAGTCAATCAACATATACTATTTGTGCAACAGCATTAGAAGCTGGGGGAACAACACCTTGTCTATCGAATCAGCAATAATAAACGAAAACAGACCACTTCAATCGATTAAACGATTGAAGTGAATAATATAAGGTTTTATTGTTTTATGAATAAGCAACAAGCGTTTACATTCATTGAGATTTTGGTTGTGGTAACCATCATTGGTTTACTTACTGCTGCAGGATCGGTGAGTTATTCCCAATTTATAAAACAATCTCGTGACGCCAAACGAAAAGTTGATATAGAACAGATACGGGCAGCAATCGAGATGTATCGAAGCAATAATGGAAGTTATCCGCTCAATGGCAGTGGCGTGGACAAAGTAGATGTTACAACGTGTTCTACCAGTGGACTCACCGATTCCTCATTAAATACCTATCTTTCAAAGACTCCAAACGACCCAAAATGTAATAACACTCCATCTGTTAAATATTATTATCAGTCTGCTGGTCCTACATACTCTATCGGTGCAAATTTAGAGGGAACTATTGGTACTGTATGTGCTGCTGGCGGATGCGGAACGAAAGATTGTAATTACTGTCTTGGACCGTATGGCCAAACCAACTAGTATGCTACCATATCGCTCTCAAGGATACACATTATTGGAGTTACTCATTGTGGTGATGATCATACTCATTTTTTCTGGATTATTGCTCGCACAGTACAACAGTTCCAATGAACAAATAAAACTAAAAACAGAGGTACAAAAGTTATCCGGTATGCTCGAATTAGCCAGAAAAAAAACACTCGCTCATAACACCATAAGTAGCTGTATAGGGAATTTTAATGGCTATCAGATATCGCTCTCTGCTAACCAGTATGCACTTTCGTATTGTTGTGCTAATGACTGTAATTATTCTTCAATTCATACTACCACTTTTCCCTCAACAATACGTATTATGAGCCCTTTAGTTCCCAATCCATATCTGATCCAATTCATTCCAAGCTTCCAAGGAACAACGCTCGGTTCAGATATTACCGTACAAATAAAAAATACTGCTATTCCTTCAACAAATAAATGCATACAGCTTTCCATTAGTAAAATTGGCATCGTAACCATTAATGATGCCTTCATTAGTTGTTAAGAGATGAAAAAATCTACGGATGGTTTTACACTTATCGAAGTAGTCATATTTATAGGAATATTATCGATGTTTTTCGTGACCGGAATGGCAGTTACCACCTATTCATTACAAACCATGAGATCAAATGAGTACAAGATAAAAGCGACACAGTACGCCGAAGAACTCATGGAATGGATTAAGGCGCAAAAAGAGATTGACTGGCAATCATTCGTTACAAATAGAGCGGGATCAGGAAATTCGTATTGTTTTAATTCTGCGATTACGACGTGGCCAATCTCAGGAGCCTGTTTATCAACTGACTTCAATTTACCGAGCGATTACTCAAGTACCAATAAAGTCTTCAGAAGAAATGTTTCCCTTTCTGGAAACGGTCCTCCAGTAACACAGGTGAATGTGAATATTCAAGTACAATGGAAAAAGCCAAGCGGCACCATTACGGTACCACTTACCAGTACTCTCACCCTTTGGGAATAGTATGAAAAAAGCGTTTACTTTTATTGAAATTGCGGTTGTTGTCGGAGTTATATCAATTGCATTGCCAACACTCTATGCTATTTTCTTTCTTATCTTACAACAGCAGGTAAAATTGTTACGCCTTACCGAAGTAAAAAGACAGGGAACATTCTTAAACGATACACTGACAACGCTCGTAAGAAACAATGCCACGGGTATTTATAAGGCTCAAAATGGCCTTCAAGTCTGCTCTAATGCTGTTTCTGGAGATAAATCATATACCACCGGAACGCTCTATTTTAGAGATAAACAAAGCAACTGGTTTAATTTTAATCTCTCATCCCAAAAAATTGCTTCTGTGTCTTCGATCTTTGGAGCTACTGCAGATTTAACATCGCCTAGAGCGCCTATAAAAGTATTTATCACCTCTTTTACTTCAAAATGCTCAACTACAAGCTACGCAACACCCATTGTCATTTTCAGTTATGATATGTGTTTTAATATAAATGGTTCCTGTGGATTGGCCGGAGATACTGTTTCTCTTCATTTTCAACCTACCGTAAAGCTGCGAAATTACTAATATCAATTAAGCTTGATATTTTTTTGTTTTTCTCATATAGTGAAAATATGGCAGATGGTTATTTTTGTCTCGACATTGGTGAAAATCTTATTAAGGTTGCAGATCTAAAAAATAGTCAAAATCAGCTTGATATTCTGGAATTGGGATATTCTGAAGGAGAGCCTAATTTTTTTTCAGTTGAAGCTGAAAAAATTATTGAAAGTCAGTCAGGAAGAATTGGAAAATTACTCAACAGCCTTAAAATTGGTAAAAAAAATGTGGGGGTGGTCATCCCTGATTCGGTCACCTATAGTCAAATACTTGAGATGCCGCACTTGAATGAAAAAGAACTGATCTCTGCAATAAGGTATCAAGCTGATCAGTTTATTCCCATGCCGATTGAAGAAACGAATATTGATCTTGAGATTCTTAGTGAAAATGAGAAAGAGAATACACTTTTGGTGCTCATGGTTGCTGCTCCAAAAAAAATCATTGAAAAAGTCAAAAAAGCTATCGAGCTCGCGGGATTAATCCCCGAATCCGTGGAAAACGAACTGAGCGCAACAGCCCGATTCATGAGTACTTTTTATAAGGATGAAGCCCTTATTGTAAATCTCGCCTACAGTTCTACCTCATTATATTATTTTAGCCCCAAAACAGGTCTATTCATGCAAAATCATACCTTTACTATTGGATATTCTCTTTTTGCTAAGGAAATTCAGATTAATCTGAATACTGATAATAAAAAAGCTGTTGATATACTCTCTTTATATGATGGTCAACAAAAGAGTTCTGTTTCTGTTGAATCGATTATCCTTCCACTCCTCAAAGAATTTACCGTTGAGATGAAACGATTTATCAGCCTTATCAATGATAAATACCATACCTCAATTAAGCATATTTCTCTTATGAACGATGCGTTCCGCTTTCTCTATCTTCCGAAATATCTTCAGGCAACGCTTGCAGTATCAACTGATTTTTTGAGTCCCTATATGAATTGCAAGAAATCTCCTCTCGTTGAAACAAATAAAAATATATTGCCGCTCTATATACCAACAATTGGGGGAAATCTCAGATGATCCATCCATGAAAAAAACTAAACTCAATCTCTTAACAAACAGAGAAGATTACCAGAAGATCGAGAAGATTTTTTCCTTTATTCGATTTCTTTTTTATATACAGTTAGGCGTTTTAGTGGTTTTATTTCTCTTTTTTTTCATTTCAATGGTGAAACAAAACAGTATCATTAATGGACTTTTGGAGCAAAAAAAATCCCTTCTTCAGTCACTCCAGAACAGGGAAGACGATGAGGCAAAACTCTTGTATGTTCAGGACAAATATCAAACCATAAAAAATTTCCTCAAAGATGATGCACGATCACTCCCGTATTACGATCTTCTCAATTCTGCTCTTTCCTCAAGTACGGCATCTGCAGGGCTTAAATCATTTCTTATTTCAAAAAATAGAGAGGTACAATTTACCGTAGCATTCATCAATTTTAATGATCTTCTTAGTTTTTTCAGATTTATTGAATCAGACAAGTTCTTAAAAAATTTTGAACAAGTATCTCTTAAAAGCTTCTCTGCAATAGGGGGAAACAAAACAAAGGAAAACTATGAGTTAGCATTTGTTGGAAAATTTATTGAAATTAAATGATGCCTAAACTTAGTCCATATGTAATCGGCCTCGTAAAGGAAAATTCACTGTATATTATATTAAATATATGTATCAGTGTGCTTATCCTTTTTTTTCTTTCTTCAAATACCAATAGGGCGATCCAAAATTCTGAAAAAATAAAATCGATCACCAGTGAAGTACAAAGCCTTGAGAGACGAGTCGCCTTATTTAATAAAGTTGCTATACATACGGAGGATCTTGAATCCAATATAAAGCTACTGAATGGACTTGTTCCAAATACAGAAGATTATTTTTCAGTGATTTACGCATTAGAAAAACTTTCTCAAAAAACAGGTTTTCTCATTACTTCATATACCATTAATCTTGCCTCTTCAACACAAGAACGGCTTAAATTATCCATCACTGGAACAGGAGATCAGACTGCATTTTTAAAATTTCTGAAGGATTATAACTTTGGGGGTGGACGTCTCATTACATCGGATAAAATAGAACTTACTCCTCAAGTGTCAGGTCAGATTAAAGTAGATGTTACCTTCTATAATAAAAAGGTTGATGTATCTAAAAACCAACAGATCTCATTGCTCTCGCCTCAACTTTTACAGGAACTATTGACCCTGAAGGAAAAAGTGACCTTTGATCTGAAAAGTTCAAGCGAAGAAGGACAACTCGATCTCAATTATCCACGTAAAGCTAATCCTTTTTAACCGTTTTTTTATGCTTCATCAATTTCCTAAGCCCTTCTGATATAAGCGCTCCTTTATCCAACCAATAGTCAACTTTTTTTTGATCGAGAGTAAACACAGAGGGATTTGCAACCGGATTATAAAATCCAACAATTTCAACATAGGTGCCATTCCTTTTTTTTCGTTTATCCATCGCAACGATACGGTAACTTGGATTGCCTTTTTTTCCTAATCTTAATAATCGTAGTGTTACTGCCATAAGTTTTTATTTTATCATATTCCCTTAATATTATCAAAGGCCTCTTTTGCTGCTTTTTCTTCAGCCTCTTTTTTTGAGAAAGCAGTTCCCGAACCCAATTTTCGATTATTAAAAAATACGGCAACGGTAAATGTTCTCTTATGCTCGGGACCCTTTTCTTCAAGAACTTTATAGAGTGGCGTTGTTTTGTATTTTGCTTGGGTCACTTCTTGAAGCATACTTTTTGCTGAAAGATATGATTTGTCTTCTAGAATTGAATCAAGTGTTTTTTTGAATAGATGATTGCACACAAACTCATAGGCTTTTTCAAAACTGGCGTCAAGAAATATACATCCAATCAATGCTTCAAAACAATCGGCAAGAATATTTCTATTTGTCCTGCCACCGCCTAATTCTTCCCCCTTAGATAGATATAAATAATTTCCTAATTTTATTTCAACCGCGGCGTGTGCGAGACTTTCGGTTTTTACAATAGCCGATTTTATCTCGGTATAGTCGCCTTCCTTAAGTGTCGGATAGTTCTTAAAAAGATAGACTGAAGTAATAAGTGAAAGAACACTATCTCCCAAAAATTCCATTTTTTCGTTTGACGCTAGTTTTAATGATTTGTGTTCGTTGAGATACGAGCGGTGGATAAAAACATTGTCCAATAGATCACGGTTCTTTATTTTTGTGCCGATTGTTTTTTCAAGTGGTTGATATTTCTCCATATATCTTTCCTAATACTGCGTTGATAAAAGCATACGATTTTTCACTCCCTAGTTCTTTCGCCAACTCAACCGCTTCATTGATGATGACTTTTGGGGGCTCTTTTTTTTCAACGATAAGTTCGTAAATACTTAGTTCCAAAATTGCAACATCAACTCGTGCAATTTTGTCTATGGGGAACTTGGAAGCAAATTTCTCGATTTTCTTATTTAATGTATCTCTCTGCCTGATAATTTCTCGAGTTTTGGCGTCAAGCTTGTCAGTCTTTTCATCAGGATGAAAACTATGAGCATAAAGTTCCTGAATAATCGTTGTGCGTTTCTGGTGGCGAATGTCCATAGCTATTTTCCACAGTATTTGCAGACACGGTGGGATAGTTTCTTCTTCCCACAGTTTTTACAGGTAACAAGCTGTGCAAACATCACGTTTCTTTCTGCAAGCCGTTTTCCTTTTCTTTGCGTTGAATGTTTCCGTTTTGGTAGAGGTGCCATAAAATTAGTATAACAAACAAAATAGCCCTTGACAAGAAGAAAAATTATATTGTATAGTAATAGTATATGAAGAAATTGAGAAATTTACGGGGGTTTACGCTTATAGAACTTCTTATCGTCATCGCGCTTCTTGGAGCGCTCGCCGTCGGACTCTTGGCAGCGCTTGATCCTTTTGAACAGTTGAAAAAGGGTACTGATACGGGAATACGTAATACAGGCAATGAATTACAAGGAGCTATTATAAGATATTATGGCATAAAAAATCAGATGCCTTGGTGTTTAGCATCTGATTGTACAACTTGGAGGGATGCTTTAACCTCTCAAGATTTACCAACTGCTGGTATGAAGGCTAGTCTTCTACCGGAGACGATAACTGAAATTGCAGCCGCTGGTGAACTTAAATCAGGCTTTAGCACAATAGCTGGTTCTACTGCTTTAGCAAAAATTACTGTTTTCGGTGGAAATTCAACCCTTATAGCGGAGGTTTGTTACAAACCAACCGCAAAATCGTTCATTAATGATCCAAATACTAAGTATGTAGCCGCAACAGGAGTCGTGGCGTCTGCAGGAACTTGTAAAGGACAAGGTGGTACTGATTTGACATGTTTGTGGTGTATTCAATAATGAATAGAAAGAGGGGGTTTACTCTTATTGAACTTCTTGTTACTATATCTATCTTAGGTGTTTTAGCGGCTTTAATTGCTGGCAATTTTATAACCTCACTTAAAAAAGGCCGGGACGCCAGAAGAAAAACCGATCTTGAGCAAATCCAAAAAGCCGTTGAGATGTATTATGAAGATAAAAAAGCGTATCCGACTTTTACATTTCCTTTTGGCAGTAAACTGTGCGAAACTGTTAATTGTGTTTCCGGGGAAAAAGTTTACATGCAAAAAGTCTCTAATGACCCTATAAGTGGTAATACCTATGTTTATCAATCTTCTGGAACAGATTATCAGCTTTATTCATGTATCGAAAATAGTCTTGATCAAGGTCCAGGAGTAAACCAATCTCCAGGCTATAGCGGGAAAAACTGTGGCAGTGGCGTTTGTAACCCTTGTAAATATGGCATCTCCAGCCCAAATACCACCCCTTAATCATTCCTAAAAAGATTGAAGTTCTTTTTTTGCCTCCTCTTTTTGATTATATTTCTTTAATAGCTGTCCTTTCAAAAAATAACTATCCCGATAGTCGGGTTTAAGAAGAATTGAATTTTCAACTTCTCGTAATGATTGAGTTTTGAACGCCTCTTTTGTTCCTTTATCTTTTTCTTCATCGTAGAGAAGCGAATTAAAGATCGCAAGACTGTAGGGGATTTTCGGGTCTGTTGGAGAAAGTTTTTGAGCTTCTTTCAAAGCGGTAATTCCTTCCTCAATTTTTTTTCTATCGAGAGAAATCTGATAGAAAAGATATTGATTTTTTGCACGAGTCTTCCAGTACAAAACATTTTTCGGCGACGCTTGAAGGCTTTTCTTATTATAACTTTCTGCGAGTGCGGAAATCTGTTGGGATAATTCCGGCTGTTTTTGATAGGAAGCAATCACTGCAAGATTAGCTAACACATAGGAAATTTTGTCTTCATAAACATGTTCATATTTTAGTTTCAGCGCTTGCGTCAAAAGAGTCGCCGAGGTCTGGTAATCGCCCGATTTAGAATATGCGTCGGCTTTCGCATACGTCACATCGGCCATAAAATAGTTCAGAAAGAAAATGAGGAAAAAAATAGTTGCAATACTGGTAATTCCTATATATATCCATTGAGAGGAGGAAATTACTCGATCATGAGCATTTATTTTTTTGTTTTCGTCAATGTTCTCTCTATAAGAAACCATGATAATCGCAGGGATCAAATAGAAAAATAGATTGATTGTGGTAGTCGAGAACCCGAAAAAGTTAGTTATCAATATTGAGATGTAGGATAAAAGGAGAGCAAGATGAAGAAATACCAATTCTTTATTTTTATATATTTTTCGTAACGTCTTAAGAGTCAAAAAAACAAAAGAACCTATCATGAGCAGATACATTGTTAAACCGACGTATCCAGTTGTTCCTGCATAATTAAGATATTCGTTATGGGCTCTATTGTATAAATAATCCCACTCTGATGTCATATTGTGAGCAACCGGTCGGACAAAATAATACGCGTAGGCAAATGTTTCAACCCCGCTTCCAAAAAAAGGATATTTATTTGCTAAATCAATAGCTCCTTTCCACACAATTTTTCTAATATCAAACGACTCTGATATCTCAATCTTGTAGCCTGATTGTACTGGCGGTGAAGCAGTAATAGTTTTAGCAACTTGTTTCTGATGTGCGGTAAAAAACGAACCGTCCAGAAATTGATCGATCTTTTGGAATCCGGTCCTAAACGCAATAATCGAAAATACCATAAGACAAATGAAAACAAGAATTGGTTTCCACTCTTTGATAAACTCTTTTCTCTTATCCTTAAAATAAAAAACAACAAATAAAGAAATCATTCCTAATCCGCCAAGTACTGATATAAGAGCCGACCGGGACCTGGTAAAAAGAATTGCACTAAAATTAAGGAATAGATACCACTGCAAAAGAATTTTGGTTACCGTAGTATCTTTCTCGACAAAAATCGCCCTCAATAAAAAATATATTCCAATAAAAAAATTGATGGCGAGATATGCGCCTAACCAATTAGGCTGTCCTAATGTAGAAAACATTCGTTCGCTCGGATGGAACTGATCGGTCCAACAAGCATTATTCAACTTACCCATAAAAACAAAACAGCTTAGATCATATCCAAGTTTCCCGGGGATGCCCCAAAGAATAACAAAAAAAGAACTTATAACTGATACCTTGAGAAGTTTTTTTATTGAAAGGGGATTAGACGTAAATGCAAAATAAAGAATAGCGTACGCAATAATGGAAAGCAGTCCACCGTTAAATCTTCCGTAATATCCATATATTGATGTGTGTCTATCTATCGAAAATAGTGTTGATACGATTTGCGAACCGATAAATAAAAGGAGAAGTATATCAAACGGCGTTTTTTTCAGTATAATTTCCCTATTACGAATCATTTTCAAAACCCAAACAAAGAGAACGAGAGTAGAGATACTGTATATAAAAATCATTTTGTTGAATTCGAAAAGTTCTGAAGTGACCGAGGCCATAATAAGAGGAGCAAAGAAAAACAAAGCGTAATATAATAGTTGAAGTATTGTTTGCAACATAGTTAAGCCATGTTTAATTTTATCCAAATCTTTAAAAAAATCAAACTTCCTTTTTCGTATATCGAATTATACTTTGATTTAGGAACCTCGCAAACAAAAATTGGGATTAAGGATAAAGGGGTGATTTTACGCGAACCAACCTATTTGGGATTTAATTCAAAAATAAGAGAATTTAATTTTTTTGGAAAAGAAGCAAAGTCAATTGTTGGAAAAACACCGGATTTTATCAAAATAACGAGGCCTGTGGTAAATGGTGTCATTTCTGATTTTGATGCAGAGGTTTCTCTCATTAAAAAATTTCTTGAGCAGTCTGTCTATCTTTATTTTTCAAACAAACTGATCAAGCCACCCATACGAGCTATCTCTGTGGTACCAACCATTGCTACGGAAATAGAACAAAAGGCAGTAGAGGAAGCGCTTCTTAAAGCAGGGGTTTCTGAGGTCTATTTGATTGAAAGATCACTGGCAACTGCTTCTGGTTGTAACATAGATATATTTTCTCATCAACCGAACCTTATTGTTGATCTCGGTGGAGGATTAATCGAGCTTTCTATTATAAGTGGTGGAGGAATCGTTTCGCAAAAAACGCTTAAAACCGCAGGAGATCATATGAACAAACTTGTATATAACTATATTTATCTTAAATATGGAGTGATTTTAGGCGAGGCAACCTGTGAGTTATTAAAAACAGATCTTCTTAATTTTGTCGATGATGAAAAAGCCATGACGATTCGAGGAAAATCTCTCGAAACTGGATTGCCAAAATCGGTCCGAATTACTACCTCAGACATTAGAGAGGCTCTTTTGACAAACCTTAATCAAATTTCTGATGGAATAAAGGAACTTATTGAAAATTCTCCCCCTGAAATACTTGATGAACTGATGAAGCGTGGAATCATATTGACCGGTGGACTTGCTCAAATTGAAGGAATTGATCGATTTTTTTCAAGTGAAATAAAAATTGATGTCTATAGAATAGAAGATGTCCAAAATACAACAATAAATGGACTCATGAAGCTCTCAAAAAACTTCGACCATATTATGAAACTTGCTATTACATAAGTGTATATTCTTTGATAGATAATTCTCCGTTGACAATTGATTTTTGTTTTTATAGAATTGTAGTTTGCTTATAGCACTTTGACAATTATCCAAGCCAATGAATTTTTTTTAGTCTTAATAAACGGGTTAGGAGTCCGATGTTATATCGGACCTCTTTTTTAAGAGTTTGATCCTGGCTCAGGATGAATGTTGGCGGTGTGCCTGAGATATGCAAGTCGAACGTGTCCGACGCAAGTCGGACTAGTGGCGGACGGCTGAGTAACACGTAGGGACCTGCCCTTATTTGGAGCATAGCTCCGCGAAAGCGGGGATAACTCTCCATATTCTCTTTAGGAGGAAAGAACATAACTGTTCGAATAAGGATGGACCTGCGGCTTATCAGGTAGTTGGTAGGGTAACTGCCTACCAAGCCTATTACGAGTAGCTGGTCTAAGAGGATGAACAGCCAGAGGGGGACTGAGACCGGGCC
>OBEQ011790980.1_pt1 | contig 30345 bp, 31 predicted proteins | sample 1670901 | NCBI WGS metagenome assembly OBEQ01 (sample SAMEA104232315, study PRJEB22302) | groundwater metagenome | biome: forest; feature: aquifer; material: groundwater | place: USA | collected 2011-08-07 | depth 5.4 m
TACGCATTCGCATGTGCATGCGCTCGGACTCGCGGCAGACACCTCAAAGATCGTCTATCGTGGTGTGATCGACATGAAAAAGGGCATTGAAAAAGTCGACGGCGCACAAGAAGGGAAGTTTCTGATACTCTCGCCCAAGGCCGAGATTGATGCGATTCCAGCGCTTGATATTGGGAGTAAGGAAGTGCAGTCATCGCACAAGCTCTCGATCAGCCACATTCGTGACATCGATCTTTTTTATGCAAAAACGCGAGGTATCCCTGAGAGTGAAGCACGAGAACTGGCGATCGAAGGATTCTTTGGGTCGCTTTTGGAACACCTCAAGAAAGGATCGCTTATGGACGATATTCGCGAACGCATCGCAAAACTCACGAAAATGCCATGAAGACTTTCAATCCGCAAACGCTCCGAAAAGATTTTCCTCAGTTTGGTGACCCCCACTTTCATTACCTTGATAGTGCCGCCACATCGCTTACGCCTCAGATCGTTCTTGATAAGATGGCTGATTATTACATGCACTATCGCGCGAGTGTGCACCGGGCACTTTTTAAAGAAGCGGTAGAAGCGACCGAACAATATGAAACAGCGCGCAAGAAGGTTGCGCAGTTCATCAACGCCGATCCGGATGAGGTTATCTTCACTTCCGGTGCGACAGAGTCGAGTAACATGCTTATGCGTATGATTGACGAGTCGCCTTATGTTGAGGAGCATATGCTTAAAAAAAGTGCAAAAAATGAACTTGTGACGACAACCATGGAGCATCATAGTGCACTCTTGCCGTTTCAGCAGTTTGCATCGCGAAGAGGGCTCACCATCCACTCGATACCGCTTCTCGGCGTGAAGCTTGATTACAAAAAGGCTGAAGATTTCATTTCTTATAAAACCTTCGTTATTTCAGTAACACTTGCTTCCAATGTGACGGGGGAGGTCAATGATATTCCTTCAATTGCAGCCTTGGCACACAAATGCGGAGCACTCATGGTTGTCGACGCGACGGCTGCAGTGGGACATATTCCCGTTGACGTAAAAGCGCTTGGTGCTGATGCGCTTTATTTTTCGGCGCATAAAATGCTCGGCCCTACAGGCGTTGGAGTTCTCTTCGTAAAAAAGGAGTTATTGGAAAAGTTATCCCCGTCAGTATACGGAGGGCATATGGTGGAGCGTATCGAGAATGGTAAGCCCGAGTGGGCTTCGATCCCTTCGCGTTTTGAGGCGGGCACGAAAGATATCGGAGGGGTGATCGGGTTGGGAGCTGCAATTGATTATCTCGAAAAGATCGGTGTAAAAAATATTCATGCCCACACAGGCGATCTGGTTTTGTCGGCGATAGAAAAACTGGAGACTATTCCCGGCGTACACATCTTTGCCGAGCGTGATCCTCAAAAAAATATTGGCATCGTGAGCTTTAGTTGTGATTTTGCGCATCCGCATGATGTTGCCGAAATTCTCTCACGCGACAACATTGGCGTGCGCCCTGGGCACCACTGCGCGATCCCACTCCACGATGCGCTCGGAGTTGCTGCGACGCTGCGTGCGAGCTTTCATTGTTATAGTACACAAGAGGATGTTGATGCTCTGTTCGCGAGTATATTAAAGGCAAAGGAAATTTTTTTATAGCAAATAATTGCATGAAAGACTTTTTCCCCAGTATAGTTTTTGTACTTGTTAACCTGCAATTGGCGTTCATGCCGTCCTGTCAGGCAGTGCCAGGAAGCCTCCTGCAAAAGTATTTTTATCTTTACTGTAATATTGACCTTGTATGCTTCCAGGCTGCAGCCTTCGCGATGGTACTTCTTATGATGAAAAGATATCTCTATGCTCAAGGTGCGGCAAAAATATTTGCAATGTGTTTGATCGTACTCAGCGGACTGCCACTTTTGGCCTCTATTATTATGAAAGCGAGTTGGCTCGCAGCCGGAAACTAAATTTATGGACAGCCTCTACCAAGAAAACATTCTCGAACACTATAAACATCCGCATAACAGGCGGCCGATAGAGCATGCCGACGTGAAACAAAAGGGTTTCAACGCTTCATGTGGAGATGACCTTGTACTTTATTTGAAATGGAGCGAGAAGGGGACGCTTCATGATATTAGTTTTGAGGGTTTTGGTTGCGCGATCTCGCAGTCGGGAGCCTCGATGCTCACTGACAAAGTGAAGGGAATGACGAAAGAAGAGATATCAGCGTTCTCGCAAAAAGATATGTACGAACTCTTCGGGGTCGACATCAGCGCGCAGCGCGAAAAATGCGCCATGCTCGCTCTTGGTACGCTTCATGAAGCTTTACGCAAATAACAGAAAAAAGAAAACCACCCGCTTGCGCGGGTGGGATTTAGACTGCAGGGATATATTTTTTCTCAATGACCTTAAGCTTGCGCTTAAGAGCGGACATTTCTAGCGTGATCAGACATCTTGGCCAACCAGTAAGTGCATATGCCTGAATTTCATCCTCAAGAACACTTGGGGCATAATGCGCCAAAATCCATTTGCGTAGTTTTTGAACCTCATGCTGTCTTATCACTTTGGTCACTTCGTCCCGATATTCCTCGTTGAGCGCGAATAATGCATGTCGATATTCATGTTCAAAAAAGTTCTTGGCACCACGCATATTTCCGATAAGGTAAAATTGCTCTTCATCAAAAGCGTCTTGCCGGATTAACTCATCGAAGAGCCACTTTTCTCTCAGAGAGTGATTGGTAAACGTGGTATACACCGCGCGCACTGCGCTCCCTGGAACATTGAATGCTGACCAGTCGGCGGCATAGGTAAATGTGCCGGTTTGTTTTTTATTTTTGGAATACACACGCACATACCAGTCCATGTGTTCTTCAAGAGAAAATACTTTCCCCTGAAAGGCGGGATTGGGACATTCATAGAACTCTTCGATGCGAAGAAACGTCATGGCGAGTTCCCATCGGTCATCTGATTCGACATGCCATATGGGGTATAAAGGAAGCCTACGGATAGTGAGCATGGTCACTCCAGTTTGTAAAAAGAATCTCAGCTCATATTGCGTCACGAAAAATAAAAAGCAAATTGTCTTACTTTTTTTTATGTGTTAAACAGGGGTAAGTAGTGCACATTTCATATAAAGGGGAAACCTATGCAAAAAACTGAATACGACGTCGTCTTCATTGGTGGCGGACACAATGCCCTTGTTTGCGCTTGCTATCTTGCAGCAGCAGGATTTAAGGCTGCGATATTCGAAGCACGGCATATTGTCGGCGGCGCCGCGGTGACGGAAGAGATTTGTCCCGGCTTCCGCAATTCGACATATAGCTATACGGTAAGTTTGCTCAATCCGAAAGTCATTCGAGACTTGAGGCTTCACGCGCACGGGCTGCATATTCTCGAGCGTCCGTTTTCAAATTTCCTTCCGCTCTCAAGCGGTGATTCGTTTCGACACGGTGGAGATGCCACCACGGCACTAGCTGAATTGGCACGATTTTCGCAAAGAGATGTCGAGCGCCTACCGCGCTATTATGCGATGCTTGATCGCATTGCAGATGTCTTGCGTCAGTCGGTGCTCGAGACGCCGCCGAATGTGGGTGGAGGCTGGATGGAATTCATCAGTGCCTTGCGTACGGGCAAACGCATGAGCGGACTTAACATGTCCGAGCGTCGCGATATGCTCGACCTCTTTACGAAGAGTGCGGGTGAGATGCTTGATTCTTGGTTTGAATCCGAGCCACTTAAGGCTGCGCTTGGGTTTGACTCCGTGGTCGGCAATTTTGGCAGTCCTTACGATATGGGGTCCGCATACATTCAGCTCCATCACTGTTTCGGTGAAGTGAACGGAAAGAAAGGTGTTTGGGGTCATGCGGTAGGCGGTATGGGTGCGATCACTGAGGCGATGGCGAAAGAAGCACAGTTGCGCGGAGTGGATATTTTTGTGTCTTCACCGGTCGCAAAAGTGAACGTACGTTATGGGCATGCGAGCGGCATCACGCTTCTGAATGGAAAAGATGTCAGTGCCCGCGTTGTCGCATCAAACGTCAACCCGAAACGATTGTTCCTCCAGCTCCTCGAGCATGGTGATATGCCCGAAGAGATCGTCGAGCGCATGGAACGTTACAAATGCGAGTCAGGAACATTTCGTATGAATGTCGCACTGTCGGAACTTCCGAACTTCACCTGCAAGTCGGGCATCCACCCACAGCCGCATCATTCTTCTGGAATCATCATGGCTCCGTCACTTGCATACATGGATCGCGCATACCATGATGCGCGCGAGTTTGGAGTCTCTCAGGCGCCCATTGTCGAAATGCTTATTCCAAGCACGATCGATAACACACTTGCACCACCAGGTGGCCATGTTGCGAGCCTCTTTTGCCAGCAGTTTGCGTTTCATCTCCCTGGGGGCGTGAGTTGGGACGACTTCCGTGAACGCGCTGCGGACATGGTGATCAATACCGTCAACGGATATGCACCGAATTTCAAGCGCTCAGTGATTGCACGGCAGATTAACTCACCGCTCGATCTTGAGCGCACACTCGGCCTCATCGGTGGCGACATTTTCCATGGCAAACTCACACTCGACCAGATGTTCTCCGCGCGTCCGCTCTTGGGATATGCAGATTACACGACCCCGATCCAAGGTCTCTTCGGTTGCGGCGCGGGCTGGTGGCCAGGTGGGGGAGTGACCGGCGCTCCCGGACATAATGCGGCACGCAAGATTTCGGCGTATTTGAGCAAAAAAAGATACAATGAAATATTGGCAATGAGTTCCTATTGTTAAATTTACAACCCATGCACAGGTCGTGCATGGGTTGCTTTTTTATAGATTTTAGTGTCTAATGCGTGCTACATGAATACCCTTGCACTCAAGAATATTTCGGTGACCGCCGACAATAAAAACCTTGTTGAAGGTGCTGATTTGACGCTTCGGTCGGGTGAAATACATATACTCATGGGCCCCAACGGTTCCGGTAAAAGCTCGCTTTTAAACGCGATCATGGGACACCCCAAGTACAAGCTCTCTGGTGGAAGTATTGAGCTCAATGGCGAAGATATCACCTCACTTGCTACTGAAAAGAAGGCGACGATGGGACTTTTTCTCTCGCTTCAGCACCTGCCGGAGATCGCGGGAGTGACGATGACGAATTTTCTTTACCGCGCATATAAGGAACAAAAAGGGTCAGACATCACGCCGCTCGATTTTTATAAAATGATGACGACAATGGCGGGAGATGCTGGCATCGATGCCGGATTTTTAAAGAAGCATGTGAACAGCGGACTCTCGGGAGGGGAGAAGAAACAGTCTGAGGTCCTCCAGCTTTTAGCATTGGAACCTAAATTCGCATTTCTCGACGAGATCGACTCAGGAGTAGACGTCGATGCGATGAAAAAAGTATACGCAGGTATTAATATGCTCCGAGAAAAAGGAATCGGGTTTCTCTTGGTCACGCATTATGCGAATATTCTCGAACACGTAAAGCCTGACGCAGTGTCTGTCATGCGCGGCGGAAAAATTGTTGCATCGGGAGGAGGCGAACTTGCAGAGAAAATAGGGAAGGAGGGGTTTGAGCAAATATAATTATGGTCACGAAAGAAGAAATCATTGAGTCACTAAAGACGGTCAAAGATCCCGAACTCCATTTGGATATTTATTCGCTGGGGCTGATTTACGATATCAAGATTGGGGATGAGGGTATCGACATTCTCATGACGCTCACCACGCCGTTTTGCCCTTATGGCAACGAGATCATACAGAGCGTAGAAAAATCCCTGAAAAAATTCGGACAAGAAGTGCGCGTTGATATTACGTTTGAACCCGAATGGCAGCCGTCAGAGGATCTCAAAATTTCCCTCGGTCTGGCGTAAGGAAGTAGATAGACCGTAGTAGGTAGTACGTAGAAAAATTCAAACCGCACGATCTGTCGTACGGTTTGAATTTTGATTTCTTGGGCGCGAAAGATTTGAAGGCTCTGGATCCACTACCCCTACCGCCTACGTACTACCTACTGGTTGGTGGTATTTTGTGCGGAGGCGGTAACCAGTCCCAGTATAGTCTTCACATTCGCATAAGGATAAGCACCATTGATCGACATTTGTTTTCCTGTCTTTCTGTTCCATACAACGGTATACGGTGTACCCCTTACTCCCACATTGACCCCATCTTGGAAATCGCGTTCGACGCGCTCTGCCCATTTGCCGCTTGAAAGGCAGGAGGTAAATTTTGCTTTATCGATGCCAACTGACGCGGCGACATTCGGGAGGTCAGTTTCAGTTATGCTTGCGGTGTCAGGGGAGAATATTTTATCCTCAAGTTTCCAGAATGCTTGGTTGCCTCCGAGTTCGGTTGCGCACTCAAGTGCCTCGGCACCTTTGCGTGCATTGGGATGAATTTGATCAAGTGGAAAATGACGATAGACCCACGCTACTTGCCCGGTCTTGCCATAGTTGCTCATCACCTCGAGCATTGTCTGATGAAAATGCTGACAGAAAGGACACTGTGCGTCGGTGTATTCGATCACAACGACGTCAGCATTTGGGTTGCCGAGGATATGATCATCAGGCTTCAGCTTAAGAAGATCAAGCGGTGCCCCCCCGAGGTCGGCACCTCGCTGTGTCCGAGGTGCAACCTGGTCAGCTTGTGCGGTCTTTGCGACTGGCTTTTCAGAAAAAAGGATCGCGCTCGCAATAAGTACACCCGACAGGATGATCGCAAGCGGAATGCTCATGTTGTCTTTTGTCCGCTTTTTGGGAATAGGCATGTTTGGCGTGCTTTCTGCTCTGTTCATTTCGTTTGGTTCCATGTGTGGTCAGTTAAATACACCTTTAATCATTTGAGTATATCATGTCGTGAAATGATGAGAAAGAATCACGGAAAAGAGACTTGACAAAAATAGTATTTTCATTGATTATTTCTCACAGAAGATTAAGAAAGTTCATTTGGTGAATAGGAGATACAGTGGTGAACACCATAAAATCTATGATCTCTTCTCTCTGTGCGTCACTTCTTGGTGGCAAAGAGATGCAACTCGGTTCCCGAAACTGGAGGAGCAAGGCCATCGAGATGCATATTGCCCGCATAAGGGCATGGGAGGAAGGAGGGGGCTTGCCTCATCTTGCTCCAAATCAGATTTGTACAACGTGCTGTGACACAATGCCTTTTCGGGTGAATGATCCTCACATAATTGTTGATGCGGCAGGTTACACCTGCTTTCGGTGTGCAAAGAAAACGCCGTCTGCACCGAAAAGTGTGGAGTACGTTGATGGATCGTGATCTGTCGCAGTTTCAATCCACATGCAATGAACAGAGGAGAGTTGTACCATGAATATTCGTATTGTTTCGGCAATAAGCGATAGTGATGACGAAGTGATCCGGCGCACACTTCCTGTCGCGCGATCCCATGGACCCGTTGAGGAAACGTGTGGATCGTGCGGCAAAAAAATGGGTTATCCCGCAGATCTGCCGGCAAGTGACCCGCGCCGCTATCCCAACTATGTTGAAGAGAGCGGCGTCCAACTCTGTGATGGGTGTGCGACGAGAATCTACCGCGGGGCGCCACTTCCCGGATGAGCCTTGTGAGGGCGGCTACGAACACGTAGCCGTTTTTTTTTGTTTCAGAGTGCACGCTTCTCTTTTTGACTGAATCAAGTAGGATACAAGGATGAAGATCAAGAAGCCCACCAAGAAGGACCAGAAGAAACCCACAGGGAATACGGGGGCGGGACCGTACCGCGCAAAATTCATGCGCGGGATCAACGGCAGCGACTCCATACTCGAAACGCCCTTTCCGCAGGTCGCATTCGTGGGGCGCTCGAATGTGGGGAAGTCTTCGACGATCAACGCCCTCCTCGGTGTCTCAGGACTTGCACGTACCTCGGCAACTCCCGGGAAGACCCAGGAGATCAATTTTTTCATGGTCAACGAAAATATGTTTTTCGTCGATCTGCCCGGTTACGGTTTTGCGAACATGCCCGAGAAAGAACGGGAACAGATAAGGAAGCATATCCTCTGGTATCTCTCCGGCGGAGAAGCACATCCAAAACTTTTGATACTTATTATTGATGCGCGTCATGGGATGACCGAGCATGATCAGGAGCTTGTCGATATCGCGGTAGGTGAGGGTCATCCGATGCTTATTCTTTTGAACAAGATCGATAAACTTTCCGGCAACGAACGTACGACTATCTTGAGAGAATTCAAGGAAGAAAATCCTGGCCTTGATTTCATTCCATTTTCTGCAGTAAAGAAGACCGGCGTGAATGAAGTACGGTCAATTATTTTTGAGAAGTAGGTGCATTGAACGTCGCGGTAAATAAAAACCCCGCTCACATGACATGAGGGGGGGTGAAACATTTCACGCGTTCTTTTGTGGCAGTGAGTCCATTGTCGCACCGATCCGGGGTTCGACCCACATCGAGAACGCTTGGCCCCACAAGCTTCCGATCGCCGTTCCGACGATGTAGGGAACAAAGAAGTGAGGCGGCAAACGATTCACAACAAGGATGTGGAGCGTAATGAACCAGATACCGTTCGAGAACACCGAAGCCCATTCAAGGTACTTCATGTGCCCGCGCTGTCGTGCTCGTGAGACCACTGTCGCGGCGCTTGTCATGGCGAGCGCGCTTATGAGAACGAGCGCTTGCCCAGAGCTGTCGATCGGACCGAAGTAGTACATATGCGGCACTAAAAGCAAGAGCACCGCAATGACTGGCCAAGAGGGGAGCGGGATCATGTCTTTTGGAAGTTCTACGACGTCCCATTTCGCGCCTGCATATTTCAGGAAGCGTTTCCCACTTTCTGCACCCAAGAGACTTCCGAGTACTGCTCCGGTTACATATGGAGCGAAAAGGTACCAGCTACCGTTCGTCTTGGTGAGTGTGTCATAGAGGAGGAAGCCAGCGATCGAATGAATGATCACGAGCACGAGATGGAACCAATACCCGTTCGTGTTGCGCGCAGCTCGCAGTGCCGCAAATACAAGGCTCGAGACAAATGAAGCCATTGCAATGATTGCCATCGCCTTGACCTCATAATCACTGATCACGACCAGCTCGACTCCAAGAAGGATGAGGAGCGCTGGTACCGCATGGGAGAGCGGCAACTTTTGCCCCTTCACTTCTTCTCCGAGATTTGCGACAGCGCCGAGTGCGCTCTCGATCTTCTTCGATAAGCTGGTTCCGTAGAGTGAACCGAGCATTGTCCCCAAGATGTACGTGAGGAGTACCTCGTACGTCACTTTCAAGTGAATGAGGTAGGAAAGCGAACAGAAAAAGACGAATGTTGCCAGAATCGTTGCAACCAAGTGATAGAGGTTGCTTGAGCGATTTCCCGCACGGCTCTGGAGCGAATAGGTGACGTTTTGCACGAATGCGAGCGCCATGATCTGTAGTCCGAACCAAAGCGGGATGTTAGGGAACACCGTCCCGACAATGAGAATGAGCACCGCGATGGATGGCCGCGGCAGCTCTCCAAAGAAGGAGCGCGTGACGCTCTGCTTCAGGGGCTGGTCCATGTGAACCTCCATTGAAAAGAATGCTTCTTTACGGGAACAACTGCACTTGTTCTCCCATACTCACGAGGGAGCGTCAATAGGGATTTTTCGCAAGGAGTCGTAAAATAAATCCGGGTTTTTGCACTTTCATATACTCCCGAATGGGAAAGGAATTGTCATGCACGAACATGAATTTTACAATGCTTGTCCGATCAGCACCTACGGCACTCTGCTCAAGGTGCACTATCACGAGTTTCTGCAGACTGAGTTTCCTGCGGTGAATCACAATGACCCTGATGGGGCTGAGTTCAAGGCCCGAGTCCAAGCGATCAAAGACAAGTACCCCGACCATGAGTCGTACAACAAGCATGGCGCCAGTGAGACGATGCAGCTCTTTACCGACTTTGTACAAGGGATGCATGGCGGCGCAGGACTCATCTTTCCGTTTCTCGAAAATGGGCAACTCGTCTTCAAGGTCCCTGCGGGTATCGCCAAGGAGCTTGCAACGATCCACAGCAATGGGTTCCCGACCTGGATCGTGACGTGCACGAAGCATGCTACTGACGACGAGCGTGAGTTGTCTTGCATCTTCACGCTTCACGAGATCACTGCGATCACTGAAGTCGAAGTGCCTTCCACGGAAAAAGAAGGCAAAGAGACGGTGCGTGTCTTTGTCACTCGTGCCGGTCTTTTCCCGAAGGCATTTCACCAGCTCACGATTCAGGAAACACGCGAGCGCGTGTATTATTGGCCCGACCGCAAGCGCATGCGTCCCTATTTCCTTGAAGACGCGGAACCTGCCGCAGTGTGAACAAAAACCCCGAGGTGCACTCGGGGTTGTTTTTATATTCAATTTTTATGCGGAACTTGCATAAGTGCACCAACCATTTGTTCGATTTTCATCGCAAACATTTGTCCGCTTAAACTTCCTATCGCCATTCCGGAGATGTAAGGAAGGATCAAATGAGGGGCAAGATTTCCTCCCGTCAGTATTCCGATGGTGGTAAATGACATGCCGCTTGAAAACACCGACGACCAGGCGATAAAGTCGAGATTGCTTCTTTGTCGCGCTCGGTTCATAACGGCTGCCGCACAATTAAGCGCGATCGCGATACAAAACAATGCAACTTCGCTCCACATGTTCGTTACACCAAAAGAAAAGAACTGAAATGCCCACAACAAGAGTGCGATACTGATCTGAGTGAGCGGAAATCGCACTTCGGTTTTTTGAAGCACGTGCCCATCGCATGAAGTTTTAATGTATTCACCGAAACGTTTTGATGCGCCGGTTCCCACAATACTTCCGATTGCCGAACTTGTTGCATATGGAGCAAAAAACGACCATTCCATGTGTCCTCCAAACATTGTCCGGTAGACAAAGAAATCGGCGCTACTCTGGAGCATTACTGCGCCCAGATGGAACCAGTAACTTGTGGTACTGCGCGCCGTGCGAAGGATCGAGAACATGGTTGCGTTTGCAAATGCAACAAACGCAATGAGCAAGATGACGCTCAACTCGTGATTTTGAATGAACACAAATTGAAGCAGAAGAATGATTCCAAGTCCGATGAGGATACTCACTTGTCCCAATGCCTGGTCTTTTATTTCTTTCCCCAGGTGAGCGATCGCGCCGATTTTCTCTTCGATGTTCATCGAGAGAGTGATCCCGTACCGTGCACCCAGCGTTGTCCCGAGCATGTACGGACACAAAAGTCCGATGTCCATGTTCGCGAGAATGAGCACGCGAAATGTTGCGAAGAAAACAAAACTCGAGAGGAGCGCGGCGATCAGGTGGTAGAGATTGCTACTCCGTAGCGCTGCGCGACTTTGAAGCGAATAGCATACCGACTGGATGAAAGCCAAAAAAACTATGACGCACGCATGTGACAGTGTGACCCGTGTGGTCAGGAAAAGTTGGAAGAGTAACACCACTGTAAGCAGTGGTGCGGGGCGCAAAAACATGCGAGGCGACATGAAGTCTCCTTGTGTGTATTTCTCTCCTCATGCTACTGAGAAAATTGCTTTTGCATAGACTCCAGTCCACTTTTTGCATGAATTTTTGGTCGCCAGTACATGGGCACCCCTTTGTCAATCTAGGCATTTTGCTTCATGAGTTTAGAATGAAGGGGGTAATTAGTACCTTGAAAAAGTACTCTCAATTAGCGCTTACGCAAATGAATTTTATTCATTTGAGTAAGCTCTAAAAACACTAACTAAAGGAGTAAAGTCATGAACACTACAACTGTTTGCGTCCTCCCGTACGCCGACAGTCTTCTGAAGGGAAACTAGGTTTCGTATGAGCGAAAGCGCATACGGCTCATTTTGCAACTTCTGAAGGAGCCTATCATGGCAAAGATCCTCGGCGAACTCTCTGTGATGATCAACGAGATCATCAGGAACAACTGGCAGCATTATTCCGATTTTGAACTCGCGTCCAAGATCAATGATGCGCGCGGACTCAAGGGCAAAAAGAAGCTCTCGGTTCCTGCGGTGCGCAAGCGCCGTGACCTCATGCAGTTGAAGCGTCCGGGCCACTTCGAGCCGAAGTCCCGTCGTCCGATGTTCAAGATGAACGCGGAAGTGCTCAAAGCTGCGCGCAACTACGATCCCATGCGCGACGAAGATGAAGCCCTCATCAAACGCCACTTTGCGGAAGCAAAAGATGGAAAGTACCAGGATGCGGAAGCACTGATTGCCGCCATCATGGAAGCAATGGGTGGACGTTATCAGACTCAGCGCGGTGTGCGACAGCTCATCACCGACCTTGGTCTCAAAATGCCTAACCTGCGACAAGCGTCTCAAGCTGAAGCAGAAAAGAAGCCGGCCAATCTCAACATGAAGCGATGGCTTGCGACAGGTGTGGGACATCTTTTGTCCGGCGAATCTCCTCCTCAAAACATGGCAGAGCTTCTGCTCCGTCTCAGGGAGGGTTACCGGACACTTGCCGACACGACGCCGATCGCGAATGCTCAGGAAGAGGAGATCGCTCCGCTTTCTGTGTATGCCGCGATCGATGCTCTCTACTGGGCCGGTCGTCGTGAGATGGTGGTGAGCGCTATTGCGTCTTCGCTCTCTCCCGAGAAGTTCCATGAGGTGCTCTCAAAGCTCCCCAACGGCGCGCCACCCTTGTGGCTCGTCGCGGACAAACTCGAAGAGGTGGGCGGACGTTCACACGCTCCGCGCGGTTCGGCGGACTTCTCGCTTCGCGGTATCAACCGTGTCGCACTTGAAGAAGGTACCGAACCTATTCCGCTCCCGACAGCGTACAGCAAGCCCTTCCATGCGCTCGCCGGTAACACCGCAAAGCGCGTCTCCGTCGCGGTGATCTCATCGCCTCAGGTCGGACTTCCGTACACGGTCGACATTGAACGCAACCTCACGCGGTGCGCATTTGCGGCGGCGAGAAATCACCGTTGTGACGCGATCGTGGTCGGCGGCGGTCTCTTCCGGATGATGGTGCAAAAAACGATGGGCCCGAATCGTCTCCTCTATGACCTGATCGCAGGCGGACAAGAGATTGATCCTGAGTCGGTTGCCGAGCATTATCGTCAGCAAGCGATCGCGGTCATGAAGCCCGGAAGTCTCGAGCCTCTTTTTGTGACTGCGGCAGAGCGCTTCAATGAGCTCTTGCGCGGCTGGCACAAAGTGCTTGTGCGACCCTCGAATCAGGGTCCCGAGTTTGGCGGACCGGTCTATATCATCCTTGGAGATGACGACCTTGCACTGGCGCGTCGGCTTGCCTACTTCGACCTCTTGTACAAGAAGACGCAAGAGCTTGCAAAAGCGCAGGCGCAGGTGCGACTCCATGCGAAGCTGCATGCAGAAGCCTACGAGCAGGAGCTTGCGACCAAGCGTGAATTTGGCGAAGAATCGGAGCAGGCCATTGCAGCGAAAAAGGCGCTCGACGAGATCCAGAAAAATCTCGACGAGGCGACCGAACTCGAGAACCGTACGCGAATGACGAACCTCGACTCGGCGCAGAACGTTCGTGTCCATGACCAGGCGGTGCGGTTCTTGATCACCAAGATCAAGGAGCGCATTCCCAATGCGGAAGTGATCGGGCTGAACGGCGCTTTTGTGCAGTTCGGCGCGCAGACCGAGATCGTCAAGTTCTCGTGTGCAGGCTCGAGCCCGGGCAGTGCGTATTACAAAGAAATGGGCAACATCGGAACGACGCAACGCAAAGGCGAACTTCCTGATCTGACGGTGGTGATGAACCCTGCGGCACTCTACTATCGTGAGGGTGCGCGGGAAAATTACCTCGGAAAGATGTATGGAACAGTGCGTTTCGTTGAAGCGCCGATCTTGGTGGACGCTCGTGCGATCACCGAGAAAGTGGGCGGCTATAAGATCAATGTACCGTCAGTGCGCGCCGCCATGGACTCGATGTTCGCAGGTGGCATGCTCATGCTCACGATCGACCAGAAAGACGGCGTGGACATTGTCCCGTTGACTGCCGACGTCGTTCGTACGTTGGGCCAGACGCGTGCACCGAAGAAGGTGACGAAGTATCACTGGATCGGAGTCCCGACGGACTGGCACGTTGGCGGTATGCACCGGGTTCGTATCCCGAGGCACAACGGCATGCCGACGTATGTGACTGAAGCATTCTTCGAGCTGTTGCAGCGTTCAGGTATGGACGAAGATGGAGCGACGCACATTGGCGGCTTGATCGTGATGGACGACATCCTTCACGGTAACCACTTCGGTACGCACTTGGAAGACCATCGTCAGCAAGAGCCGAGTGCGCTTGTGATGGCTGAAGTGTCGAGGGAACTCGATCGCTTGCTGCCGCTCACTCGCGCCAAGGTGCTCCACGACGACTATCGTGCGATCATCCAGCACATGGCGACACAGATCGCTCTGCGGACTCCGCACAACATCCACGGCCAGTTCCGTGAACTCATCACGGGAATTCTCGATCCGTACAAGGACGTGTTCCGTGGGATCCTCCTGCGAGCCAAAAAGTCCGGCGTGATCATGCGTGGTGTTGGTGAGCTGACAACCGGTAGACCCGATCGTGCAGATGCCGGGATCATCATTTTCGATTCAGGCAATCACGCGACGAAGTCGGTGAACTACATGGACCGCGAAGGTCCTCATGCGGCTGCACTCGTGCAGCAACGCCTGAAGGACGACCCGCTGATCCGTGCTGCGGGTATCGATGTCGATCGGTGGATCACGGCTCCGACGTTCGGGCAAAACTCGATCGCATACGGTCGCATGTCCATCGGCGGCGGTCCGGAGTGGGGAATTCATATCAGCTCAACGCCTCCAAAGCGTGACAGCTGGCATGACACGATCCACGGTTGGGTCCAAGCGAACCGCCAGGTGGGAAATCCTTCCGCTGTGCTCCACGGTGTGCCGGTGCTCCACTTCGCTGGAGACAAGCACATTCCGTCGGTCTGCAATGCGGCAGGTGACTTCTACATCCTGGGGTCGGCGAATACCCACACAGAGTCGTTTGCGTACATGGCAGGCGGATTGCCGGAGAACCCCCCGGGAGTTTGGCTCGTCGGTGTGCCTGCAGATGGTCCGGATTCGGGACCTGTCCGTACCGTGTATCTCACGGTAGCGCTTTTGCGGGAATATCTCGCGGACCCAACACGCGAGTTTCCGTGGCAGGAATTTTGTCCGAGTCATTTCTAAGAGAAGTACTTGAGCCCGAGCAGCAATGCTCGGGCTTTTTTTATAGAATCAACGGTTCTATGTATTAAAAGAGTCCGCTTTGTGTGCGGACTCATCAATTCATTTTTTCTTTGTCGGGAAAGTACTTCTGGTAGACCTCTTCGAAAAGTTCTCGTGTGGATTTGAGATCTCTGTCTTTGGTGGTCGCAAGGAGTCGTTGGTAGACACGGAAGGTTGTGCGATCTTCCTTAAAGCGGAATCCGATGGAAACGGTGACATCGGGGATATCCTCGAGGTCGAACATCTTGCTTAAAAGTTTCGGCAAGCTGACTCGCTCTTGGAGTATCTGGCACAGCGGGTGCCGCAGAAGGACACGCCCCAGCTTTTTCTTGTTCGCAAGATCTTCTTCGCTCACTTGAAAACGTTTTCGGAGAAATTCGAGCTGGTGCCCGAGACCATCAAGCTCATGAGCCTGATAAGTGACCCACACCCCCAACACGTCGGTGGGGGGGTCGCCTGTGTACATTGGCGAATATCGCATATATACCCCCACATAAAAGGAATCCACCCTTACTATACGCGATTATCATTTCTCCGCAAGATTGCGAGCCGACTCCCGCTTGTTACTATGAAATGAGTAGTTCTTTGAAGAAAACCAAGGAGGATATTATGAAATATCTGACCGAAAGACACCGCTCGAAATCCGGTGAGGATACACTTGTGCTGATGCTTCCTGACTTTCCGTCGCTTGACCTTCATGCAGTGGTAGAGGAAATGCGAGCATTGTGCAACGAGCTTCGCTTGTATGCGCGTACGGTCGTGAAAGAAAAACCGTCGTTTGAAAACTTGTTCCTCTGGAAAGAGGAAATGGATGATCGTATCGCCCAGATCTCAACCCCGCTTTATAATCTCCATCACTCAATGCGTACGCCCGAAGTAGAGGCAGCGCACCGGGAAGTCGCGGACATGTTGTCGCACTCGAATATCGAATGGTATACGAACGAGGCGCTTTTTCGTGCCTATCGGTCGTTCCGACAGACGCACGCGTATCGTGATCTTGGCGAAGAAGAGAAAGCGGCTTTTGAATCGCATTTTCAGCATTTCCGCTACTATGGGGTGCAGTTCGACAAGCGCAAGCGCAATCGTTTGAGGAAGCTTGGCGACGAGATCGAAAAACTTTCGGTAACGATCGGCGCAAATATTGGTGCGTCCCTCAATGTACCGATATGTTTCGTGAAAGACGAGTTGAAGCTCTCGGGTATACCCGAGCGGGTGCGCGTGATGATGAAGCAGTCGGCAGAGTCGATGGGAAAAGAAGGATGGGCGGTTCTTGCGAAAAGTTCCATTCGTCTTGCGATCACGAGATACGCCGACGATCGACGGCTTCGTGAGCGTGTGTTCAAGGCGTATGCGACTGCTGCCTCTGACATCGGACGCGGTGGCATTGCACTCGACAACCGCCCCTTGATTGAGCGGATGCTTTTGCTCGAACATCGTGCCGCGATTGCTGTGGGAAGCCGCAACCACGCCGAACGCGTCACCGGAGGGCTCATGACGGGCTCACCCAAAAAAGTGTTTGCGTTCTTGAATGCGCTTCATCAGCCGATCTGCGGACATGCAAAGCGGGAATTCGCTAAACTTCAGAAATTTGCCAAGGCAGAGTTCGGGTACGAGCTTCAACCGTGGGATATCGAATACGTAAAGTATCACTATCTCAAAAAAGCGCACGGCTTTACGAGAGAAGATCTTTTGCCCTATCTTCCGGTCGATCGAGTGCTTAAGGCGCTTTTCGATCTTGCACATAAGATGTACGGGATACACATCAAAGAGCGTTTTGGGGTGTCGGCCTGGCTTCCTCATGTACGTTTTTTTGAAGTGTATGATGAAGGCGGTGACCTGAAAGGCGGCTTTTACCTTGACCTCTATGCGCGCACTGGGGGTGTGATCAAAGACGAAAGCTTGTGGCAGCAAACTCTTTTGAACAGACGCAAGATTGGCAAGAATGAAATCCGTCTTCCGATCGCGGTCATTCACCTGAATCTGCCGACTCCAAAAGGGAAAAGCCTCGGACATTTCACACACGAAGAGATGACCGGATTGTTCCATGAGTTTGGGCATATGCTGCACGAGGTATTGAGTGTCTCCAACTACCTGGGAACCTGCCCCGGAAATATTGAGTGGGATACCATCGAGATCCCGAGCACACTTTTGGAGCATTGGGCGTGGGACATTGAAGTGCTCGCTGACATTACGCGAAGAGCAAAAAAAGAACCGGTCCCGTTCCTGCTCCTCCTTGCGATCCACCGACAGCGCTCGCTCATCGAAAGCTTTGGTCCGTGGAGTTTGCTCGAATACTACGAACGCGCTCTTGTTGACTATTACTTGCACACTGAGAAACCCAAACCGGGGTATGTCGCAAAGATTGTTGCGCGTGTACGAGAAGAAGTTGGCATACTTCCTACGTTTGCGCTCAATCGTTTTCCCAATAATTTTCCGCACTACTTCCCGGATTATGGCGCGAGCTTCTACGGCTATCTTTTGTCAAAGAAGTTTTCCGCCGCAATTCGGTTGGAGCATGTACGGACGATGTATTCGGTTTCTCCGACGCATGGAATGCGCTTCCGGCGCGATTTCATTGAAGGGGCGCGCACCAAAAGTGCACAGGCGAACCTCACTGCATTTTTTGGTCGCAAACTTCCTTCTGCGAGAGCTCTCCTGGAGCTCATGCGTATGGTCTAAATCAACAGCAATATATCCGAAAGAATTTCCCCCACACGGTTTGCACTGTGTGGGGATTTTCATTTGTGGATAATGTCGTATAATTACAGAATGCTGCCGGTAACTCTTGAAGTGCTGACGTCGCCTGCGTGCGCACATTGTCACGAATTTCTTGAGTTTTGGAATGCTGTTGCCGGCGACTGGCCAAATGTGACAATGAAAGAGGTTTCATTGCTCACGGAAGGAGGACAGCATAGGGCGGGGGAGTATCAGATATTCGCTTCGCCAGGGATTATCCTCAACAATACACTGTTTGACTCCGGCGGTTTTGATAAAAAAAAATTTCTCGCCAAACTCACCGAACTTTCAAAATAAAAGACGCAATTCTACATCATGCATCACGGACATAAAAATAATATAAGCATCCGCGTGCTCCTCACGGTATTTGCGCTCCTTCTCGCCACCATCATCCTCGTTGCACTCGCGGTGGTGTTTTTAGCTGCTCCGCACCTTTCGAGTGGAACAGCAGTCGATGCGGTGTTGTGGTATCTTTTTTCCTTTGTCAGCGGCGTTATGACCGTTGTACTGCCATGCTCCTTGCCGCTTCTTTTTGTTGTTGTGCCACTTGCACTCGGGCGTGGGCCTGAGCGCGCTCTCGGCATGATACTCACATTCGCATTGGGGGTTGTTTTTGTCCTCAGCCTCTACGGAGCCGCTGTTGCGTATTTTGGAGGGTGGGTACTGAACACGTTTCATATAGGAAATAGTACAGTAACGAATTGGATGTACTATTTTGCGGGAATCTTTGCGTATGTCCTTGCACTTGGAGAGGTTGGCCTTATACGCATGCGCATACCCTCATATACGGGCGCTGCTCCAAAGTTCATACAAAAACAGAAAGAGCATAAAAAAATGTTCTTGCTGGGAATGTTTCTCGCGAATATCGGTGTCGGCTATCCGTATCCGGCAACGCCACTCCTGCTTATCAATGCCGGAGCTTCCAATAGCGTGCTTTACGGAACCTTATTGTTTCTTGTGCACGGACTAGGAAGAGTTATTCCGCTTGTGCTCCTCACGCTTCTTGCGGTGTTGAGCATTAATGGCTTGAAGCATTTGCTTAAAAAGAAAGAAGCGATCGATCATGCAAATGGTTGGGTGCTCCTCTTTAGCTCCGGATTTATCCTAACGCTCGGACTTTTCACTCATACATGGTTTGCCGGAGCCTCTGCTGGAGGACATACACTATTCCAGAGTTTCATGGGTGGGAGCTTCGTCCCACAAAGCAGCACAGCCGATCTACGCGGAATCTTAGGGCAGCCTCTTTCGTGGGGGAATTGGTGTCTGCTCGCTCTCTGGCTCGTTCCGCTCTGGTGGCATTACATGAGAGAAAGAGCACGCATTTTTGGAAAAGAGTTATTGCAAATTCGTCACATCGAACGCAGCATCGACAAACTCGAAGTCGAGCGTCGTGCCATCGAGGTTGTGCTTTATCTTCCTGACGACGCAGGAGCGCGGCACGCAAGAGAGATCCGGCACAAGATTGATGCCCTCGAAAAAGAGCGGCGTATTTTTGAAGAAGCGGTACGCTATGGAGTGCACAAGGAGTTACGTGGCGACGTGCTTGACCTGTCTTTGCATGAGGCGCTTTATTTAAGAAGAAACTGGTATATCACACTCACAATTTTGTTACTCACCGTTTTTATCGTTGTCTTGTAAATTTATGCGGACATATTATATTGCTATAGTTGTACTGATTGTCTTGATCGCATTTGGCATCGCGTATCGCGTATCGATGGTACCGCAGTCTCCCGAGCTTAAAACGACCGCCGCGGCAAAAGCGATCAGCATTACGATACCCCTGCACACATGGAGCTTCGAGCCCGACCATATCGACGCGCATGTGGGTGACATACTCGACATCACTGTAAAGAACGACGACGATATCGAGCATGGGTTTGCCATTGATGAGTATCACATCAGTCAGCACATTCCTCCTGGTACAACAGCAACGATACCGCGATTTGTCGTCGACAAAGAGGGTACGTTCCAGTTTTTCTGCTCGGTTGTCTGCGGACAAGGTATGGTTGAAAATGGCTCACACAAAGGTATGGAACGCGGGCATTTTGACATGGGGGGTACGCTTACGGTAGGAAACCCTCCCGTGAGTTCTACGTCGACTGCACTATAAACACGCATCAATTTCTCGGGAGCAGTGCGGGGTAATTATTCTTGCGTGCGTTCGCGCATATGCCCGAAAGTTTCAATGATTTTATCCGCCGCATCATTGTCGTCATTTTCAAATGCATTTATAAGTGCAGTGTAAGCCTCAGGGTCGGTCTGTGCGATATATGTTTTGAGATCGGCGCTAAACTCTTCATATTGTCCCTCGAGCTCTTCGAGTGCTTCGGTAAATGCGGTGTAGGTCTCCGGGTCGCTCTGTGCGAAGTATCCTTCCGCTTCATCTCTGAATTGGTATTGCGCCTGGTCGACTTCAAGCGCTTCCAGTGCACGCCTTGGGCCGTTTGCAACACGGTCCCAGAGCTCGCGAATCTTATTTTCTGGAGAAAGTTGGTTCACAAAAAGTCGGAAGAATGCTCTGTGTCTCAAGATGAACATGAACAATTTCATTTCCTTCGCCGCTTCTCTTGTCGCGGGGTCTTCATCATCGAGGGGTTCACCAGCAAGCATTTTCCTTTTTCTTTCTTCGCGTTCTTCTCGCTCGAACTCATCTTTTAAAAGCTCAGGTTGAACATCGTAAACTTCGTTTTCTGCTGGTGGCATAATGTCATTAGTTTATCGAAGGAGTAGCGCTTATGCAATATCTGCGGGTTTGGAGGCTTTAAATACGCCGCTGTGCGTCAGTGTTTCAAAAAACTCTTTATCCTTGGGGTGGGTGAGAATGTTCGGAACCTCTTCCTGTTTGACCCAGATAGCTTCTGGATTCTCAGGATCTTCCGGCGCAAGAGTGGTTACGTCGGTTTTGAAAAGGTAAAGCGTAATGGTACGAAGTTCGGGCTCGTCATTGGGGTGGAGAGGGATGCGCGCTCGTTCGTAGGATCCGAGTGCGGTTATGAATTCAAGTTTGTCTTTCGGAATTCCCGTTTCTTCTCTGATCTCGCGAACTGCAGCATCAAGCAGGCTCTCGTCTGGCTCAATATGACCCTTGGGGAGTGACCAAGAGTTATGGTTTTGATTGACCACAACTACACCCAATGGGGGATTCCAGACTACTCCTCCTGCAATTTGTATCATTGCAGTAGTATACCTTAACTCCAGAAAAACGCCCTATTTAAAGGCTATAATAATCTTATGCACAGGTGGGCTTGCATATTTTTTTAGAAAGTGTATCATATGTGTATACCTTTCAGTTCTTTTCTTCCTTCGGGAAACCAAACACAACCGCTTTCAATTTTATTGAGAGCGGCTATTTGTTTATACTTTTTGGCCCGACGCCAATTTTATAACTGTCGAAAATTCTTTTTTTGTAAGTGGGGTTATCGAAAGGCGCATGTATTTCCACAATTGCATTGAGTGAAGCGCTTTCACTTTTTTCATTTCATCGCGCGTGATCGTACGGGGGAATTTTTTTACAAAACACACATCGACCATCATCCAGATCGGCTTTATTGTTGCTGCCTTTGGATCGAAATATTTTGATTTTTTATCAAACTGAGTGAAGTCGGGGTAGGGGGCTCCAGCAACTTTTGCGATACCAGCCGGACCGGAAGGTTCAGCACTTGAATGATAGAAGATCACAAGGTCGCCAGCTTTCATGTCGTCACGCATAAAATTGCGGGCCTGATAACCGCGCACTCCGGTCCATGGAGAGCGTTTCATTTTTTTGAGCATATCAATGGAAAGCTCATCGGGCTCTGATTTCATCAGCCAGTGGTTCATGAGTGCAATGAAGAAATAAAAGGGAGGTCTATTTCTTTCCGTCGGCACCCTCACCCAGCCTTTCTCTAATGCGTGCCACGAGTGCTTCCAGGCTCCATTCGCTTTTGATCAAAAAGTCGGTATCCCCAAATCCGGACACGGTTGCGATGGTTTGAGCATCGGTCGAATTTGTGAGCACGATCACCCGTACGTGTTTGCCCCACGCATCGGCGCTGCGGAGTTTTGAAAGCATGGTGATCCCGTCCATACGCGGCATGAAAATGTCGAGCAAAATAAGTGCAGGATGTTCCTTGAGCGCATGCTCAAGACCCACCTCGCCATCGCCCGCTTCCAGTATCTCAAAATTTTCGTCGGTCAGTTTGTCGACAAGCACTTTGCGGAGCGCAAGATCGTCTTCGACAATGAGCACTGTTTTTTTATTTTCTGTTTCCATAGCTAGGTGTGATGCGTGTAATGCTGCTTGCTGCAACGAGATGAAATTATTTTTTATTGGCTTTAAGGATTTCCTTTGCGTGTTTGACCACGTCATCAAGTCCGGTTTCCGCTTTTACCAGGTATGCATCAAGGTGGAGTGGCTTCAGGCGGTGCTCTTCTTCGGTCGAGTTTTGGTTTGTGAGTGCAATAATGAGCACTTGGTCGCCCCATGCGCCCGATTGGCGGATCTTCTGCGTCATCTCAAGCCCATCCATGGGGAACATGACGATGTCGGTGATGATCATGTGCGGCTTTTGGTCTGTCGCAATCTTAACTCCTTCCTCTCCGCCGGCGGCTTCAAGTACCTCAAAATTCTCATCACGAAGCTTCTCTGCGAGCACTTTGCGCAATGGCTCCGAATCTTCGACAACCAATATTTTATATTCCGCCATATGTGAAAGATTATAGCATGAATAAATGTTGAAAATATGCGTGGACATCATTGACAACAAACAAAAAATATTGCAGTCATCGCGCAGATATATGTACTGAAACGATGTCTCCGCCCACAATTCAGAGCCCATTTCCACGGGCTCAGTTTTTTTTGACCGCCTCAACTCTTTGGTATACGCTGGGTTTATGTCTGCTCGCGTTATTATTGCCACAGGTATTTCAGGTTCAGGCCGCAAAGAATACCTTGACCGTTTTGAACGCTACGCCGCGTCCCTGGGGAAAAAGGTGAAGGTCTATCATGTCGGGAGCCTTATGCTTGATCGCGCAAAACGTGACGGGCTCAACATCACTCCGAAGAATATTCTCAATACCAACAAGCACACGATGCTCGCATTGCGCAGTGCGGTGTATGAAGGGATTCTCAAAGATTTTGAAAAAGAGAAAAAGTCGTACGACGCGATCATCGTTTCGATCCACGGTTTTTTCTTTTGGAAAAAAACATTTCACAACTCATTTGACTACCAGTACGTGAGTCGCTTTGCACCCGACCTTTTTCTCACGATCATGGGTGACACGGTTGATATTCAGGCGACGCTTGCGGGGAGAGAGCAGTGGAGAGGAGAGAAGCTTTCCGTGCGCGATGTGCTCTTGTGGCAGAATGTCGAGACCGAGGTCATGTCGACATGGGCGGCATTGTCAAAAAAGAAATTTTATACGTTCTATAATATCCAGTCACTCGCAACGCTCTTTAAGATCGCTTTTATCCCTGGAATGGAGTCCACCTACATCTCAATGCCGATGACACATTTGAGCGACCCGGCTGATCGTGTGCGTATCAACAAATTCATCGCAAAGCTCGAGCGCTATTTCATCGTATTTTCTCCGGTTGTCGTAAAGGGGAAGCTTCCTGAAGTACACAAGGGCCTAACGAAGCGTAGTGACACGCAATATATGAACTCGCATCAACTGATAAAGATCGACCTTGAAATGCTTTTGGGCCAGAGTGATCGCATTACGGTATTTTTCCCCAAGATCGTTTCGAGTCCGGGTGTGATAGGGGAGTTGCGCGAGGCACATGAGACAAATAAAGAAGCGCTCGTCATCTGGCCCTCAAAGACTGCAAGCCCTTTTCTCACCTACTATTTCGACCACTCTTTCCCGACCGAAGCAACGTTTTTTAAGTACATTGAGAAAGAATTAAAACACAAGCCACGCTTTACCAAAAAGCTCAACTGATAGATAATAGCAAGAATCGTTTGAGATGTTAGAAGTTTAAATTTACTTTCATATTATGAATGACAGAAATATTATCGTTGGGATTCTCGTCGCCCTGGTTGCTGTTGGTGCTCTACTTTTTGCGATAAGCGGAAGTTCTTCACCAACAGGAATGAGTGTCGTGACTGACACATCATCAACGACACAAGTCGCGACTGCTTCAGGCCCCAATGTTCCCCTGGCGCAATGTCTTAAGGAAAAGGGAGTTACATTTTATGGTGCATTCTGGTGTCCGCACTGCAAAGCACAAAAAGCGCTCTTTGCCGATGCTGTCCCGGCACTTCCTTATGTTGAATGTTCAACGCCCGATGGTAATGATCAGACACAGATCTGCAAAGACAAAGGTATCAAAAGTTACCCAACATGGAAGTTTCCTGACGGCTCGGAGCTTACGGGAGAGCAGCAGCTTGCAACATTGGCCGAGAAAGCAAGCTGTACACAGGCGCTTCCCGGAGGAGCACCCGCAAGTACAGCAAATGGAAGTGTGACCGCTGCTCCAGAGGCAGCCACGGTGGTTCCAGCCGGAGGTGGCAAGTCAGGCCCCATTCCCGGAGCCAGCGGAAGATAGTTATATACGTATGCAGACCGGAATGCTTTTTACTCAATTGCTCGCAGTTTCAACGTTGCTCGGAAATGCGGCGATAGTTATTTTGCTCCTCGCACACGTGTTCTGGAAGCCACAATTTAAAATCATAATGCGCTATATCGCGGCACACGGGCTTTTTCTCGCGTTTGTTCTTGCGTTGGCAGCAACAATCGGAAGCTGGACATATGGTCAAGTAATGGGATATGCCGCATGCATTCTTTGTTGGATACAGCGCATCTTCATGTATCCGCTCCCGTTCCTTTTGGGTTTAGCAATATGGCGAGGGCGCGATCGCAGTGTCATTCCTTATGCACTTTTCCTCACACTTTGTGGTGCCGCGGTTGCACTGTATCAATGGATCAAAGATATGCTTGCGCTTTATGCACACATCTCGGTTGGGTGTCCTGTTGTTCCCGGCCTTCCATCCTGCGACAGGATGTACGTGCTTGAGTTCGGATATGTGACGATCCCCATGATTGCGCTCAACGCTTTTTTACTCATCGCGATCGTCCTGTATGCCTCACTTCGCTCCGCAAAATTCAATGATGACTGATAAAGAAACTACGATCATGATTGTTGGGGGTGGTTTCGGTGGCATTCGCGCAGCCCTGGAGCTCGCAAAAAAAAACCTCCTCAATGTGCGCATTGTACTCATTTCTGACAAACCGAATTTCGAGTACAATCCGGCACTCTATCGTTACGTGACAGGGAACTCTGCTATAGAGGTATGCATTCCGCTTTCCGAGATATTTTTGGGGACATCTGTTGAGGTGATTGAGGATAAGATCATAGCTTTAGATAAAACAAAGCAGAAGGTTGTCGGAGTTTCGGGTCAGGAATATATGTATGACCAACTTGTGCTAGCCCTTGGGAGTGAAACGATCTACTTTGGTATTCCGGGTCTTAAAGAAAATTCGTTCGGAATGAAGTCTGTTGCCGAGGCATTGCGGCTTAAGGAACAGATCGCGGCAACGCTCGCGCTCTGCAAGGCGGATGCGACGAACAAGGGTGATCAAATGCGTGATGCGAATTTTGTTATCATCGGAGCGGGCCCCACAGGTATCGAGGTTGCGGGCAGAATGATCGTTTACGCACGTCGCATTGCAACCGAGATCGGACTCGATCCATCACTCGTTTCGGTCAGCGTCATCGATAGTGCACCAAAGATCTTGCCTACGATGCCTGCAAAGTTCACCGACCCGATCGAGAGACATTTGCGCGAACTTGGTATCAATTTTTTTCTGAATCGTGCCATTGAGCGGCAGGAGGTGGAAGAGGTATATCTGAAAGATATGCAAATGAAAACACACACGCTCGTCTGGACCGCGGGGGCGCGTGCCAATATGCTTTACGAAACATGGGGGCTTCCCGTCGATAAACGTGGAAGAGTTGAAGTAGACCCATATCTTCATGTGAAAGGCGAGACGAACATCTTTGTGCTGGGCGATGCAGCAATCACAAAATATTCCGGCTATGCGCAGACGGCGTTCTATGATGGTAAATATGTCGCAGGTGTAATAACAGCACAATTGCGTGATCGCCTACCTTCACCATATGCTCCGACCGCGCCAGTGAATGCTGTCCCCGCAGGAGACGGATGGGCGGGGGTATTGATTAACATATTCGGATTGAATTTTCGTATCTATGGATGGGTCGGCTGGTGGCTACGTCGCGTTGCCGACTTGCGGAGCTTCCTCGTCATTCTCCCTTCGCGAAAGGCTTTTAAGATTTTCTGGGGTGGGTGTCTCAATAAATCATGTCCTATTTGTCCGATCGAGACATTTCATACTCATAAATAGATCGTCACGCTTTTTTGTTGATTAAAAAAGCCGCCCAAGGGCGGCTGAATGCTTTTGATTTTTGAACGTTTCTTAGGCTGGCGAAGAGATGTCTGTTTTCTCTGCGGTCTCCTTGACCTTTCGCTCTTCCTCTTCAGCGGCGAGTCGCGCATTGCGTTTGGCAATCATGTTTGCTGTGGCATTGCGACGCGGGTCCGCGACTCTTTGGACAAGAGATCTTGTCTTTCCGAGTTGCGACCATTCGGCGTGGCAGCGGAGTGGACTCGCTGTCTTGATAGCCACTTCTTGCGTATCGTCGGACCATACGACCACGGGTGTAGTTTCTTCGTGTGTGCGGTTGATGATTTCGAGGTACTCAGTGAGCGCTTGGCACTCCACGAGTTCACGAAGACACGCTTCGGTCTCTTTGGACCATCGGAAGGTACGCCAATGGGTTAGACTGTTTTTTCCTTCCGGATGAAGATGGTAGTCTGCGAGAAAGATCTCTTGCGTTTTTTTGGTCTCGTCCTGCAGTTCGATATTCACCCTGACCCACCCGTCATTGCACATTTGAGGCACAGATGTGATCACGAATGCATGCTGGTGCCACAGGTACATCATGTCGTTTGCCATCACAGAGACCACGAATAACTTTTCTCCCGACTTGATCTCATGCCACGTGACTGGCCGGAGTGTGGGTGATATCGTGCAGGAGGGATTCCGCACGCGATGCACCTTTTTTCCCCCTCCTCATCGAATTTCTTGGGACGAGAAGAAGTATGGTAGTCGGTCTCGATGCCGTTCGAATGGGCGATAAGATACATCTTCAAACTCCTCTAACTCAATGCGGGAAAACCCGCGAACTTTGTTGCTGAAGAACATTCTATCATGATTATTACATTTGTCAAATTTTCAGTTCTTGGGAGTCACACAGCCGCAATTCTTGTAGTTAATGATAGAATGCTCATATGAAAAAAGCGAAAAAGACACTCACGATCCAATCCGGGCGTACACGTTTCGCGGGCGATATTGTTGTAGAATTTTGGATGCCGCAAAAGCCCTCACATAAGGCGCTCATCATCTGTGACGGTGCACCGGGGCTGCATACAAAAAAAGATCTTGCGGAATTTTTTGCACGAAAGGGGTATTGGGTGTTTCAGATGCGCTATCGTGGCACGTGGGAGAGTGGCGGTGAGTTTCTTAAAAAAAGCCCCGCAGATGATGTCGATGATGTGATCCTCGGAATACAAAAGGGGTTTCAGGATCTGTGGACGAGGGTGACGTATTATCTCGACATCAGCGAGGTGACTGTTATCGGTGCCTCCTTCGGCGGTCCTGCGGCGATACTTGCGACGCGAAACCCCCTGGTCGTAAAAGCAATTGCGATCGCTCCGGTCGTTGATTGGCATGCTGAGACAAAAGAGGAGCCCTTCGAGGTGTTCGTGAGAGAAGTGGTTGAGGGCTTCCCTGGTGCATATCGTTGTCCGAAAAAGAATTTCAAAAAGTTGCTCACCAAGAAATTTTACAACCCGATAGACTGGGCGGACTCGCTTGATGGAAAAAAACTTTTTCTCATGCATGCAAAAGATGATATCTGCGTACCGTACCTGCCGACGAAGAATTTCGCCAAGAAGATCGGTGCAACCTACATTGAGCGTGCACGCGGAGGGCATTTCGGCAGCAGCATGGTCACAGCGCCCGCGCTTTGGAAGAAAGTGAGCGCGTTCTTGAAAAAATAGCGAGAATGAGTAGGATGAGCTCATATTGAATTGATTTTAGTGTTTTTGTTATTATTCGTTATCAATCTTTCCTATGAAATATACATTCACCAACAAGTTTCCCAAAGATAAAGAAGTCGCAGGCATCTTATTTGTTGAGGGCCAGGATGCGATCGTCCGCACTCCCGAGGGTCGCATCATGATCGAAATAAGCATTGGCAAACGTGAAGAAATGACACGCCGCAAATTGGTGACGACGATCCGCAAGATCGTGGGTTGCGCAAAAGCCGCGAACAAAAAGAAAGCCGCGTTTGATTTCTTTGATCTTGTTTTTCCGCATCTCGCGATCGTCCCGGGCGAGCTCGCCGAACTTATCGCAACGAATCTTGAAATGGCGAACTTTGAATTCAATAAATACAAGACGAAGCCAAAGGAAGGGTGGAATACGCTGCTTGAAACCATTATCGTTGGCAAAGTCGGAGGCGAAGTTGAAAAAGCATTTAAAAAGGGAAAAACGATCGGCGAGGGGGTAAATGCGACCCGCACGCTCGCGAACACACCGGGAGGAGATATGACCCCGAGCAAGCTCGCACAAGCTGCCATCGATGCAGCGGAGGGGCTTCCGATTGAGGTCACGATTCTCAACGAATTGGAAATGGAAGAGCTCGGCATGGGGGCGATACTCGGCGTGGGAAAAGGGTCTGATGACAAACCAAGATTCATCGTCATGGAGTATATGCCCGTCGAAGGGGATGAACCGATCGTACTTGTGGGCAAGGGGATCACCTTTGATACCGGAGGACTCAACTTAAAGCCATCAAGTGCGATCTATGAAATGCACATGGACATGTCGGGAGGAGCTGCGGTGATGAATGCACTCGTGCTCGCTGCGAAGCTTAAGCTCAAGAAAAATATCATCGCCCTAATACCAGCCGCGGAGAATATGCCTTCAGGGGGAAGCTATCGTCCGGGTGATCTCCTGCGCACCATGTCGGGAAAAACAATCGAAGTGATGAACACCGATGCTGAAGGTCGTGTCGTGCTTGCGGATGCCTTGCACTATGCGAAGAAATATAACCCTCGGTTGGTGGTTGATGTTGCAACCCTCACGGGTGCCGCGATGGTCGCACTCGGTGCTCATGCATCGGCGATCTTTACCAAGGATCATGATCTGGAAGAGCGTTTTCGCGAATGGGGTGAAGTGTCCGGAGACTACGTCTGGCCGCTTCCTCTTTGGGATGAGTACGAAGCCGATATCAAGGGGACTTTTGGAGACTGGTCCAATACCGGTACCAGCCGCTATGGCGGAGCGATCCAGGGAGCAATGTTTCTCTATCAGTTCACGAAAGATGCAAAAGGCAAAAGCGAATATCCGTGGGTACACATCGACATGGCACCCCGCATGGTTTCAGTGGAAGGCGATCACCTTGCAAAGGGTGCCGCAGGAGAGCCGGTGCGTCTCCTTGTGAAGGTCTTGGAGCAGTACTAACTGAGCCTATACAGCGTGAAACACATGTGGGATAATTATCCTATATGGGTAGCGTTTTTACGTTCATTCGATCACATAAATTTATTCTTGTACTGATCCCTATTGCAGTGATCGGAGGGTACACTATTACCCACCAGCCCAAAAAATCTCCATTTGAAACGGTTGTGGTCAAACGTGGCGATGTGGTGCAGGAAGTCTCGGTGACTGGGCGAGTAAACTCAAGTGCGGAGGTGAATCTTGGGTTTGAGAAATCCGGACGTGTTGCCTCAGAGCCGAGGCAGGTCGGGGAGCATGTGAAAAAGGGCGATGTCTTGGTGCGGCTCGACTCATCGGAGATCGCCGCATTGCGTGCGCAGGCAAAAGCGAATGTTGATTTTGAAGAGGCAAACTTACTCCAGCTCAAAAAGGGAAGCCGTGCCGAGGATATTGCTATATCGCAAGCACAGGCCGAGAGTGCAAAAAGCGCACTCGACGAAGCATACAAAGGAGTCTTTGATAAACTGCGCATTGCATATACCGTTTCGGATGATGCGATACACAACACGTCGGATCAATTTTTTAGAAATCCACGATCGCACAACCCAGAGATAAATTTCCCGGTTACTGATTCAAAACTTTCCATCGACCTTGCGTCGGGACGCGCTACGCTTGAAGACTTGCTTCTCAATTGGCAGACGGAAATTCTCGGATGGAATGGCGGGAGCGATGTCACCGCTTCAGTGGGAGACACGGAGGGCAATTTAAACAACGTGAAAGCGTTTCTCGACAAGCTCGCACTTGCTATCAATGCGCTCACGCCCTCCTCAAGCCTTACACAAGCAACGATCGATGCCTGGAAGCTCGATGTATCTGGTGCGCGCACTGCTGTGAATGTTGCCATTTCAAACACGCTCACTGCGCAAGAGAAATATCTTTCCGCCTCGCAAGCCTGGAAAGTCGCGCA
>OBEQ010896111.1_pt1 | contig 30344 bp, 30 predicted proteins | sample 1670901 | NCBI WGS metagenome assembly OBEQ01 (sample SAMEA104232315, study PRJEB22302) | groundwater metagenome | biome: forest; feature: aquifer; material: groundwater | place: USA | collected 2011-08-07 | depth 5.4 m
CCCCCACCACCACCGCCCGCCGCAACATCATCATCGACAACGGCTGATTTGCAAGCAGCGATGCAACGCGGTGAAAAAGTGTATATGGCAACCTGTGCGGTCTGTCATCAACCAACAGGTGTTGGATTACCACCGACATTCCCAGCATTGAGAGCAAGTCCGATTGCAATAGGTCCGCTCGCGGCACACATTGATCGCGTCTTGAATGGTAAACCGGGCACTACGATGCAAGCATTCAAAGATCAATTAAATGATCAAGATCTTGCTGATGTGATTACGTATGAACGTAATGCCTGGGGCAATAATACCGGCACGATAGTGACACCGGATCAAATTAAAGCGGCGCGTCAAGCAGCAAGTAACGCGACACCATCACAAACCACTGGCCAGACGAATTAATTAGGAGAAATATATTCATGACCAATACACATTCAGACACACACGGCCATGACGATCACGCCCATGAAGCGCCACATCATCATTCTTTCGATCACGGTTTTTTAGCGTGGGCAAAAGGATGGTTATTTACTACCAATCACAAAGACATAGGCACACTTTATCTATTATTTAGTTTGATTATGTTATTTGTGGGCGGCGGCATGGCGCTATTAATTCGTTTGCAATTATTCGAACCGGGCGGCAATTTCTTTAATCCTAATTTTTATAATGAATTAGTCACTATGCACGGTCTCATCATGATTTTTGGGGTGATCATGCCGTCGTTTGTGGGTTTAGCAAACTGGATGATTCCGATGATGATAGGCGCACCAGATATGGCGTTGCCACGTTTAAATAACTGGAGTTTTTGGATTTTGCCATTTGCTTTTTCGTTATTAACTATTTCTATGTTTATTCCAGGATCGGGCCCTAACTTTGGTTGGACCATGTATGCACCGCTATCAACAATGTACGGACCGCCTAGCACGGATTATTTAATTGTCGCGATTCATTTAATGGGGATTTCATCAGTATTAGGTGCAATTAATATTATTGCGACCATTACCAATTTGCGCGCACCCGGCATGACGTGGATGAAAATGCCATTGTTTGTGTGGACATGGTTTATTACGGCGTTTTTATTAATTGGTGCCATGCCAGTGTTAGCGGGTGTGGTCACCATGATATTGTTTGATCGCCATTTTGGGACCAGCTTTTTTAATGCGGCCGGTGGCGGTGACCCCGTGATGTATCAACATTTATTTTGGTTCTTTGGTCATCCTGAAGTGTACATCATGATTTTGCCAGCGTTTGGTATTGTGTCTGAAGTCATCCCAACTTTTTCGCGCAAAAAATTATTTGGTTATAGCTTCATGGTCGGCGCAGTTGCTGCGATTGCCTTTTTATCTTATATCGTGTGGGGTCATCACATGTTTACCGCGGGGATGGCGTTAGGCACACAACTTTATTTTATGTATGCCACGATGTTGATCGCGGTACCGACTGGCATCAAAGTATTTAACTGGGTCGCAACCATGTGGCGCGGTTCTATCAGTTTTGAAACGCCAATGTTGTTTGCCGTTGCATTCGTGATTTTATTTACTATAGGTGGTTTTTCTGGATTGATGTTGGCAATTGTTCCAGCAGATTATCAATATCAAGATACTTATTTTGTCGTCGCCCATTTCCATTATGTGTTAGTGGCAGGCGCATTACTTTCAATTTTCTGTGCTATATATTATTGGCTACCGAAATGGACGGGACGTTATTACAACGAAACATTAGGCAAGTGGCATTTTTGGCTTACCGTGATTGGCGTTAACGTCACATTTTTCCCTATGCATTTTTTAGGGCTTGCCGGTATGCCAAGACGTATCAGTGATTACGCAGTGCAATATACCGAATTCAATATGGTGTGCACGGTAGGCGCATTTATTTTAGGATTCGCGCAATTATTATTTCTTTATAATGTGTTGACGACTATTTTTGGTAAGGGTGCAAAAGCAGATGGCCGCGTATGGGAAGGATCGCATGGCTTGGAATGGACGCTGGATTCACCGCCGCCATATCACAGTTTTACAACGCCCCCTTTAATAACAACAATGACGCACGAAATACATGAAAAATACGAGGAATAAAGTGCATGTCAGATCAGCAATCTCAACAACAAAATCAGCAACAGCAACAACAGCCGCCGCGCAAATCGCATCGTAAAATTTTTATTATTGGCGGTATTGTGGCAGTCATGATGTTTGGTTTTTGTTTTGCGATGGTGCCGTTATATAGTTTGTTATGCAAAACGATTGGGATTAATACCTCTGTTGCTAACGCACCGCTGACCACCGCGGCGTCATCTGCTTCCATGAGTAAAGACGTGGATTTGGGTCGTGACATTGAAGTGCAATTTACAGCAAATAAACACATGGGTATGCCATGGGAATTTTATCCACGGATGAAATCAATCAAAGTACACCCTGGCGAAAAAAATACGATTTATTTTTATGCAAAAAACATGACGGCGCGCGACATGATTGGGCAAGCGATTCCGAGTATGACACCACCACAATCGATTAGTCATTTTCATAAAATAGAGTGTTTTTGTTTTCAGCAACAACCATTGAAAGCGGGTGAAAGTAGAGAAATGTCTATGGTGTTTCAAATTGATAAAGATTTACCAAAAGATATTCATGTGATTACACTTTCGTATACATTATTTGATGCGACACCCAAAGCACCCACTTCAACACAAGCAACGCAAAAGGGATAATAAACAATGACAACGATACCAACACCCTCTTCTATGCAGCAATCGGGGCAATCAACACCACAAAAATATCAGCGAACGGATCATTATTTTATTGCGGATCCTTCTTTCTGGCCGATTATTGGTTCCATTGGATTATTTTGTACGGTGTTTGGGTTGGTGCAAATTTTACATCAAGGCGTGTTCGGGCCTTATATTATGGGCACTGGCATTATTATTTTATGTGTGATGATGTTTGGTTGGTTTGGTAGTGTGATACGCGAAAGTTTGCAAGGTTTGCACAGCGCGCAAATGGATAGAACGTATCGTTGGGCAATGATGTGGTTTATTGTGTCGGAAATTGCTTTATTTAGTATTTTCTTTATCGCACTTTTTTATACGCGTGTTTTCACTATTCCAGAATTGGGCGCGGCCCCCTTCACGTTTGCGAAAGATTTATTAATGTATGAAGGCACGGCAACACATCAATATTTGTGGCCAAAATTCCAAGCGATTTGGCCGTTACTCGTAAATCCAAATCCACAATTATATACAGGACCAAAAGAAGTGATTTATACCTGGGGTATTCCAGCGCTAAACACTTTCTTATTATTAAGCAGTGCGGTGACAGTGACATGGGCGCATTGGGGATTGAAAAAAAATAATCGTCGCCAATTAATTGTTGGTCTCGTGTTAACAATTGTGTTGGGATTAATTTTTGAAGGCTTTCAAGTGCATGAATATATGACGGCTTATGAAGAATATAGTCTGACCTTGGCGAGCGGTATTTATGGCACAACTTTCTTCACGTTAACAGGTTTACATGCAATGCATGTGAGTGTGGGGATTATCATGTTGACGGTGATTTTATTTCGTTGCTTAAAAGGTCATTTCTTACCAGAACATCATTTTGCCTTTGAAGCCGTGTCTTGGTATTGGCACTTTGTCGATGTGGTATGGTTATTTTTATTTATCTTTGTCTATTGGTTGTAATTAAACATGCCGTGGCTTATTAATGCAGCACAATTAGATAAGTTTCGCAAAAGCCAAAAAAATGTGATTGTGCTGGATGCGAGCTGGCATTTGCCAACCGAAAATCGTCATGCCAAAGAAGAATTTTTAAAAGATCATATTTCTGGCGCACGTTTTCTGGATTTAGATTTATTTCATGATAAAAACACGTCACTGCCAAATATGTTATCGCGCGATGAAGCGCATATTAGCGAAATGATTGGTGCATTAGGTATTACCAACGATCACAAAATTATTTTTTATGATAATAGTAAATTGCATAGCAGTTGCCGCGCGTTGTGGATGTTTAAAGTGTTTGGACATAATCCGTATCAACTCTATATTTTAGATGGTGGTTCAGAAGCGTGGAAAAAATATGGTGGCAAAGTAGAAGTAAATGAAGTGCGCAATATGATAACCAAACCGTATGTCATTAATTTTGAATCGCATTTGATTCGCACCTTAGTACAAATGAAAACAAATTTACATCATCCCACGGAACAAGTGATTGATATGCGCCATCCAGTGCGTTATGCCGGTGGTGCAGAACATCGATCCGGTTTGCGTTCTGGTCATGTTCCCGGCAGTTTTTGTTTTCCTTTTTTTACCATGTTTGATGCAGATGGCCGCTTTAAATCGATAGAAAAGATTCGCAAACAATTAACGGGGTTGGGGGTGGATTTACAATATCCGATTGTGACGACGTGTGGCTCGGCAATGACAGCAACGATTTTAAATTTTGTTTTAGATTTGATGAATCATAATCAACATGCGGTTTATGACGGTTCGTGGACGGAGTGGGGCGCAGAAGAATTATATGTGGGTGAAGCAAGTTTAGCGGAACGGCCGGTGAAAACCAGTGTGGAATAAAACGATAATATTTACATTTATATTTAACATTCACATTAACAAAACAGAGGAAAATAAGTATGAAAAAAGCATTGACGTCTATTAATAAAGAAGAAAATCAAAGGCTATGTAATAGATTTTTATAGTTGTCGACCTTTTGTCCAAAAGGAGGAGAAAATGGTCGTACTCGTTCTGCTTATCCTTCATCGTGTCTCTCTATTGTAGTAGCTATGATGACGATGATTACAGCGGCTGCTTGTTTGCTGGCGGTTGGTTATAGATATACGAATGACAAAAATGAATATAATGCTGCTTTTTTTAATAATGCGACGAATAGTGAAGTATTGGCACTAAAAGATGCAGTGAAAGGCGATCAATTACTTATTGCTACATATGTTCTTTTATTTGCTCTAAGCCTTCTAGTGTATGGTTTGTTAGCTTGTCGAATTAGAAAAAATGAAAGTAATCTAGAAGAATCACTGCTCGGAGCTGCAAAACAAGGTCCACAGCATCAGTTTTACGGATCTGAATTTGAAAACAAACCAAAGGACGAACCCAAAGGAAAGTGGTGGAGGAAATGCTAGAAGTAATTTTTGCGACTATGTCACTTTAATAAAGAATAAAAAGCGCGACCACGCGATGACACAACATGCGGGAGAAAAAATATGTTTTTCTTACAAAGAATTATTTGCTGAATACAGATAATAATAATTTTTATTTTATTAATTTTTTTATTAAAACCGGAGAAAGATATCCAATGCTGTATCTTAAAGCGCTTGCACCATCTGATCGTAAATGGCACCGATTCTTATATTTTGCGACCTGTTGTCCTCCAGGGGGAGAAAGTTATCGTACTCGTTCTTTTTATCCTATCCCTTGTGCAATGCTTGCATTTGGTATCGGAGTAATAGCGACAAGTGGTCTATGTTTTATTTCACAGATGAATTATAAGAAGGATGTAAATGCATATCGCGGTGCTCTTTTTTCTAATGCGACTAAAGAAGAAATAGCAAATTTAAAAGGTGATGTAGATATAGATAAATTAATCATGGGTGTTGCTGTTTTTTTGCTAGTTCTAGGCGTTTTGACCTATGGTTTAGCAGCTTATAGTGTTAGAAAAAACGAAAGTAATTTGGAAAAGGGATTACTTGAGGGTAGAAAACAGAATGGACAGAATCGTGATTATGGAAGTGCTGCAGATGAATTTAATAAAACAGAAAAACCGCAAGGAAAGTGGTGGAAAGGAAAATGCTGTTAATTATCACTAGCTACTCATTCTAACAAAAAGTGTGGCCACTAAAAGAGTGGCCACGCGATGACACATCATGCGGGAGAAAAAATATGTTTTCTAATAGTCAGGCAGAAAACGAATTTCAAAATCCATTTGAAAAGATAGCAAAAGTTTTGTATTGGCTAACTTGTTGTCCGCCATCGCGACCAGACAATAAACCAAATCCACCTTATCGATTAGAACATGCAGTGATTATGACAGCGCTTCTGCTCTATTTATTTGGTTTTGTTATGGCACTGGCAAGCGGTATAAATTATAAGTCAGTTAAAAATTCATATGATGGTGCTCGAGAATCAGGCGCTACGTCAAAAGAAATAGCTACAGCAAAATCTGATTTTGCAATGATGAACGTATATGTTGCTTTGAGTATTGTAATCATAGGTGCAGGTATGCTGATGCATGTGCTTGCTGCTTGTCGAATTAGAAGAAATCAGCAGACAGCAATCGGACTATTTTCCAAAGTTGAGCAGCAGCGTGCTAGTTATCACAGTATTGATTCTGATGCTGCTACATCGAGTCAACTAAAAATAAAAAAGGATTCAGAAAAAGAAAAACGGAAAGGATGCACTATTTTATAAATTGCTGGATTGGCGCCCCCCAATATATTAACCGAGAATCAATATTGAATTATGCGAATAAACGATAAATAATTAACCATTTATTGATAAATAGTGATAATATTAATCAATAAAAAGTATATGATAGTGCATAATTTGACCAAAATTTAAAGTTGCTTCATTAATCAACTTGTATCATGACTTTATTTTACTCTGTACACGACAATAGATTTCGTAGGGTGGATTAGACATGCGTTTTTTGCATGTCGTAATCCACCAAAATAATAAACAATGGTGGATTACGGCACAGAAAACGTGCCTAATCCACCCTACGAAATCTATTGTCGTGTACAGAGCTTATTTTATTGAAAATAGATCATCCAAATTTCAAATAGTATTTTTTTTACTAATTTTTTTTAAAATTTAAAGGGGAAAAATAATGAGCATGCCTAGAAAAACGATTATAGGGAAAGGTAATACTGACACGAAAGGAATGAGTAATCTTGTACGTTTCATGGCTTTTTGCCCACGCAGAAGAGCCGACGGTAACTCTTCTCCAGCTTATCCAAAAATACGTTCTGCACTGGCCCTCAGTGTTGGATTGTATGGTATAGCTATCATTATCGGAATCGCTGTCGGAGTAAATTATCCTAAAGATCTAAATAGATTTAATGGTGCTGCGAAGTCAGGAGCATCAAAAGAAGAAATCGCTACAGCAAAAGGCGATGTAAGTGAAGATCAAACGTACATGTGGATGGCTGTTGCTTTGTTTTTTACTGCATTGGTTATACATTCTTTATCAGCTTATCATGTGAGAAGAAATGAAAGAGCAATGGCTGGCACGTTGCTGGGAGGTTCATTACAACAAGCTGATTATAAAAGTGTTAGTAGTGAAGAATCTCAAGAAAAAAGTTCTGAACGTAAAAGATGTTGGTAGAGATAAATAACTTACGAAAAATTTATTACACTATTGCAAATAACACTATAAACAAAAAAACAAAAACCGCTCTATTTTTGTGGTGGATCCTATGGAATTAGCAAGCATCACATTAGCAGCATCGCATTTAAAATTGATTGTTTTTAACATTAGAAGATATGTTTCACATTGAGAAGAATTTTTTTGAGCGCTTCTATTTCCACCAATTATTTAGATTTATCTACTAAACAATCACGTATTATTTGTTGAAAACGAATTGGCGTTAATACATCCGCTATATTTTTATTTGATTTATTAGGCATTAATATTTTCTCAAAAGCTTGTTGTCCCAGCACAGCAATAAAATGATTGTAAGCAGGAATAGAAAAATGATTAAATATTTCACTCGCAACCGGCAACACCGGCACGAGTCGTGCTGCTGAATTTACCTCATAGGCATAGGCAATTTCAATTAACACGCCTTCATTAAATTGTTTCGCAATAAACTCAACACCGACAGGCATTTGTTTTTTATCATAACCAATATTGATTGCAATCGATGGTAATCCTGCATTTGATGAAATCGGTGCGCGCCAGGTATTAATCATTTCACCGTCATAAGTCGCGCTGCCGCCCGTGCTAATCGGGATAAATAATGCATCTAATTTCTTTGTCGCCATGATCTTATGCACAACTTGTTTATTTTTTTTAAAAGTGGTTAATACGGTTTGATATTCACGACTATTTTTTTCTGGAATAGAAGCCATCCAGCGCAAACATTTTTTTATATTTTTACCAAATGTACGTGTGCGATTGGATTCACAAATATCACGAAAATTTTTGCGTGTCGCTGGAAAAGCAGCAAGATATGCATTCACTTCTTCAATTTCACCGGCTTGATTATCATCGCGCGCATTATTAAATTCAGGCAAATTAATCTCAATAAATGTTGCGCCTAGCGCACGCATTTTATCCCACGATTGATTTATCATTTGCTGAATTTCTTTCGGCATATTTTCAAACGTATTCATTTTACCAACGCGACGCACAATCCCAATACGTTTATTTTGTAAACCATTCGGATTTAAAAAAGCGGTATACGTTTTTATACGCGGCACATTCACCGTTTTTATATCGAGTAGATCGGGCGTGATTGTTAGTGTATCTAATGCTATCGCGAGATCGGTTGTCGTGCGCGCCATCGGACCTGCTGCACCATCCAAATTTCCCATCGGAAAAATACCGCGTTGACTAATTAATCCCGTGCTCGGACGCAGCCCCACCAAACCATTAAATGCGGCTGGAATGCGCACCGATCCACTATTATCTGTACCAATCCCAATCACGGCAAAATTCGCACTCACTCCTGCTGCAGAACCGCCACTCGATCCGCCTGGATTTTTGCGTGTGTCATAAGCATTACCAATGCGGCCGCTGCGACTACTAATTCCAAACATGCCCCAAGCAAATTCATCCATGCCACTTTTGGCGAGTATGATGGCGCCGGCATCGCGCATGCGTGTCACTAAAAAGGCATCTTGAATGGCTTGATTACCTAATAACGCAAATGAACCCGTCGTTGTTGTCATGTCAGTGGTATCAATATTGTCTTTGATCAATACGGGAATACAATGCAACGGTCCAATTAATTTTTTTGTTTTTGCAAAATACGCATCTAAGCGTCTCGCTTCATCCATGACAGACGTATTTATTTCCGTGAGTGCATTAATGGGTGGTGCGCTGGTTGCAGCTAAATTATATTTTTTGATGCGCTCAAGATAAGCATTGATTAATTGTTCGCAGTTTAATTCTTGTTTTTTGATGGCCGTGTGAATAGAACGAATCGTTGCTTCTTCTATTTCAAAAGCAAGTGCATTGTTGCTATGAAAAATGGAGATAAATAAAAATAATAAAGTATAAAATAAATATTTTTTCATGTTTTTTCTTAGTTTTCGTGTCTGGTAAAACCGCAAAGTCGTCATTGCGAGACCACAAAATCGCCACGCTCGCTTACGCGAGCAGGCGATGACAATATCGGATTCCTCAGACAGCTGGCATGACAGCTTTTCTCTCTCTCTCTCTCGTTTATTTACTTTCTTTACGGTAAATTTGATTTTTTTACCAAATGCATAATCAATGATATTAAAAATAAAATTAAGAAAATATAAAAAATGATTTTTGCTATTTCAGCGGCAGCAACAGCAATGCCAGTGAAACCTAAGATACCCGCAATAATGGCAACGATGAAAAAAATCAATACCCAATTCAACATGCTTGTTTCCTCCTTGAAAGAATTATTTACGTCGACCAATTAACACTAACACAATCCCAGCAATCACAATGACACCGCTTAATAAGGGAGAAATAAAAACCATTTTTTCTTCTTCAGTCGTGACTTGAACATTGCCAATTTGTGCAACTTGTTCATCGGTTTTATAAGTAAAGTATTTATAAGAAAAACTGACAATCCCAAGAATAATCAAAATAACGCCCACCATTTTTACGATTGATTTCATCTGGCTTCTCCTTGTTGAACAGTTCTTAAATGAATTTAATAAGTTTTTTGATAACGATAACGATGATAATGCTAAACCGCTACAGTTTAACATAAGCTAACGCCATGCCAAACCCCTAGCATCGTGAACAATGCCAGCACACGTCGCGAATGTAAAACCCAGCGTCAGGCGCAACATGGCGGATAACAACATGACCAGACCAACACTGAAAAATTGTGTGAGCATAATAAAAATACCTTTTGTTATTTGAGGTGTAATGTTGTCAGTTAGATACTGTCAATGAGATATCGTCAATTAGATACGGTCAGTTAATTGACAAACATTCTGTTACCACCTATGTTTTGTATTTTAACCATACTTCTTAAGGAGATAATATGAAAAAATGGATTTTATCTGGATGTGTCAGTTTGTTGACATTATTGGCCGCGCCCGCATTTGCTGCCGATGTGGTTGCTTGGAGTGGTGAAGTATTCGGCATTGTCTCTAAAAATGCGAATGTGACCCAAGAATATTGCACATCACATTCACCCGACATGTTTGATGCGAATGCTGACACGATTTATACCCAAGTCACCGCCAAAAATGGTGTGCAATCTAAAAATATATCGCGCAAAGCAAAAGACATGGGCGGTATTTATATGATTAAAGGCGTGGCAATGTTTAATGGCACTTATGAAGATAAACCTTGGCAAGAAAAAGTTTATTATTATGGTACCGCGTTGCAAGATAAAGGTGGGTTGGAACAAGGCGTGTGGTATACCAAAGATTGCAAAGGATTTTTCAAAATTTGGCCGTCTAATTAATTTCTAAAATAATTACTATTTTTAAATTAATATGAAGTGTGATCCCGCGGTTTTATCCGCGGGACTATCACCATTACCATCACCATTAATAGTAAGACAACAAGGAAGGAGAGGAGATCAAATGGATTGGTCTATATTGCGTGCGGTGTTAGTTATCATTCAACATATTATTTCATTTGCAGGCGTATTAATTATTTTGTCTGGCATTTTATTGGCACTGTATCAATATCTTACTTTTGTGGTGACTGGGCAATTAGCGACACAAGGGACGAATATTAATGAAATTCGACTTAATTTAGGTCGCATTTTAATTTTAGGATTAGAATTTATTGTGGCGGCAGATTTAATTGGCACGACAACCACACCGGATTATTATGCGGTGGGTTTGCTGGCAATTATTGTGATCATTCGAACATTATTAAGTTTTTCTATTAATCGTGAATTAATGTCGTTGAGTAAAGAATAATTGATTTATCATTGTGAATGAACATAGGAACGTAGCGACACAACGATGATAATGGCGTTATTTATCTGTTAGATTTATACGTCGGATTATTTACCAACCTGGCATTCTCAATCACTGCTTGCATGCGCGCAATTTCATCTTGCGAAACATATTGCGGAACCGCTGAATAATAGACAGTATAAACAGCATCTATTCCTTTGAATGCTTTTCCAAATTGAATTTGATTATTTTCTGATTTGCAATGCGATTTTTCCAAACGATAAATCACAATATTAGCGGTGTGTTCGATAATATCAGAATTAATTTTAGTGCATTTTTCATACGCGGTTTTCATCACTTGTTGGGCTAATTGGGTCGGTGTGATATCAGGATATTTTTTATAACTGCGTATATCGGTGCGTATGCTTTCATGCCAATTAGAAAAACGCTCATCTTTTGGAATGAGTATGACGGGGGTACCGGTTTTATAGAGTGACACATCAATTTCTTGCCACGGCTTATTAGAAGGCAACACTAAACTAATGCGCTGGCGTGCTGGATTCGAGGTGATATTTGATTTCAGTAATATTTCCACTTGTTGTTGATTAAATACTTGTAAAGAATCAACCGGTGAACAAGCAGTTAAGAGGCTAAGAAAAATAAAAGTAAAAATAAAAAATGAGGTAATAACAAAATGAAAAAATTTCATGATTATTTTTTCCTTTAGCAGGGTTATCTCGAACGCTGCGCTCGGACGACAGCTTTCACAAATCGCGCCGCCGATCTTGCAAGCTAAATCCCAATAATGCAAGTTCTATTTTTTTCCCCAGCGCCATGACTTTAATACGTTCGCCCATTTCTGTCGGCAACGTTAATATTTTAATGGCTTGATGTACTTGAAAAGAATCAGTCGGTGATAAATTTTTTTCTTCTTCCATCGCGAGCGTCATTAATCCACAACTCAATAAAAACGCTGCTTGTGAGGTAAAACCTTCTAAACTACATGCTGTTTCAATCGCATTTTCTACTACGCGCGTAAAATCGACATGCGCAGTCATATCTTGTTGGCCGATTAAAATCAATGGGTCATGATGATAACGATGTTGATAAAAACAACTGAGGGTGCCGCGTCGTCGTTCTGGGTGATAATATTCGCGTTGCCCATAACCATAATCAAACAATAACATGACACCTTTATGCAAAGCAGTTGTCAGTGAATGAATAAATGCATCTAAACGCAAATTAATTTCTGATTCATAACCGACGGGTAACATATATAGTTCACGCAATTTTGTGGCATAAGGCGTTAATAAATGTGACGTTGGTTCAGTCAATTGCCACGCAAACGTATTATTTTGCCACGTCACACAACGTTCTTTAATTTGATTTTCTTCAATACGAAAACAATGCACGGGCAATGCATCTAATACTTCATTAGCAATGATCACTCCTTCAAACGCATCTGGTAAGATATCCAACCACATCACGGTTTCATGTTGTAACATTGTTTTTTGTTTTTCGCGCAATGGTAAATTGGGTTCATAAATAAAATAAGAAAGAGACATGTGTCCCATTTTTTTTAATTCAGCGATTAAATCCTGCGCCAATTTTCCAGTGCCAGCACCCACTTCTAATATGGCTGCGCAACCAAGGTGTTCAAATACTTGTGCACATTGACGCGCAATGCATTTGGCAAATAAAACAGACATTTCAGGTGCGGTAGTAAAATCACCATGCCGACCGATAGCAAATTCTTCTCTGCAATAATAACCATATTGCGGATGATAAAGAGCGGCTTCCATAAAAGTAGAAAATGAAATGTAACCGTCATGGGTTTCGATTTCATGTTTAATGAAATCACTGAGTGCGTTTGTCGTTGTCGCGTTAGTAGATGTTGTCATAAGTGTGTTTATAATACCTGTTATTTATTAGTTATTGCGAGGTTATATTCTAAATCAGCGTAAAGATTATAATCTTTGCGAAGCACAAGGACTCATTATGCAAAAAAATCCATTAGCGTTGAAAGTGGCATTGATCACGGGTGGCGCACGTCGAGTAGGCGCGGAAATTGCACGTACTTTGCATCATGCGGGAATGAATGTGATATTGCATTACAATGCTTCTGAAGAAGAGGCGATTCATTTAAGTGCGCAGCTCAATCAAATTCGCGCGCATTCAGCCGTGGCCATCCGCTCTGATTTACAACAATTAGAAAATGAAAAAGCGTTGATTGCGCAAGCAGCTGGTATTTGGGGTCGTTTAGATGTCTTGATCAATAATGCGTCGCGTTTTTATCGCACTATTTTTGGCAAAGTCACGGATTATGCTTGGGATGATTTAATGAATAGTAATCTCAAAGCGCCCTTTTTTTTAGCACAAGCGGCCGCACCTTTACTTGCCGCGAATGAAGGCATCGTCATTAATATTGCCGATGCACATGTGGATCGACCATTACGTGAATATTCTGTTTATTCTATTTCCAAAGGTGCATTGATTATGCTGACAAAAGCGCTTGCAAAAGAGTTGGCGCCACTCGTTCGTGTCAATGCCATTGCGCCTGGTGCCATTGTGTGGCCGGAAGGTGAAAATAGCTTGCTCGAAGAAGAAAAACAGAAGATCATCGAGCGCACTTTATTGCAGCGTTCTGGGCATCCGCAAGACATTGCTAAAGCGGTTTTATATTTTGTACGCGATGCGGGTTATGTGACAGGTCAAACATTAGTGATTGATGGTGGACGCGGATTATCAGGGTAATGGCAAACATAATATTATGAGTTAATTTAAAATGAACTTTTTGCGTAATACGTGGACGACTGCATATCGCGCTAAATTGTATCCCAATTATTGGGATTTTTTTGCACTCGTATTAGTGTTAGCAGTCATTACCTTGTTTGGGTGGAGCGCCAAACAAATGGCGACGCCGTATCAACTTGGCGAAGTCATTCCCATTTCACTCGATCCCACCATGTTGCCTTTTTACGCTGGTCGCACCGTCGTGCGGATGTTAATCGCCTTATTATTTTCTTTTATTTTTACTTTTATTTTTGGTACGTGGGCAGCAAAAAGCCGGCGTGCAGAACGTTTAATTATTCCTACAATTGATATTTTGCAATCGGTTCCTATTCTGGGATTTTTATCAGTCACCGTCGCCGGTTTTATTAGTTTATTTCCAGGCAGTTTATTAGGGCCAGAATGTGCCGCGATTTTTGCTATTTTTACCTCACAAGCATGGAACATGGCATTTGGATTTTATCAGAGTATGCGTTCTATTCCTGCGGAAATAAATGAAGCGGCCACCATGTTAAATTTATCGACGTGGCGCCGTTTTTGGCGCATTGAAGTGCCATGTGCCATGCCCAGTTTATTGTGGAATACCATGGCATCGATGTCGGCCGGTTGGTTTTTTGTAGTCGCCGCTGAAGCCATCACTGTTTCCAATCAACAAATTTTATTACCAGGAATTGGTTCATTCATCGCGGTTGCGATTAAAGCTGCCAATATGCAAGCCATTACTTACGCAGTTTTAACCATGTTTGGCGTAATTTTAATTTACGATCAATTATTATTTAGACCATTGGTTGCCTGGGCAGAAAAATTCAAATCAGAACAGCAAGCCAGCGAAAAACCGGCTGAATCATGGGTGATTAATATATTTCGGCGCACCCATTTAGTGCGTTTTATGGGTGGGAAAATAGCAGAATTATTTGATGCGTTTGTTAGCATTCGTTTTTTACAAGCAGAGAAAAAACCCATGCAACCAACGGCAATGATGCTTGCTGCCGCCGTGCGTCGTGATCGTATCATGACGTGGGTATGGAATACGCTACTGATGTTGGTAGGCATTGCTGCACTTTTTATTTTAATTCATTTTATTCGCGAACATTTAACGTTGGCAGAAATCATATATGTGTTTGGTTTGGGATTGATTACGGCGAGTCGTATTTTTGTATTAATTATTTTATGTTCTTTTATTTGGGTACCGATTGGTATTTGGATTGGATTAAGACCACAGGTGGCGCAATTTGCACAACCCATCGCGCAAATTCTTGCAGCGTTTCCAGCCAATTTATTTTATCCCTTTCTAGTAATGTTTATTGTGAATTATCATTTGAATCCGAATATTTGGTTATCGCCGCTCATGGTGTTAGGCGCGCAATGGTATATTTTATTTAATGTGGTGTCAGGTGCCTCGGCAATTCCTAAAGATTTATTGCAAGTCGCCGATAATTTGGGTGTGGTTGGCTGGATACGAGCGTATCGTTTATATTTGCCAGCTATTTTTCCGTATTATTTAACAGGCGCGATTACAGCGGCTGGTGGTGCGTGGAATGCGAGCATTGTGGCGGAAGTGGCCAGTTGGGGAAATGAAAAATTAGTGGCGACCGGATTAGGTGCCTATATTACGGAATATACGACGCAAGGTAATTTTGTAAATACTGTGTTAGGAATTGGTGTGATGTGTTTGTTGGTATTAATTATTAATCGATTAATTTGGCGACCACTTTATGTGTATGCAGAGAATCGGTTTTTGTGATGTATTGGTGGATTACCGCGCTCGTGGATGACAAAAGTTATGTAGGGTGGATTAGCCATACGCTTTTTGTATGACGTCATCCACCAATAAAATGAAATAGGAAAGATGATGACTGAACCTATTATTGAAGTAGTCAATTTACAAAAATCATTTAAAAAAGGTGAGTTACTCGTTTTAGATAATATTAATTTTAAAATGTATGAAGGCGAAATTGTTGCTGTCTTAGGAAAATCCGGTTCAGGCAAATCCACTTTAATGCGTATTGTTACTGGGCTGATGGAGCCTAGCAGCGGCGGTGTTTATTATCGCGGTCAACCCATCACTCAACCGGTGCGTGGCATTGCCATGGTGTTTCAAACATTTGCGTTATTACCGTGGCTGACGGTGTTGCAAAATGTGGAATTAGGATTGGAAGCCATGGGCGTTGATCGCGCCGAGCGTAAAGAGCGCGCCTTAAAAGCAATCGATACCATTGGTTTAGATGGTTTTGAATCAGCATTACCCAAAGAATTATCAGGTGGAATGCGTCAGCGCGTTGGGTTTGCGCGCGCCATGGTGATGAATCCCGATATTTTAGTGATGGATGAACCATTTTCAGCGCTCGATGTATTGACGGCAGATAATTTAAAAAGTGATTTAATTGATTTATGGCAAAGTAAAAGAGCAGGTTTAAACGCCATTTTATTTGTGACCCATAGCATTGAAGAAGCGATTGCCATGTCAGATCGTATTATTTTATTTGGTAGTAATCCGGGGTCAATTCGTGCCGATATTAAAGTGACTTTGCCTTATCCGCGCAATGAAGCTGATCCGCGTTTTCGCAATCAAGTTGATAGAATTTATACGATGATGACAGCGGAGTCACAAGAAGAAAAATTGCAAGATACGATGATTGACTTAGGTTATCGTTTGCCGGAAGCAGGGATTGCCGAAGTGACAGGATTGTTAGAAATTTTAGGTGCGCCGGAACATCAAGGTAAAATGGATTTACCCGATTTAGCCGATAATTTAAGCATGAATATTGATGATTTATTTCCGCTGACTGAGTTACTGCAAATTTTACGATTTGCAAAAGTATCGGAAGGGGATATTACGATCACCGATGAAGGTAAAGCGTTTGTTGATGCTGATATTTTAGAACGCAAAAAATTATTTTCGATTCATCTCAAAAATTATGTGCCGCTTGCGCGTTATATTTATGATCAATTGGTACGTCACCCGCGCCATCGCGCGCTTGAAGAAAATTTTGTATCGTTATTAGAAGATTACATGTCAGAAAGTGAAGCAGAAAATGTACTGCGTGCCGTCATTGAATGGGGACGGTACGCAGAACTGTTTGCCTATGATTATAATTCCGGCGTGTTGAGCTTAGAAAATCCGCATTAATTATTATTAATCGTGTCATTGCTAATGCGCGCGAAGCGAAGCAAACGTGGCGATTTCCAGGGAAGCTCGTGTTATCTAATAAACGCCATATAGTCATTATTTGCGCGGCGTTGATGAGACTTTATACTTCCATTTTGACTTAAGTCTGCCCATTTAATAAGTTCGCTGGTTGACGCAATATAAATATGTTGTTGTGCCATCCATTTAATAATATTAGCGGTGATAGCAAATCGAGTTTGTTTGCAATGCATGTTAATTTGCGTGTCATTAAAACCTAAAAATTTTAATATTCCGCGTTGCAATGCTTTGCAAAGCGCTTGTTGATCATTATTGTAACTGCTTATTATCCATGTATTTATTGCTTTTTCTAATATTTTTGCATTTCGATAGGGAGATGGTTTAAGCGTAATAGAATTATTTTCAGTTACCATTTTTTCTAATTCATTTTTTATTTCTATGAGTGCTTCTCGCTGTTTTTCATAAGCATTATCTTTGAAAAGAAATCCTTTATGCGGAGCTGAAAAGTCTTTATTTAAGCATTGTTTTATTTCTTGTAAAAAGCGGGCCGCTATATTTTGACGTTCGCACTTCATCTTTCCCATTGCATCATCTTTAATATTTTGCAACAGAGCGCAATGCGGTAAATACATGCCCATTTGTATTGCTTCAGTAAGCGCTGTTTGTTTGTCCAAATTTTCTGGTGTTAAGGTGATGCGTTCTTTTACATAATTATTTTGCGCTTGTTTAGTTTTTTCATCATTTTTTTCTTTGGCATGGTTATTAAGATGAACAATTTTCCATTGTTCTATTTTTTCATTTTTTGCATTACTAGTATCCTCTGTTACATTTATTATTTCTTCGCTAACAAGTTTGCGATAAATATAGGTGTTGGTTAAATTATCGTTGTTTATTGCATCAGTGTAACCAGCCTTAGTTAACTCTGCCGTTTCATTTTTAATAAATTCTACTATTTTTTCTTTTTCTTGCTGCGCTGGGTTAATGTTTGAAAATTCACAAACCGCCGCTACCAGCGTTGCAAGAATGGGTAGATTCATTTGTGATACAAATTGGCTATCTTCAAGTACTTGGTTAAATGCATTTGAAGTGTGTGATGTTTCACTTTCTTTATTGTTACTCTCATTTTTCGTGATTCTGTTTTTATCTTCAATTTCGTCTAAGGCCCAATTTAATAAAAAATTATCTGGATTTTCTGGTTGCCAAAGAGCAGAAGATGCTGAAATGTCTGTAATCGCTTTAATATAAGTATCAATTTGAGCGGTCATTGCCTCGATGTCGATTTGAGGGTGTTGCGTTTTTTTATTTTGAACCGCTGTTTTAGTGGCTTGTAATTTTTCCAATAAAATAGTTTTGAATGTACTTATAGGTTGTTGTTGATGGCTGTTCATGTGGTATTCCTCGTTTGTTTAATTTTTTTATTAATATTTTGAATACGTTTATTTTTAGAACAAATTAAGAACATATTACACGAAAGTGTAAATAAAAAACAAGTAATAACTTTTTAAATCGAGACTGGAGGAGATTTCGAATTGATTAAATGTTGATCAAATGATTTTATATTTATAGATATCTATGATTTTTATAGTCACAAATTTATATTTACAACATCTTGCTGCAACAAATGCTGCAGCAAGATGTTGAGTTGCTGTTAATTTTGTTTACTAAATATATTTAACGTCCTAGCAGAGCGTGATGATAATGGTGATCCACGTTCATCTCGCCTATTTGCCCATTGTTGCAGCTCAGAAGAGCAAGGAATACAAAGGGTTCCTAGGATAAGAATAATATCTTTGGTGATACCATCTTTAGGTTTAGCATTAAAATGATCGATAAGGCTTCCTATTTTCTTATCACTATATCCAAGAAATTTAAGCATACCGCGGTGCAATGCTCGACAGAACTTGTCATTGTTAGTTTCCCAACATATTTTTATTATTTTTTCTAATATCGCTGCATTTTGATAATTTTTTGTAATGGGTTTGATAGTAATTGAATGAGTTGCTGCTGCTATCTCTTGCAACTCTTGTTGCAATTTTTTTATTTCTATTTTTTGTTTGTTAAAATTGCCAATAAAAAGAGTTCTTCCATGGTTGTCTGGATAATGTTCTTGTAAACAATCGTTTACTTGATTTAAAAGTAGGGTGGCTAAATTTTTTCGTTCCCAGGGTGATTGAGTCTTTTGTGCTAATTGTTTCATCAAGTCTTCAATGACCATTAATGTAATATGATTTGGTAAATAAGTTCCTGTTTTAAGTTTAGGATCATTTTTTATTTGATTTTTCATTTCTTCCGATAATGTTAATCGTTCTGATACATATTTGATTTGTTCATCTGGAATATTTCCTGATGGATTCTGAAAATATTTTTCTTCCCATTCAGCTATTTTTTTCTTTTTTTCTTTTTCAGTGTCGGTGGGAAATAGTGCATTATTTTCAACAAGTGTTTGGTAGATAAAAGATTTTTTTAAATTATCATCAGTAGGCTGATATTCATCAGCATCATTGTATTGTCCCTTTCTGTTTTGGATAAAATCATGTAATCTTTTTTCTTCGAAATTTATTTCTCTAAATTTTTCTTCTATCGCTTGTTCTAGTGATGCTGGTAGTAGCTTTTTTAAAGGGTCATTTAAAAATTCAAAAATAGCAGCCATAAAAGCTGCAAGAATGGGTAGATTCAATTGGTATGTTTCTTTAAGTTCTTGTTCTTGTGTATTTTTATTTGCAAAGTGATTAGCCACTAATACCATTCTATTTTTGCCTTCTATCTCATCTAGTATCAAATTGATAAGACAAGAAGGTAGGGCGCTGATATTTTCAAGAGCGTTGATATAAGCATTGATTTGAGTTTTGTCTGTGTCTGCTGACGTGTTCTTGAGTGCTTTTTTTAGATGCGACAATAAAATGGCTTGTAATGAAAATGAAAGCGCTTTTTCTTGATTGCCATTACCATTATTTTGAGCGATTTGCGTAGGACGCGGCTGCATAACATTCCCCGTTTAGTTTTATATTATTGTATGTTTAATTTTACATAGATTATGATTTATGTGTTTAATTTTAGCACACATAATATCAAGATAGAAGACATAAAAATGAAGAAGTTATTGAGTATTTTTTGCCGTCTGCGCCCCCAACGTTGCCAGCCGCAGCAGAAAAGTGACTAACATATCACTTGCAAATAAAAATCCATCGATATGAATAGATTCTTGTTGCGACAAGGTGGCAATGTCTTTGCGTACGGTATCGCGCAGGGCTTGTAATGGAAAAGCAGGCAGGGTTTGCATCGCGGCTGCATTCGCAATGTGACTTATATATAAAATTAATTTATCTAATGATTGCAACACTGCATCATTGAAATCACGTAATGCATCCGAATGGATAAATTGTTCCGCTGTTTTAATTTGACTCATGGCCTGATGCATTAAATTAATCGCGCGTAACATTTCTCTTTCACATTGTAATGATTGCATAAAATGCAGCGGATCAAAAAAAGGACCGAATGGTTCGTTCGCTGATTCTTTCGCTAATTGCCGTTGTTTTAATAATGATTTGATAATATTTTCTTCTAATTCTTCGTAATGTAATGTTTCTGTATCCATGCTGCGTGTGACCATGCATGCTACATAATAATCGCGCAATTGCCGCAACGTTTTCGCTTGGGTACGACGCAAATGTGTACGCGCGTGTATCGGTAAAATAAATTGAGAAGTGATCCCTGCAATCAACACTCCGGAACTGATTTCGATAAAACGCTGACTGGCGAGTAAGAGCGTTGGATGTTGATCGAGCATGATGATTGCCGTCGTCGCTGCGCCCAAGGTGCATGCATAACTTAAACGCTCATCGGTGACGGCAATATAGCTGAAAATAAAGGTAGATAAGCCAATAATAATAGCCGCGGTAACATCAGAATGACCGAACGCCATTAATGCAACCATCGCAAATAAACAACCAGTAATAGTTCCTAAAAACCGCCAATAAGAACGTTGCACGACGCTGCCGACAAACATTTGCCCGCACATGACAACAATAATTGAAATCAATATCCACGGGCTTTGTGGAAAGTGAGCGAAGGTCGCAAATAATTGTGTGACGATAATGCCAATGATGCAGGCAATGACTATTTTAATGCTATGACTTAAACGTTCACTGTCTATGAGTGGCATGTGCTACGCAACATCCACGCCGTTTTGTCATGTGCCGTTTTGCGCTGAATCAAAATATCCATCGTTACTTCATCGCCAGCCGCTGCCATCACTTCAAATAATTGTTCAATCTGATGCGCAATATGTTCATGATCTTTTAATAAAGTTTGTATCATGGCAGGTGCTTTCAAATTATTTTTTGCTTCAGTTAAACCCGTCATTTTTAAAAAATCGCTGAGACTAGCAGGTGTCATGGCATTGAGTGCGCGTATGCGTTCAGCGAGTACATCCACCGCATTAGCCAATTCGTTATATTGGTTTTCAAACATTTCATGATAAGCAATAAAATGAGGGCCGGTGACATTCCAATGAAAGTTCTGCGTTTTAACATACAATACGTAGGTATCTGCTAATAAATGGGTAAGACCTTCAATGACTTTTTTATTTTCTTGGCTTTTTTTCATTCGAATTCTCCTAACAAAGTAGTGAAACATCTTACCATAGTGCAAATTTAATTTGCTCGCACTAGAAAATTTGCATAGAATAGCGACCGTTACTGCGGGGTGGAGCAGTCTGGTAGCTCGTCGGGCTCATAACCCGAAGGTCGTAGGTTCAAATCCTGCCCCCGCTACCATTATTTATATATGTGTAAAAATTGGAACCCCTTATGGGGTTTTTTGTTTTGTGACGGTATGAATTGCTAGTTGGTAAAGGTGCGTGCGACATGAAAAAAATAGACCCAGCATTACAAGAACGATTAGCGACTTTAATTAGTTCAATGGGCTATGAATTATTAGGTGGAGAATTACTTAAACAAGGCCACCAAGTGCTATTACGTCTTTATATCGATAATGATATTAATAATGATGATCACAACTCTGATCATTCTCAGCGTATTGCTCATGTTACCGTCGATGATTGCTCGCGCGTTAGCCGACAAGTGAGTGCCATGTTAGATGTAGAAGAAACGACAGCGGCATCCATTTCAGGCGGTCGTTATATTTTGGAAGTATCTTCACCCGGAATTAATCGCCCTTTGTTTGCACTTGCTCACTTTCATAAACACGTAGGCGAACAAGTAAAAATCAAATTGCAGACGCCTATTAATCAGCGTCGACAATATCAAGGTCAGTTGAAACGAGTAGAAGACGAAAACATTTTTTTAGTAGATGATGTGGGACAAGAAACGGTATTGCCTTATTCTGCGGTAGAAAAAGCGCATATTATTGGCAAAATAAATTCAATCAGTAATAAACAGTAATATTAGACAGTCATATTTAAGTGATGAAGATATAGAGGTCGGGATATGAATAAAGAGATCTTATTAGTCGTTGAAGCAGTATCCAATGAAAAAGGGGTGGATAGAGAAGTCATTTTTCAAGCGATTGAAGCGGCATTAGAAACAGCCACCAAGAAAAAAGCAGACGAAGAAATGGATGTACAGGTAATGATTGATCGTAAAACCGGTGATTATTCCACTTTTCGTCGTTGGTTAGTGATTGATGAACACACCAAGACGAGAAAAGTCGGTGAAGATGATGACACATTGTTAAGTGAAGCCATGACGATGAGGTTGGATGAAGCAAAAGTTCATAAACCATCGATTAAAGTTGGCGATTATTTGACGAAACCGATGGACTCCGTCGAATTTGGTCGCATCGCTGCGCAAAAAGCAAAACAAGTCATCATCCAAAAAGTATTAGAAGCTGAACGTGCGCAAATGGTGAACGCTTATAAAGAAAAAGTTGGTCAACTCATTCATGGCACAGTCAAAAAAGTCATACGTGATTTTATTGTGCTTGATTTAGGCAATAATGCTGAAGCGATTTTGCCACGCAGTGAAATGATTCCACACGAAGCGGTTCGCACTGGCGATCGCGTGCGTGCATTTTTATATGACATCCAAACCGATGCCGGCAAAAATCCGCAAATATTAGTCAGTCGTACTCGCGCTGCCATGTTAAGCGAATTATTTAAAATTGAAGTACCTGAAATTGGTGAAGAATTAATTGAGATTAAAGCAGCTGCACGTGACCCGGGTTCGCGCGCTAAAATTGCGGTTAAAACCAATGATGGTCGTATTGATCCAGTTGGTGCTTGCGTCGGTATGCGCGGTTCGCGTGTGCAAGCCGTGTCTGGCGAATTAGGCGGTGAGCGCATTGATATTGTGTTGTGGGATGATAATCCGGCGCAATTAGTGATTAATGCCATGGCACCAGCAGAAGTTGCTTCTATTGTAGTCGATGAAGATACGCACACCATGGATATTGCAGTCAAAGCCGAACAGTTATCACAAGCCATTGGTCGTCACGGACAAAATGTGAAATTAGCCAGTGATTTAACTGGTTGGACATTGAATGTGATGACAGAAGAAGAAGCAAAAGCGAAATCATCGGCAGAAGGTGAAAAAGTTTTAAAATTATTCCAAGAAAAATTAGGCATCGATGATCAAATCGCTGAAATTTTAGCGAATGAAGGTTTTTCTTCATTAGAAGAAATTGCTTATGTTCCCGCGCAAGAATTATTGGAAATTGATGGTTTTGATCAAGCGATCGTGAATACATTGCGTGAGCGTGCGAAAGCGGTGTTACTGACCCAAGCAATTGCGAATGAACAAGCATTCTCAGTCGAGCCTGCGAAAGATTTACTTGAGATGGAAGGCATGGATAAACATATTGCATTTGTATTGGCAAGTCATGGCATTGTGACGCGTGAACATTTAGCTGAACAATCGGTTGATGATTTACTTGAAATTGGTGAGTTTAATGAAGAGAATGCAGCTAAATTAATCATGACTGCGCGCAAAATTTGGTTTGATGAATAAAAAAGTTCGCATCTTGGAGGCTGGTTCGCGTGGAGAAAAAGATAGAGAAAGCGGGTATAACAGTAGAACAATTTGCCAGAGATATTGGCATTGATGCTGAACGTTTGGTTACACAATTTAAAGATGCAGGCATTGAGATTCGCCAAGGGGATACTGTTAGCGAAGAAAAAAAACAAATTCTATTACGTTATTTGCAATTGCATCATGGCGGTAGCTCAGGGGCAACAGCAGAAAAAATTGTGTTGCGTCGTGCTAAAACCAGCGAAATTAAATTGGGTTCACACGGTGCAGTCAAAACGATTAGCGTGCAAGTTCGCAAAAAACGCACCTATGTGAAACGAGCATTGGAAGAAGAAGCAAAAACGAAATCATCGACAACGCTGCCTGCGCCAACAGAATGGGTAGAAAAACCTATTGTTACAGAAACACTCGATGCGCAATCAGACATTGCTACCGCACTTGAGGTGGTTTCCTCTGCGGATGTCATTGAAGCAGCTGCAGCAGGCGCCGCTGAAACAGCGGCACCTGCTGCTACGCCGTCTGCAGAAAAAGCGGCTGAAGATAAAGTCAAAGCCGGAGTAAAGCGCAAAGAAAAAAGTCGTTCGCAAGCACAATTAGATGCGGAAGAAGCAGAAAATGAGCGACATAAAAAGAAAAAGAAAGTGCGTGATACTTCTCGTGTTGAAGATAGAAGTTTTGAAGCGTTGCTTGCACGTGGCGCAGATCTTAGTCGTGTATTAAAACATGCTGATGATGATAGTGCGGAAACCGCATTTAGAAAATCTGCAAAACAACGCGTGGGTTCGCATATCAAAGTAAAAGTGCAAGCATTCACCAAACCGGTCTCACCTAAAGTGCACGATGTGCAAATACCGGAAACGATTACCTTGGGTGAATTAGCGCAACGCATGTCAGTGAAAGCCGCTGAAGTAATTAAAGTGTTAATGAAGATGGGAACGATTGCGACGATCAATCAAGTATTAGATCAAGAAACCGCTGTTTTAATTGTAGAAGAAATGGGTCACAAAGCAGTGCTCGTCAATTCAGACGCCATCGAAGAAGCGTTTACCAAATCGACTGCGATTCAAGGTGAAGGTATACCGCGTCCACCCGTCATTACTATCATGGGTCATGTTGATCACGGTAAAACGACATTACTCGATTATATTCGTACGACAAAAGTGGCAGCCTCAGAAGCCGGTGGGATTACGCAACACATTGGTGCTTATCATGTGCAAACGCCTAAAGGCACGATTACCTTTTTAGATACACCGGGTCACGCTGCATTTACGGCGATGCGTGCACGCGGCGCTAAATTAACTGACATTGTCATCTTAGTGGTTGCCGCGGATGATGGCGTGATGCCGCAAACGGTGGAAGCCATTCAACACGCCAAAGCAGCGAATGTTCCTATCGTTATTGCTATCAACAAAATGGATAAACAAGGCATTGATATTGATCGCATTAAAAACGAATTATCTAAACAAGGTTTAATCCCAGAAGAATGGGGTGGCGATGTGATGTTTGTGCCGATTTCTGCGAAAACCGGTATGGGTGTCGATGGTTTATTAGATTCAGTATTAGTGCAAGCGGAAGTTTTAGAATTAAAAGCGGTTTATGATTGCCCAGCGCGCGGTGTCGTTATTGAATCACGTTTAGATCGTGGTCGCGGTGCGGTCATGAGTGTATTGGTGCAACAAGGGACGTTGCGCAAAGGCGATATCATTTTAGCGGGATTAGAATATGGCCGTATTCGTGCATTATTTGATGAAACGGGCAAAGCCGTTGAGCAAGCGGGTCCTTCTATTCCAGTCGAAGTTTTAGGATTATCTGGTGTGCCACAAGCTGGCGATGATTTTAATATTGCGCCGGATGAACGCAGCGCGCGCGAAGTGGCGATATTCCGCCAAGCAAAACATCGCGAAACTAAAATGGCGCGACAAGCACCGAAGTTAGAAGATTTATTACAACGTATTGAAACAGACAAATCCGCCATTACCGTGAATGTGATTTTGAAAGCGGATGTATTGGGATCTGTAGAAGCATTAAAACAAGCATTAATTGATTTGAGTACGAGTGAAGTAAAAGTCAATATTATTTCCAGTGGCATTGGTGGGATTAATGAAAGCGATGTGAATTTAGCGATTGCATCGAAAGCCATCATCATTGCATTTAATGTGCGCGCCAATACGGAAGCACGTAAATTAATGGAAGTGAATAGTGTCGATGTCCATTATCACAACATTATTTATGATGTGATCAATCAAATGAAACAAGCGATGAGTGGTGTGTTAGCACCAGAAATTCACGAAAAAGTGGTGGGCTTGGCGCAAGTGCGTGAAGTATTTCGTTCATCCAAAACCGGTGCAATTGCGGGTTGCATGGTGATAGAAGGATTAGTGAAACGCAGTTATCCCATTCGTGTTTTGCGTGATAATGTCGTCATGTTTGAAGGCGCATTAGAATCATTACGCCGTTTTAAAGATGACGTATCTGAAGTGCGCAATGGCATGGAATGCGGCGTTGTTGTCAAAAACTATAATGACATTAAGTCTGGCGATCAAATTGAAGTGTACGAAAAAATAGAAGTAAAACGAGAAATAAAATGAAGCGTGGATTTGACCGCACTCAGCGTATCGCTGATCTCATCCAAAAAGGATTAGCCAATTTATTATTGCATGAGCCGGATGAACGTTTTCGTTTGGTGACGGTGACGGGCGCGACAGTGAGTAAAGATCTTTCGTATGCAAAAATTTATGTCAGTGTGTTGAAAGATCAAGCAGACGAAATCAAACAAATCATACAAGCACTGAATCGTGCTGCAAAAGGATTACGTTATCAATTGGCACGCGAGGTGAAATTGCGCGTGATGCCAGAATTAAAATTTGTGTATGACGAATCAACCGCGCATGGTTTTCATCTATCGACATTGATTGATGCGGCGGTGAAGAAATCGGAGAAGAAGTAGCTCTTACCCTAACCCTCTCCCGCTGTCACGATTGGTTACTAGCAACAACTTCATCTTGGCGGGAGAGGGAATGAGATGATAACTTTCTCCTGCTATAGGATTCATTTCAGGATGAAGGAAGTGAGGACGATAATTTTCTTCTGCTTTATCTCAGAAGTGAGGACGATTTTCTTCTGCTACAGGATTCATCTCAGGATGAGGAAGTGAGGTGATAATTTTCTCCTGCTACAGCGGGAGAAGATTGCTGTTCTGTTCCCTCTCCCGCCAAGATGATGTCTTGCTAATAGATAGTCTTGATAGCGGGAGAGGGTTAGGGTGAGGGATAAACAAAATATTTTTTAAACTAGGCATCATTATTAATGACAATTGCATTGAGAATTCAACCCCGCCCCATCCATGGTATTTTATTGCTCGATAAACCAATCGATATCACCTCGAATCATGCATTACAAAAAGTGAAACGTTTATTTAATGCAAAAAAAGCCGGACACACCGGCAGTTTAGATCCTATCGCAACAGGCATGTTGCCGATTTGTTTTGGTGAAGCCACTAAATTTTCGCAATATTTATTAGAATCCAACAAAAAATATTTTGTGACTGCGCAATTAGGTGTGGAAACAAATACTGGTGACAGCGAAGGTCAAATTGTTGCAACGCAACCTGTCGTTGATATCACACGTGAACGCATTGAAAATGTGATGTCACATTTTTTAGGCGAGATTGAACAAATTCCACCGATGTTTTCTGCGATCAAACATCAAGGCAAACCGTTGTATGAATTAGCACGACGTGGGATTGAAATTGAACGCAAACCGCGCACCATTACTTTATTTTCGCTGACGCTTGATCAACTATCCGGCGATCAATTTACGTTTCATGTGCATTGCAGCAAAGGTACTTATGTACGCACGTTAGTACAAGATATGGGCCGCAAACTGGGGTGCGGTGCACACGTGATTGGTTTGCGCCGTGAGACCGTGACACCTTATGACGGTGCGGAAATGTATACGCTGGATGCGTTAGAAAGATTAGCGCATGCCAATCAATTTGAAAGATTAACCACTTGTTTATTGCCAGTCGAAACATCGGTGCAAATTTTACCTGCGATTAAATTATCAGCATCTGCTGCATTTTATTTACGTATGGGTCAATCGGTGCGTGCGACTATTTCTATTCAAAGTCCGCTGGTGCGATTATTAGCAGACGACGGCACTTTTTTAGGCGTCGGTGAAATCACCGCTGATGGCCGCGTTAAACCGCAGCGCCTGGTGGCTTAAATTTCTATTTTTAATATTCTTTTTTATAAAACCTGTTATGATCCCGCACGATTATTTACTACTACCGAGTGTTAAGCGGTAAATATTTAATCAAGTGACTTTTAATTAATTGATTATTCGTTATGCAGGTCATTAATTGATCTCATTTTTTTATATTATTTTTTTGATATTAAGTAGGAGGGGTGTATGTCTAGTTCAACAAGTTTATTTAGCAGAATGGTATATGGAAAAAATGGAAACCCAAATAAAAATCACACAATAGAGGATCCATTAGAAACAGATAAAATTGCAATTACTACAGACAAACACTACGGTACTGTCTCTGTAGATCCTGAAACAGCCGCCGATAATTTTCTTCGCCAACAAGTATTTGAATTTTTAAAATCCAAAGAATTATTAGACGCACTTCGCACCATGCTAGAAAGAGATGAAAATGCGCACAGAGATTATCCAATAGATCCATTTCTGAATCATGGCAAAGCTCAAACTGTGGTGGTAGATATACAAACCATCAAGGAAAATGCATACGAAGCACAATCACAAAAATATATTAATTTACTGAGATCACAAGGCGTTGATCCTCATCAGATGAAAATATATCTTGCCGCATTGCCTGATGTCGGCAGTTCATTAAGAAGACTTTGCAAAATATATGGAATGGAATGCCCAGCTAAAATCACGCAAGAATTCCTCGATAAATTAACTGGAAAAGTAGCGCAAGATGGTGCACAAGCGACAATCAAATTGGGTACAGGGGCAGCAGGTTGGCAGTTGAGCTTTATAATAGGTCTTAAATTTTTAGGACCAGAGGCGGCAACTGCAATAGCCAGCGGATCATTTTGGGCATTATCTGCAATTACTGGTGTGGGTGCGTGTGTTGCATTAGTTGCAGGCATGTATGCTGCGCAAGCAGGATTAAATGCGAAATTTGGTGGAGACGTAGCACTTCCAGATATGAATTTATGTGCAAAACAGTTATTTGGTTCTGTTCCTATTGGTGATGGTTTATGGCAGTTGGCTTATTTGGCTTCACAATACATGTCTACTACATGGGGTTTAGCAGGGCAGATTTTCTCTTTTGTGCCTTATTTTATGGAGGCACTGGCATTTGCAATTCCGCAAAATACTATACATGAACTTTTCTCTAGCGATAATCCGAATTCTTTTAAGAGTTCAACCCATTTTACGCTGACTGTGGGTAGTGCTTATTTGGGATTTGATAAAGGGACGGTTGGGTTTAATGAATTGTTTGGAGTTCCGCACCATTTACATGAAGCAACACCTGGTACTTCGGCGATGGGTACTGCATTAGGGCCGCTTACGAGTTATTTATTGACGTGGGGTGTTGCAAAAGGCGTAGCAAAAACTTATCAGCCGGATATCCGCCAAGCGGAAGAAAAGTTTCAGGGGATGATACAGAGTAAAAATAACCCCAGAATGTAAAAAAATAATATGTAGGGGGATTAGACACGCGTTTTTTGCGTGTCGTAATCCACCCTAAAATAATGAAAAACGGTGGGTGATGACGCATGCTTCGAGGCGCGTGTACTTCGAGACGTGTGCTGTGCACACTTCTCAGTACTATGCTTCCTCTGTAGCGTCTAATCCCTCTGTACACGACAATTTTTGTAGGGTGGATTAGGCACGTTTTCTGTGCCGTAATCCACCATTGTTTATTATTTTGGTGGATTACGACATGCAAAAAACGCATGTCTAATCCACCCTACGAGATCTATTGTCGTGTACAGAGGTCTAATCCACTTTACAATCTGGAACAAAGTGAGAGATCTCCAGATTAACCCCTTGTATATGAAAGAGATTTTCTGCCGTGCTCGGTATGCCATTAGCATACACCTGTCATCTGTGCAAAAATATTACGATTTTCCCCGCGGTTTAATGGTTTCTTAAGAAAAAACAGATATACTTTTAAACAGATTACTCCGGATTGCTTTTGTCCTGCGCAAAGCAATGATTTTATTGCATAACGTAATAATAAAAATAAAAAAATAATAAAAATAAATAAAAATACAATATAAAAAAACATAAACATAAACATAAACATAAACATAACAAAACACTGCGATATGATGTTACCTGGATTGCAGAGATCGCGCGGGGAAGTCATTCC
>OBEQ010371287.1_pt1 | contig 30343 bp, 4 predicted proteins | sample 1670901 | NCBI WGS metagenome assembly OBEQ01 (sample SAMEA104232315, study PRJEB22302) | groundwater metagenome | biome: forest; feature: aquifer; material: groundwater | place: USA | collected 2011-08-07 | depth 5.4 m
GAAATGATCTACACGCCGATAAAAGCGAGTTGGCTAAACATGGCGGAAATCGAATTCTCAGCTTTAAGCAAACAATGTTTGGACCGACGCATTGCCCAAATCAATCTCCTTGCTCACGAGGTTTACACTTGGACTCAAGATCGCAATCGACAACAAGTAACCATTGACTGGCAATTCACAAAAAATAATGCCAGAGAAAAATTCCAAAGACTCTACAACGAAATCAATAATTAATGTTCCAGAGTACTAGCTCCTTCAGAACAGGAAAGCTCCGGAGATAATACAAGGATCGTGATGCCACAGCGCTTGGAACTCATCTGCCAACCTGCCGGAACCGGCAAAACCCATTACTGCATCGAGGCTTTCCGCGAGGCCATTTTTAAAGAAAAAGATCCTTTCGAACAATCGTGCTTCTTCATCCTCCCAAATCAGGAACATGCCGATCGCATCCACGATCTCCTCTTAAGAAGGATTCCCCCCGGGCAAAAAACTTCTGCAGGGCTTTTGAACCCATCCATTTTAACTATCAATGAGTTCATCAAGCGTTTTGCCAGGGTAGCAACTGAAAGAACGCCGGGCGACATTTTTCGGAGAACGCTTGTCCAATCCGCTCTTCAAGACCTAAAACCTGTTTATTTTAACGAGACTCTTGTGAATGATGGTTTCCTCGATTTGTTGTGCGATTTTATCTCGGAGGTCAGAGAGGGTTTTCTAACGGCGGAAGAGTTTGAGAAACGGGCAGTACCGTTTTTGAAAGAGAATTCGCCTTTCGGCAAGAAGCTTAAAGATCTAGGGGCTCTACTGGAATTGTATGACCAGGAACTGATCCATTGCGGGCTTCAGGACCCCGGAGACCTGATCCGTACCTTTGTCGAGTCGGTCAATCAAAAGATGGCAGCGCGCACCCTGCGCCTCGTCATCCTCGACGGGTTCTTCCACTTTACAAAGGCGCAGCTTGAATTCATCCAAGCCATCGCCCGCCTGTCTGGTCGAGTTGTTGTGACTCTCACCATCGGTGGAGATGCAGAGCGAGGCCATGTTTTTGAGTATCCTCAAAACACGCGTCAAGCTCTTGTTGAGATGGGCTTCAAGGAAAAGGTTTTGGAAAAGGCATCAAGAAATTGCAGAACCACCGATCCCGCGCTTCAATTTCTGGAAAAAAGTCTGTTCCACCCAGAGCCGTCCATTTTCAAGGAATCCCGAGAAGCCGTTTGCATTTTTGAAGCGACCGGAGTGAGCGGCGAAATCGAGATGATCGCCCGTGAAATCCAAAGGCTTTACCGGGAAGAAGCCTATCATTACAGCGACATAGGGCTTCTTTTAAGAAGCTTGAGTCCTTACGAAGAAACCATTCGGTCTGTATTTTCCCGCCTTGGCGTTCCCGTGGCTGTTCACGAAAGGAGAAAGCTCAAGCAGAACTCATTTATCCAGGCACTTTTGAAGTGGACCAAGCTATTGGGAAATGGCTGGCAACGCGAAGATCTTCTTCGTCTTCTTCAGTCAGAGTATTACGGATTTCCTCCCGAGATCGCTTCCGAAATTGAAAGGTTTTCTTTGGGGGAAGGAATTCTTGAGGGAGAAGAGGCCTGGCAGAAATTTTGTGATAAGCTTTCTCCCTCGGCCAGAAAAGATCTTGAAGATCTTTTGACTTGGAGCCGGAGGCTTCTTTCTACCGGTTCTCCGGACGATTTCAAAAGACAGCTGCTTGGATTTGTGAGAGGGAGAAACATGCTGCGCCGTTGTCTCACAGACGCCGCCGATGTCTCTCAGATGAAAGAAGATTTTTTAGCCTATCGAACTCTCCAGAAAATCCTGGACGAAAGGGTTCTCCATCAAAAAATTCAAGCAAAGACGGCCGTGACCTTTGAAAATGAAAGGAGCCAACTCATCCAAGCGATTGAAATCAGTCTTTTTTCGGTCCCTGTTCCTGACAAGAACTGTGTACAGGTTTACGACATTGCCTTTGCGCTTCAAAAGGAATACAAGGTGATCTTCATTGCCGGGCTCCTTGAGAAGACGTTTCCAAAAAACGTTGCGGAAGATCCTCTGCTCAAAGACGATGAACGGCGCGCTCTCAATGGCGGCAAGCCTTGTTTTGAGGAAAGAAAGAGACGGATTTCCGGCGAACGTTATTTTTTCTATATGGCCTTAACCCGTGCCAGGGAAAAGGTTTACTTGACCTATCCTCGATACGATCTGGAGGGGAAGGAAGCCCTGCCCTCTTTTTATGTCGAGGAGGTGACCAAATGTTTAGGTGAGGTGCGTATCAAAAGAAAAGAGATGGGCGATATCGTGCCTTCCTTCGAGGAAATTGTGAAAAGGGATGATCTTTTCAAAATTTTAACCGACAAGCTTTTTGAAAAGAAGAGCGAAAGAAATTCTGAACCGCTCAAATTCTACGCGTCGGTTTTGAATCACTGTCTTGAAGATCCGCTTTATTGCGACATTCTTCATCAGGTGTTACGCGATGAAGAGGAGGGCAGGATTAAAGACCCTATCATTCTCCAATGGTTCAAAAACCAGAAAGGGCCTTACAGCGCGACCAGACTTCAGCTCTTTGCGCTCTGTCCCTTCAAATTTTTTTCCGGAAAAATTTTGCATCTCAACGAGGAAAAAGAAGACAAAAACGCTGCCCAGATGGGGTCCATCCTCCATCGTGTGCTGAAAGATATTTATCAAGAGGCCTTAACAGAACGTAAAGAGAAAACAAAAGAGCTCGCCCTCCGCAAACTGGATGAAATTCTTGAGCTTAAAGAATTCGCCTTCCACGGGCTGAAGAGGTATCAGGCAGAACTCCTGCGGGAGGAAATGGCGGAGATACTTCTCGGCTTTCTTGAGTATGATCGCAGCAGCCAGACTCAGCGCAGCGCCGCCCCTTTTTTCTTTGAGAAGGCCTTCGGCAGAGGCGATAAAAATGAGGAGGTGCTCGACTTTTTGAGACTCTCCTCAGAAAACGGCGAAGAGATTTGTTTGGAAGGCAGAATCGATCGGATCGATTATGACCCCGCAACAGATTCCGCCGTCGTGATAGATTACAAGACGGGCAAATCAAAAACCGTTGATTTTATGGAAAGACTCGAGATGGGTATCGAACTCCAGATGCCGGTTTATTTGCTCGCCGTCTCCAAACTTTTGGGTTTCAAGACAGCTGGCGGAGAGATTTATCCGCTTCGAGACCCCAAGGCGAAGAAAGGAATCTATCACCGCGAGCTCATGGAAGCCCTCGGAACGTGTTCTGCCAGATCAGCTTTGGATGGGGAAGCGTTTCAAGATCTTCTAGAAAAAGTGAGCAACAAGATCCTGGAATATGTTGCGAGGATCAGAAAAGGAGAAATAGCCGTTCGTTCAAAAAGCTGCGATCATTGCGCTTACAACCATGTCTGCCGGTTTGAGAAATGGAAATTGGTTTATTCTGAGAAGGGAAAAATATGGGAACGTCCCCAGCATTGAGCTTATCGGAGATCCAGCACAAGGCCGTAACCATCCTGGATAAAAATGTCTGCGTCTCCGCTGGAGCGGGTTCCGGAAAAACCACCGTTCTGGTTGAGCGCTTCCTCCAGATTGTGACGCAGAAAAAAATAAGCCCGGAGCGCATTGTCTCTATCACTTACACCGATAAAGCAGCTAACGGAATGAAGGAAAGACTGGTTCATGCCTTTGCTGAAAGAGGGTTTTTGGAGGAGAGGCGCGCGCTGGAAAGTGCGTATGCCGGCACGATACACAGTTTTGCATCGCGTATTCTCAAAGAAAATCCCATTGAAGCCGGTATCGACCCGGATTTTGTAGTTATCGACAACGAAGAAGGAAGCGTTTTGATAGATGAGACACTGAACGAAATTTTTGAGGAAGCTGCTTCAGGCCAAGCCGTGTTTGACTTGTTGAAATGTTACGGCGAGGAGAATCTTCGTGAAGGACTGATCGCCATTTATAAAAGGGCCCGTTCGATGGATTATGATCTCGCCAACATGCCTTCTTCGCTGGTCGTGCCGGAAACCTGCCCAGCATGGAAAAAACTTTCGTCGCATCTCGAAAAATTTGTCTCTGTCAGACCAGAAAAAGCATCCAAGACCGCGGAAGCAAATCTAGAGATTGCAAAGGAGCTGCTTTCTAAAATTCTAAAGGAAGAACATATTCTTACCTGGCCCGCTCTTCATGAATGGATGAGCCTGGCCCGTTCTTTGAGCAAAAAAGCGAAGGCTCAGAGTGTCGCGGTTGACCAAATTAAGGAACTTTTTGAGGAAGCTATTGGATTGGAAATGGAAAAAATCGCTCTGCCCTTTAAAAAGAGTTTCCTCGTTTTGTACCAGCTTTTTCAGAACCGCTTTGCAGCCAAAAAGGCCGAAAATCGTTTTCTCGATTTCGACGACCTCTTGATCAAAGCCTACAAGCTTTTTACAGCTAAGGGGGAAATGTATCAGGAATTACGCCGAAGGTATCGGGAAAAGTTTGATTACATTCTGGTAGATGAATTTCAAGATACCAGCCGTCTGCAGGCCCGATGGATACAGCTTTTGACCCGCGCCAACAATCTTTTCATCGTCGGAGATGCCAAGCAGTCTATCTACCGCTTCCGTAACGCGGATCTCGAAGGCTTTCTTGAGAAGGAACAAGAAATCGCCCGCCAGGCAGAAGGCTGCCGGCTTGTCCTGAACGAAAATTATCGTTCCCGCCCCGAAATTCTCGATGTCATCAACTGGCTGTTCGAAAAAATCTGGCAGGAGGATGGTTTCTGTTTTGAGAAGCTTTGCCCCAAAAGATTTTTTGAGTCTAAAAATGGCCCTTCCGTGGAATTGCTCTGTATTGAGCGGACCTCGGTCGACGAAGGTGAAGATCTTTCTATGGATGAAGCGAGAATCCGTGAAGCCAGAACCCTGGCAGGACGTCTGAAAGATATCATTGAAGGCGGGCTCGTCAAGATTACGGAACGTGACGGCAAAGCGCATGAGGCAAGGTACGGCGATATTGCCGTTCTGTTTCATGCCATGACGAGCGTCAGCATCTATGAGCGGGAGTTGCGTGAAGCTGAGATTCCTTATTTTGTGGTGCGTGGGCGAGGATTCTATGAAAAGCAGGAAATTGCCGATCTGGTGAATTTTCTTGTCATTCTGGAATCCCTCGAACGGGATATCCCGCTGGCCGCGGTGCTGCGATCGCCGCTTTTTGGTTTGAGCGAAGATGCGCTTTTTTGGCTTTCTCGGGTGAAGCAAAGCAATCCGGCTGTCCCCCTGTCAAAGGGCTTGGAAAATTTTGATTTTGCCAGGCTGGGAGAAGCGGATTCGGAAAGGCTCAGATTTTTTCTGGAGACTTTTGAATGGTTTCGGGCCAGAAAGGACCGGTTGAGGGCAGCAGATATTCTGGAAAGGTTAGTCGAGCGCACGCATTACGATGCGAAGCTGATCGGAAAATCAGACGGCAGGAGAAAATATGCCAATGTCCTCAAGCTGATAGACACAGCGAGGGAATTCGAGACTCGGGAAGCCTTCGGACTTTCTGAATTTATCCAATATGTGAAAAAGCTTTCTTTGCAGGAAGCTAAGGAATCAGAAGCCCAAATCGGACTTGAAAAAGGGGATGCCGTGAAACTTCTGACCATTCATCAAGCCAAAGGCCTTGAGTTTCCAATTCTTGCGGTGGCCGACCTGGGCCGGGAAAGGAAAAGTTTTTCTTCTCTCCCCTTAAACTTCACACCCGCTCACGGCCTAGGGCTCCAAGTGAAGAACCCCATCAACAGAAAGCTCGAAAAAAGCCAGATCTTTCTCAAAAACAAAGAAGAGGAAGCGCGCAAAGACAAAGAGGAGCTCAAGCGGATTTTTTATGTGGCTCTCACTCGCGCCGAGGAACATCTTATCCTTTCTGGCGTAACCCAAGCGAAGTCTGTAGAAGGCAAGTCTTACCACGAGCTTCCAACTTTCATGGAATGGATAAGAAAAGCCTTAGGCGAAAATCCGCCGTTTCCGGTCTTTAGTGTAAAAGAAAATGCCCTGCCAAGACGCAAACATGAAAGGTTGAGCCTTGCCGAGATGTCCCCTTTCAAGGAAGCCATTCACAGCTTCCGCCCTATCGAAGAGCTGGAAGGGGTCTGTCTGAAAGAGGATTCAGAGACGGCCCTTAAAGTAGAAACGCTTCTTTCCGGCACCTCCCCGTTCCGAAAGGAATATTATGAAACCCGGGATCTTTCCGTGAGCGCGTTCCTGAAGTATGAATCCTGCCCCGGCTGTTATTACGATTTCTATGAAATGTATGGACTCGATGAAGCGTTTGATATGGGTGGCAAAACTGAGGGAGAGGCTGGTGAGGACGAGACAACGCCTCTTGCCCGGCGGGAGTTCGGCAATTTTTTTCACCGCGTCATGCAGCACCTCGACTTCAAAGATTTTTCCGGAGAAAGTCTCCATTTTCAGCTTTCAACGCTGGAACGTTTTTTGGGGCAAGAAGAGTTGCAAGAACTAGGGTGTTCTGTGAGGAATTTTTTGGGAACCGAGTGGGGGGAACTTATCAGAAAATCAAGGATTCACCGCGAGATACCCTTTATTTATAGGCTTTCGCGGGGCATGCTTCGTGGACAAATTGATCTCATTGCGGAAACTTCCGGGGGAGAACTTGTGGTGCTTGATTACAAGACGAGTCGGCTTCAAAACAGGGAGGAACTCGAAAGCAAAGCTAAGGAATATGAGCTTCAAATTTTCATCTATGCGTTAGCGCTTCGCGATATCATCGGCGTCTCTCCCCCCAAGGGGGTTTTGTATTTTACTTCCCTCAACGAGAGTGTGGTCTATAATCTTAGCCATGAGCTTTTGGATGCAACGCGCGTGAAGTTGGAATCCGCGTTGGAAGCTATTATCTTCGGCAAAACACCCTTTGCGCATCGCACGAACTGTCCAAGATTGATTCAGCATGAATGCGTTCGATAGAGAAAAATTTGACTGGGTCGAGCATCTCGAAGAATTGAGAGGCAGGCTTTTTGTGGTGATCGGCGCCGTTCTTCTAGCAAGTCTTGCGGGCTATTTTTTTTCAGAGGTGGTTTTCCGTCTGCTCCTTCTGCCTTTGCACCCTTTGCAGGAGAGGCTTTATTTCATGAGTCCGTATGAGGCCTTTATCGTTAAGCTCACTGTGTCGCTTTTTTCCGGTTTGCTGTTGAGTGCCCCTGTGATTCTTACCCAAACCTGGCTTTTTGTGGCGCCGGGGCTTTATGAGAGGGAAAAAAAGGCACTGGCTTTCATTGTGGGGCTGACTCTGGTGTTTTTCTTGGTGGGTGTTTTTTTCGCTTTCTTTCTTGTGGCCCCCTTTGCGCTCAGGTTTTTTCTTGGTTTTCAAAGTGAAAATTTGAAGCCCCTTCTTTCTGTGAAAGAATATATCTGCTTCCTCACTTCCTTCCTTCTTGCTTTTGGAGTGGCCTTTGATTTCCCCGTTTTGCTTCTTGGGCTGGTGAAACTCGGATTGATCCGAGCCGAAACTCTTGCCAAACAGCGCAGGCTTGCCGTGGTGCTCATTTTCGTCTTGGCCGCCGTGCTGACCCCTTCCACGGACGTGATTTCTCAAACGCTTCTTGCTGTTCCGCTAATTGTCCTTTTTGAGGCGTCCGTTTTTATAGCCCGGCGCATTGAAAAGAGCGCGTCCCGGCATCAAGCCATTTCAACCTGACAGGCCTCGCCCACGATTTCTAAGTGGGCGGGCAAACCTGTAGTGTCCAAGGTTTATTAAGGCCGCAGGGAACAGAGCCAATAAAGCCCGCCGGAGAGAAAAGCTTACGAAGTTTGAGAGACGACCTTCTTTATCCGAGCGCAAGGACACACCGCAGCCCCAACCCATTCGTTTTAGGCCAGATTTTAAAATATGCAACTTCTTTATTCTCAATAGGTTATAACTATAAATTTTAGTTGAAAGTTCCTAGTTTTTTGATATACTTATTTAACTTAATTAAATAACTGTAACTCATAGTTCGTTATCTATATTTATTTGAAAGTGTTATATGAAAGGATTGTAATGACGTAGTGTCGATCTTAAAGCCACTTTATCCCTATCGCTTCAGCACCCGATTTATTGCTTTGATGCTAGTCCTCTGCTTTTTAAGCTCCAATCTCCAAGCCCAGGTTGCCCCATCAGCTTTTCATGGGCCAGAAAATTTAAATCTCAAACCCCCTCGCGCTATTTTTATTCCCAAACCCCTCGGGAAAATTGAGGAGCAGTATCAAGGACAGGAAGGCAACCCCCGGGTGTTTTTGATTCAAGACGCCCACGCCGTGCGTGAAGCACAAAATCGTATTCAGAAGTTAATCACTTATTTTTCCAAGCAGTATGGAATTCGACTGGTGACCCTTGAAGGAGGAAGCGGGAAATTGGATCCTGCACTGATCAGAAGCTTTCCTGACGAAACGACGAAAAAGCGGGTGATGGAAGCCTATCTGAATCAGGCCGAACTTTCCGGCGCCGAGATGGCTTCGGTCTTGAGCCCTGGAGCGGCGGAGTATTACGGCATTGAGGACATGAAGCTCTATGAGGAAAATTACAGGCTTTATCTCAGGGCCATTCGTCATCAGGCCGAACTTCTTGATCGTTACAAAGCAAGAGAAAGCGAGCTTGAGGGTGCGCGTAGGAAAACTTTTTCGCCACGGCTGAATCGATTTCATAGAAAACTAAAGGCCTTTCGGAACGAGCGGCTTGATTTTCTTGGGCTAGTCAAATTTTTGAAAAAGGTCGATGCCCCGGCAGAAAATAAGGAACTTTCCAAGTTCTTTCAAGCCTTGGACGAATTATCGAAAGGCGGAGACTGGCAAGACGAAATTCAAACTTTGGCAAAATCTTTCTTGAAAACCTCCTATCCGGGATTGCCGGTAGACCAGCAAAAGGAATGGAATGGCCGGTATCAGTCTTACCTTACGGGTACCCTGGAGCCGCATGAATTTCTTGAGTATCTTTGGCATCTTTCCAAGAAATTGAAAAATCCGCTTAAAATTTCCGCCCAGCTTCGGAGGATACTAACGGCCAGACGCCAATTCTTCCTGCTGAAGGATTCGAAACTTTTTCGTGAGCTTGGGACCTATCTGGATCATGCTGAGGCTCGATGGGCTAAGACAGACGATGAAAAAGCCTTGGCTGAGGAATTCCGCAAACTTGAACTGATCAGGAAACTGATTCGCCTTGAGGTTCAGCCTGGCGAATACGAAGAACTCGAGTCCCTGTTTCAGAAATCCGAAGCGCTCCAAGGTTTTGCTGTCGGCGATATCGAGGAATTGAAAGTCAACTTGGCATTTTATCGCTTGGCCAAGAAACGTGACGAAGCTCTTTTGAATAATCTGCTCAAGCTTGCCAAGGCAAACAAGGCTTCACATGCCATTTTGGTCTGCGGAGGTTTCCATGCAGCCGGAGTCCAGCACTTGCTTAGGGAAAGGAATATTTCTTTTGCACTGATCACGCCCAAAATTCAAAGCATGGAAGGGGGCGATCTTTATGGCGATAAGATGCTGGGCCAGATTTCCTACAAAGACTATTTGAAAAATGGAGCAAGCTTTTATGAAGCTTTCATGAGGCAGACGGGCGAGCGTTTGATTCGGGGAGTGGGTGGCGTAGGAGATAAAGCGAGATTGCTAAAGACCTGGCGGGATGCCTTGATCCGGCGTTTGAGTGAGGAAGGAAAAATTGAGCAGGCCGGAAAATATACCAAGTTCATCGACGTCTTGATCGAAGGCCATATCCGAAAGTATGGAGCGGGGAATTTGGGAATCAAAGTTGATCAGGCCGGGGTTCTGGAAGCGGTCAAGAATGTTTTGGATGAATTCAAGTCGAAGACTCTGAATGGAATCTGGGGCGGCTTCGAGAAACGGTTGGAAGGAGTCAAAACCAAACTTTATCAGCTCATCGAAAAGAAACAGCTCAATTCTGAAACCCTTGGGAACGTTTTGGGAAATACCGCCGAGACAAAATCGGCTGCCTTGCAAATCCCCCAGCTCGTTTTGATTCCGGGCTTGGATATGCCGGCATATCGGGAGCAGGTCACTGGGACACACACAGGTGTTGGGGACGGTCCTGTAGGGGACAGGCCTGAAGAAGTTCAAAAGTCAAAATTCAGAATTCAAAATGACAAGGCAAAAGTCCTCGCCACAAAGCGTTGGCGAGTCTTCACCACCAAAGCGTCGACGAATCCGTCCGAGTTCCTTGGCGGACATCCGGACGAGTCCGCCACGCATTTTGGCGGAAAAAGTGGAAACGAAACCGCCATCCCGAATCCTCCAACTGTCATCCTGAGGACGGCAAAGCCGGACGAAGGATCTGAGATCCTTCGCTTCGCTCAGGATGACAAGCGCGGGCTTCAGAATGACATGCCGTCGCCGGCTCACCCCGCCGCTGATTTGCAATCTGCTCCTGCCGAAGCGAAGGCCGTCAAGGCCGAGCGGTCGAAATCTCTTGATTTCGACACTTCGCTCGCAACTGGACGTTCCGAGCTTCGGAGTGCGGAGCGTAGCTCATCAAGGCCGAGCGGTCGAAATCTCTTGATTTCGACACTTCACTCGGAACTGGATGTTCCGAGCTTCGGAGTGGTGGGAACAGAAGTCTCCCGCCCCGCGGGTATGAGTCCCGCGGCCGCGAGCCTCGGTGATGAAGATGACTTGGAGAAAATCGCGAGGATCAAAAATTCTATTAACGACCATGCTGGTGAATTTAAAGCAGACGCTTTACGGGAATTGGACTCTCTTCTTAAGTCCTCTTATTTTTTGGGGGCCCACATAGGGGAAAAAAAGGCGATATTGGATGTTTTACCGAATTTCCCTTCTCACACCAAGCTGGACACCTCTAGGGCGATCTCTCAACTGAATGACCTCGTAAACTGCTTTGGATTTAAGCTGCTCGAGGATTCCATTCGGCCGAGCGTTATTAAACTGGCTGGAACCCTTGCAGAGTATACCGGCCAGCTCACACGCGTATCCCTTCCCGAGTTGAGAAATTTTTTTAATTCGATAGGAGGTCTAAAAGCTTTTGCCGTTTACTCAGAACGTATTTTGAAGATTATGGAATCGATTCCACCCAAGGCCGGAGACTATAGCTGGAATTTATTTGCTGCTTTAACACCGATCTTTGGTTCTAAGGCTTTTCATGATGGGTCGGTAGACGAACAAATAGCTTTGATTACTTTCATGGAGTTAGTCATGGAGAAGATTGATAATGGGAAGGATTTGGCCTCTACTTATGCAGGCATCTCCGCCATATTGAAGTGGGTTTCGCAGGATCCGGTCAATCGTATGCCACTTTATCAGAAAGATATCCTGCCGCAACTCCTGAGTTATCCAGGTCAATGGGAAGGCGAAGATCTTTCTAAGGCTGTTCGGGCTTTAAAGGAAGGGTTGCAAGCGGATGCTGACGACTTGCTGGCGGATTACAATCATTCCGTTACTTCCACTCAGATAGCCCCGAAAGCCGCGAGTCTGGGTACAGCCGACGCCGTGCGGGAAGCGTTCAAGAAAGCGTTTCCTCAAATGCCGGATGATTATGAGGCTCGCCAATGGCTCGAGCAGGTTTTGGGCTTTATCGAAACCAATTCGGAGTCTTCTGGTAAGGCAGATGATTATGAAACGCTCGCGTCACTATTTTCCGACCTGCCCACAGTAGCAGCAGGTTATAAATTGCTGGTCTTGGAAAGGCTGCCAAATCGTGACCTCGAAGAATTTTCTGAGCGGTTGCAGGCACTTCATCAGCTGTTATCCTCAGAAAATATGAAGGATGAGGACAAACGGAAAATGATTCCGGCTTTCGGAGCTCTGATAATAATCTTTGATCGAATCCTGGTTGAGAATACAGTGGATCCCATTGATATGTTAGATGCCTTGCTTCGCTCATCTCTTTTTACCTTGGAGAATTATCAGAGCATTCTGAATGACTTCAGGAATATTTTGTCCGGACTGCCGGCAGATCAACCAGAAATCAAAGATCTGGTTGCAGAACTACTACAGGCCGCTTTGGAGGCGGATCTATTCGCGCCGGAAGATTACAAAGAAATTCTGACGGCGTTAGTAGAATTAGCAGAGTTAACAGAGGGGATGGTTCATCCAGAAGGTGACAGAGGGCAGGCGGCTACTATGTCCCAAAGTCTTGTTTTTATGATCGGCTCGCAAGTTCTAAAAAATAGCCAGCAAGAGGATAAAAGACAATGGCTACAGTTATTGAAATTGCTGATGGAGAAGCTGGCAACCTTGCAGAATTCGTATACCGCCCTTAATTCTGCCTCGCATATTTTTGGATGGTTGGAGACGGACTGGCAGAAAAGGGGGCCCGAGGCGGAAAGGTTTAGAGTCCGCATTGATCAACTCGTTGGGCAGGTGGAGGGGGACGCTCTTGTGAAAGAAATCCTCCAGTATGAAAAAGGATTAAAAGATTCTGAAACAATATCCGGCGATTATGATGCGGCTGGGGTTCACGCAGAGAGCCTAGGTAAGCGTTCCTCACACGAATCGGTGAATGGGGGAATCGGCGAAAGGGCGATTGACGCGTCTTTGCGAGCGACCGCAGGGAGCGAAGCAATCTCGAATTCCAACTCAAATTTGTTGAACAGGCCACTAAGTACCGGGATTGCCACGCCCGCCCCAAAACGTGGCGGGCTCGCAATGACGGTGCCTACTACGACGCCTCTCGGTGCGAGCTTGGGGAAGGTGACGGATCAGGTGTTGAAAGAGTTGAAAGCATTGGGACTCAAGCTCGAGCCGAAAGAGCTTGAGGAATTGAAACAGGCTTATGAAACCAAAGCGACCGGAGTGGAAGCAAGAGAAAATAAGATCCTTGCCGAGCTTGATCAGGAATTCATCGGGAAACATCCTGAAATCAAAGATCGCATCCTGCTGAAACGTTTGGTCGACGCCGTCAAAATAGATGGCATGATGGAATTTTTAGCGCCCTATATTTTTGACGGGCCGAGCCGGGAATACATTTTGTTTACGAGTAACGTAAAAAGTGGCGGGAAGGAGTCCATGATTCGGAAATTGGCGCGGGGACTTGATGTGAAAGGTGAGAAGGATTTAGCGAAAAGGCTGTCGGGAATCGAATTTCTGCGGTCCATTGACGAGAAGGTTTATGAAAAAATCCGATTTCTGATTTTAAGGGAAGATCTCGTGAGTAAGATCAGGGGACAGCATGCCCTGCAGGATATCATCATGAATTATGTCATCGGGGACGATCCCTCTTTGATTGAATATCTGGAGGTGGTTCATCCGGATTTCCTTTACGACACGGTCGTGGACTGGTATCAAAACGTGAGGCTGAAAAAGGGAGAGGATGATAATTTGAGAATTCTGGTGGAGATGATGCGTGTGGCGCCGGACGAAGAATTGAGAAGGCCTACTGGGAATCCGCTTTATCTCTTTCCGAGGGAAATTCTTGCCCCTCATTTAAAGCTTGCGGCCGGCAGTATCGAAAATGTGAAAAATATGTTCGCTATTTTTGTCATGTCCAAATCCACTGTTTCCACCCTTAAGATTCTCGGGAGAATCGAAAGCGGCGAGATACAGCGTCATTTCGATTTCGCAAAGGGATCGAATCCAGACAAGGAAACGCTGTTTGCCATTGCCGAAATTGCCAAGGGGGTAGGCAGGATCACAGCGGAGGAGAGGGAAGCCATTAAATTGGGACGCGAGGATCGGCTGAATCAATTTGTCACCTTTCTCCTGACCAATTACAGCCACTTGATCCAGCGGGATATTGAACGGTTTCAGCTTTTGGGCGTGATTTTGTCCAACACCGGAGTCGAAGGATTTCAGAAAATCGATTTTGGACGAATTCATGCCCGCTACGGAGTGAAAGAGGGGAGTACGGAAGAAGTTGAACTGATGAGAATCATTGCGGACATATCGCGTGTCGCGCGTGATGCCACCGGAGTGCTCCTTGAAGAAACCTTCGATCTTTACAATGAACAGGCCGGTGATAATCTGAAGGATTTCAACAATCTTCTCAAAGTCCTGAGATATTTTGTCATGATTGTAAATTTCCACCGCGATTTCGAGAAAATTGTCAACGATGGGTTGATCGGACGCATCAATAACGAAGCGTATTACATCAGCCTGCGGGATTTACGCAAGACGATGGAGATCGTACGCAAGAATTTCAGAAAGGGCATGGATCTCAGGCAGGCCATACGCACCGCCGTCAAGAGACGCTATTACAATCGCTTGAGCGAAGCCGACCGTCCCCGCGTCAAACAACTGATGCGCTATCACCGGATTTTGGGACGGGATGAGGATTTGGATTTTGTTTATGAATTTGAAGGAACGGACGGCGGGAGCAAGGAGATTACTATTCATGAGGTCCCGCGTAAAAGACCGAGGCAGATTAGAAAACTGGGCGTCCTGGAGGTGGGAGGCATGGGCGAGAAACTGCCTTTTTACAAGATCGCTCGGAAAACGGTTTTCGACGGCTTCCGGCGTAATCAGGTCCTGAATGAAACGACACGAAGGAACTTAGCGACACTGCTTGAATCCCTTGAAGTGGAGGAAGGGGAGCGTTTTAATCCCGTGCTGGAATTCGGCCCGACGGCAGGCGGGAAGAGCACCATTGCTGAACTGTCGGCCCAAGTTCTGGAAGTAGGTTACACCCGCATCCAGTTTACGGAGCGTACCGACGACTATGATATTTTTGGAAGCTTCCAGCCTTTTGAAATCGAAATGAATTTGCAGGCGGCGATCAACCGGATGAAGGAGGCGCTGGTGAATGAAGAAATTTTCAAGACGGAAGACGCTTTAAGCCGCCTCAAAAATGGTACCGGAGGCAGTATGTTTGAGCAGTGGCTGACGTCCGATAAGGCGAAGGAGTATGCGGAGATCACCGATGCCCAAAAAAGGCTTGATTACCGGATGAATTTGATTGAAACCGAGGTGAAAAAGATTCTCGAAAGTTATATTGCTGAAGCAAAAGAACTTTTGGATGTCAACCAACGGATTGAACGCAAAAGAAAAAGGGGGAGCAAACTGAAGCCAGCGGAAGAAGAGCAGGCAGACCGGATCCGGTTTCTTAAATCGATGACCTATTTGATGGACCATGAAGTTGGACTTCATTATGTGGAAGGCCGGTTTGTCAAAGCCTACCGCCGCGGGGATTTGATTCTTCTTGATGAAATCAATCTGGCCAATGAGGAGATGATCAGCACCCTTTATCAGATGCTGACTTTGGGATATTTGGAACACCAAGGGGAGGAAATCAAACCCGATCGAGGAGCCACGCCGCGCATTGTGGCGACCGCGAATCCTTCCAGTTATGCCTCCCGCGTGCGCATGTCGGAGGCTTTCATGAACCGTTTTGAGGTCGTCTATATCGATGAAATGACCGGCGATGAAATGGTGGCGATTCTAACGGAAGAACTGCAAAAGGAAGGCATCGATGTGGAAAAAGATTTGGGAATCACGCTCAAGCAGCTCGCATCCTTCGCCCAGATGCAGAAATCGCTGAATAATCTTCTCGATGCTGGGAAGTTCGCGAATATGGGGCAGGAACAGCATTATATTTTTACCTTGCGCAACCTCAAAAATATCGCGCGTGATATCCATGAGAGAAAACTGGCACTCGCAAAGACGTCATTGCGAGCGAAGCGAAGCAATCCCGGTACTGAGATTGCCGCGTCGTCCCTTCGGGACTCCTCGCAAAGACGGGTCATTGCAAGCGACGAAGCAATCTCGAATCCCCATCCGGATTTAATGAACAGCGTACTGGCCGGTCTGGAAGTCAATCTGGAAACTTGGATACGGGAGGCATTCCTGGAATACGCATCGGTGGTCATCCGCGGGCCGGTCGCGCGCTGGGATTTCAGCCAGATCAATGAGGAGAAAGTTTCCGAGGAATATGAGAGGTTTGCCGAAGATTTCGAAAAGTTCCGGCAGGATTATGACCGTCTGAAAAGTGTTTTCACCGTCAATCTGGATTTTGCGGAACTTCGCGGCCAAGAGGGAGAAGAGGGAAGGACTCCGGAGAAGATTCTGGACGACATCGTTGAAAAAAATTTCTCCGATATCCCCTTTGAATTTGATGCCAAAAATCGAATCATCCGCCTGGACGGTATTGAAACTCTCGGGGAAGCCGGCGGGGAAACGAATCCGGTGCGGGAATTGATTCCCGTGAATTCCACCAAATTCATTGAGCTTCAAGTTCTTAAAGGGATTCGCAGAAATGTTCCGGTGATGCTGACCGGTTATTCAGGAGGGGGCAAAACAGAAATCATTGGCGATCTCGTCAACCGGTTGGGAAAAAAGTATGTCTCGGTTTCCCTGGCCGATGCTACGTTGGAGAATCTTCTTGGTGAAATGGTGTATGACCGGAAGGAGAAGCGGTTTAAGTACCGGCGCGGAGTGTTGGTCAAGGCCATGGAAGAGGGAGCCGTTCTGGTGCTTGAGGAACTTAATATGGCCCGTTCAGGTATCCTCGAAATTCTGAATGAGTATTTCGATGAAGGGACATTCATGAATCCATTCACCCATAAAGCGGTTGAAGTTCATCCTGATTTTCGGCTTTTTGCCACCATGAATCCGCTGGAGGGGCGAGTCGGCGTGATGGGCGGCCGTGTCAGCCTTTCTCCGGCGTTGAGAAACCGTTTCCGCGAAGTCTGGGTGCCGTCGGAAAAGACCAATGAGGAGTTAAAACAAATCATCCAAGGGAGGTTTGACCAGGCCGAGGTAAAGGTGAAGGCCGAAACCGTGGAGAAAATCGTCATATTTTTCCGCACCTATCAGGAGAAGTTTCATACCTTTCAGGAAGAATTTTATTACACCAGCCTGCGGGATTTAACCCGAATCACCCGCATCATGAGTTACAGCATCAAGGAATTAAAAATGCCTGAGGGTAAAGCCCTTCTGCGGGCCGTGAAACGGGTTTATGGGCGGCGCATGGATCGCGATTCAGCTCGGGAGGCTCTCAAAGAAACGCTGACGGCTTCAAAGATCGGATGGATTGAAGACGGCGCTCTTGAGTATCAAAAGGATCAGGATTATTTTTACGTTTATGAAAAAACAAGCAGACAACGCGATCTCGTAGCCAAAATTCATCTCAAAGATCTGGCCTCAACTTTGGAGAAACAAGTCCGCCGTGAAATTCTTGCGGATAATGGTTTTCAGGATGGCGTTACGGAAGCATTGCCGGATGAAAAGAAAATCGAGTCGGAAGTTGCAAAGAGAATGGCTTTCTTGATCGGGGAAGCCCGGCTGGTTGAAGATAAAAGGACTCAGCAGAATTTGCTCTACCTGCTTCAGGGATTTACCATGAATGATGAGGAGCATAACGAAAGCCGTTTTAATCCCCTATTTCTTATGGGTGAAACCGCCGGAGGGAAAAGTTCAATCGCCCGCTATGCCTCTCTGAATTTAATCGGGCAAGCCTACACGCGCATTCAGTTCAATGAAAGGACGGATGAGTTTGACCTTTTCGGAGCCTATGAACCGAGGGCGGTCGAGATGAAATTCGAGGAGGCCTATGGAATCTTGAAAGAAATCATGGCCCGCGGGGAATGGGTGAAGATCAAAAGGGCTTTGGAAGTTTGGAAATATGGAACTCTATCTCCTGAAGCGGAAGCCGGCTTTAAGGACGAAGAGGCTGCGGGATTAATCAACACGGCCAATCGAAAAGTTGCCGAGAGAGTGAACGATTGGATTCGCGTTGCGACAGCGGCTCAATCTGAGGGAAATGCGGATGAAATCCGCGAAGCTCAGCGCCGTTTGACGAATCTGGCTTTTTTGGTGAAACACGGGTCTCTCAATATCGATTTGGAATTCCGGGAGGGAAGATTTCTTAAGGCCCTCCGTCAGGGGGATCTGACCGTGCTGGATGAAATGAATCTCGCCAATGAAGAAGCTATTTCGATCCTCTATCAGCTTCTTACGCAGGGTTATATCGAATATTATGACCATGAAAAGGGTGACATTGCGAGAATCAGGCCGGCCAAGGGTTTCAAACTTGTGGCTACGGGTAATCCCCCTACTTACACGGGGCGGAATCGTCTCTCGGAGGCCTTGATGAACCGTTTCGAGATTTACTGGGTTGAGAGCATGAGCCCTGAGGCCATGGCCGAAATTCTCATCGCGGAAAATAAGATCACCGACGGCAAGCTTAAGGACCAGACCCTTACGCTTTCCCGTTTGCAATACGAGCTCAATCAAATGGTTTTGGACAATCAATTTGAGGGGATCTCGGGCGACCGAAGCCAGGGATACAATTTCAATTTGCGAAATCTTAAAAGAGTCGTTCAGGATATGCAGCTTTTGCTGGCCCGCGGAGATGCCAGTCCTCCGGGTAGTTTATTGATTCAAGAGGCTTTTATTCAGTACGTTGGTGTGTTGGGGCGCGCCCAGGGCAATATTAAAAAAGTCCGCGATCTCTTTCATAAATATTTCCGTGTCCGTCCTGAGATTCCATCCCTTCGATATCAAGTCCATCCTGCCGGTGTGCGCATCGGGTCTCTAGAAATTCCCCGCCCGTCGGAGTTTTCCGATGAAGCGGATGTGATTGAACCGCTGGCCGAGGGCGCTCTCACCAATTTGATCCGTTACCAGATAGCCAAGGGGCTTCTCGATCGCCGCCGGGCCATTCTTCTCGTCGGACAGGCCGGAGCAGGCAAAACCGAGACCATCGGCGATTTGGCCCGGGACCTCAGGTGGAAATACCGCAGTATTTCGCTGGCCGATACCACCTTCACAGACTTGATCGGTCATTACGGCATTGACCATGAGACCAAAAGGCTGGGCTATATCCCCGGAGATTTAGTGAAGGCCATGAGCGACGGGGCCATCCTGGTTTTGGAAGAGCTCAATATGGCCGATTCCGGTTTGGTGGAAATTTTGAATGAATACTTCGATGAAGGAACCTTCACCAACCCTCTCACCGGAGAAAAGATGAGTCTTTCGAACGGAAAAATTCATCCTGATTTCCGTTTGTTTGCCACCATGAATCCGGAAGCGGGGTTGACCTCCGTCAGCACGGGCCGTGTGGGGCTTTCACCGGCCTTAAGAAGCCGTTTCAGCGAGATTTGGGTTCCTCATGAAAAAACCGAAGCGGAAATCAAAGCCATTATCTACCAGAAATTCCGTAATCGGAGGATTGATAAAGTTCCCAATGCCATAGTCAATCAGATCCATCAAGTCTATGAAGATTTCTTTAAGGCGGTGACTCAGAGTAAAAATATCGGGGGAGAGAACAACGAGGGCTATTACACCAGCCCGCGTGAGATTGGAAAGATTGTGGATATCATGGCGCATGATCTTCAGCATGGGATCTCTTGGGAAGCGGCCTTGAGTCATGCCATGAAGCGCACCTACTGGCTGCGGCTGAATACTCAGGAAGACCGGGACTACGTCAAAGAGCATATTTTGAAAGGGATTTCCATTAAAGGGTACGAGTATGAATGGGAAGAGCGCCGGGACGAATTCATTATCAAACGAGGAAAGATCGAGGTTGGACGCGTCAGTAAGGATCTGCTCAAGGATTTCGTTCTGACCAAAGAATCCAGAGAACTGGTCGGTCAGGTTTTGGATACTCTGACGACGGTTGAAGTGAAAGAAGGGGAAAAACGAAAAGCTTTTATGCCGCTGATGCTATTGGGGGAAACTTCTGCGGGCAAGAGCACGGTAGCGGAACTCGTGGCCAAAATCATGAAGTCGCGCAAAGGCCGCGGCGAAAATGGAGGTTTCACACGTATTCAGATGCATCAGAGAATCGATGAGTTCGATTTGTTCGGCAGTTACCATCCGGTGGCGATTGACATCAATTTGGTTCAGGCCTATGAGGTGATTCAAGAAACGACTGAGAAAAAATCTTATTTGAAACTGGCTACAGTGATGGAGAAACTGGGGTTTGCACGGGAATATATGCTGCGCAGGGGATTGAATATCGACGCAATGGCCAGTGATGGAGAAGTGGCCGAGGCTTTCCTGAAACAGGTCGTCCTGGAAGGTGTCAAGCGGCGTGAAGAGAAGTGGATAGAAACTTTCAAAGACATCGCCGTGCTCTTGATCAACGGTGTGGCTGGAATCGAACTCGAATTCCGCAAGGGTCTTTTCCTTGAAGCTTTGGAGCGGGGCGATGTGGTCCTTTTGGATGAAGCCAATTTAGCCAATGAGGAAGCCATTACCATTTTGAATCAACTGCTCACTTTGGGTTATGTGGAATTTCAGGGGAGAAAGATTTTTGCAGGAAAGGGTTTCCAAATCGTTTTGGCCATGAATCCCTCCACCTACACAGGCCGGATACGGATGTCGGAAGCTTTCATGAACCGTTTTGAGATTCATTACACGCGGGAGATTAGTCCTGAAGAAATGACCCAGATCATCATAGGGAAATATCAGCTTGAGAAATACCGCGTTGCTTCGGAGGACGTTCTTAAAGTTGCGAAACTCCAGCAGGACCTGGACCAGAAATCCCGGCAGATGAGTTTCGAGTATTTTAACGCTGACGGTTCCTATCGCTTTGCTCTGCGTAATCTCGAGAAGATCGCGGCGGATACGATTCAAAGAATTGAAGACGGCGATCGAACCTCTCCCGGCGAGATCTGGAGGGTGGAAGCTTACCAGCAATACTGGGGTCTTTTGGACGAAACCGATTCTAACGTCAAACTGTTAGATAGGTTTTTCCGGGAGCATCTGGGGTATTCTTTTTTGAGTGAAAGAGAATGGCAGCGATTTCTTGGACTGCTTGAAAAAGGCATTACGGACGAGCTCTCCTTGACCAAGCTGGACCAGTTTCTGGAAGATCATTTGGGCATCCGTCTCGCCGGAGCGAAAGACAAAGAAGAGGAAGTAAAAGCAACCCGTGAAAAGTACCGCATTGAAGAGCTGCATAAACAATATCTCACCTTTCTCAAGGGAAAAACCAAAACCGCGGAGCAGCTGAACGGTCTTTTGGCATCTTTCATCAACGCTCAGTTCGTGACCGAGGCCGTTTCGGACTTTAAAGTCCACGCGGCCCGGGGCGGCACGGCCTTGGAATTAAACGGAGTCCGGGTTTTGAAACAGCCTCCGGGCACCGAAACCATCGCCAGGAAAATCCCCCGGCTGAGCGAACTCTATTCCATGAGAAATGTCCGCACTCAAATTCTCAAGGGATTCCGGGATGCCAGGATCGAGCAGGTCATGGATGCCTCAGGCCGTGTCCGCAAAGTTCACCGTTCCAAACCAGTGCTTCTCGTGGGACATTCGGGCGGCGGCAAAACCGAAATGATCGGCGATATCGCCAGAGAACTTCATTGGCCTTATCTGAGCGCTTCGGGAAACACCAGCGTGGACAAATTGATCGGAAGTTATATTTTGGACAAAACCACCGGCGCTTTTGTCTGGCAGGACGGCATTATTGTGAAGGCCATGCGTGAAGGTTATGTCCTCGTGCTTGAGGAAATCAATATGGCTGAAGCCAGCGTGATCGAAGTTCTCAATGAATATTTTGACCGCGGGACTTTTACCATTACCGAATTGAAAGAAGAAATCGAAATCCATCCCAATTTCCGCCTCTTTGCCACCATGAATCCCGTTGAAGGAAAAACAGGACGCATGAGCGGGAGAGTGGGGTTGTCCGCAGCTCTTCGAAGCCGTTTCCGCGAAGTCTGGGTGCGTAGCGAGAGAACTCGGGAAGAACAATACCGTATCATGCTTGGGGGCATCAAGGAGCTGGTCATGAATATCCTGGACAAAAGGAAAAAAGGTGAATGGCAGGATGAAGGCGAGGAGGATTTCAATGTGCCGGTGTGGGATTTTAGACAAGACCCCACCGTTCCGCGAACCCGACAGACTGCTGTCATGCGGAGCCCCTCGGCGCGTGTCATTCTGAGCGCAGCGAAGAATCTACGCGCCTCGAGGGTAAACTCCGCGAAGGATCTTGGAGTCGAGATCCTTCGGCCTGACGGCCTCAGGATGACAGATTGGAAACCCTCCATCAACATGGCTGAACAGAGCCCTTCGACTGTCATCCTGAGCCCTTCGACTGTCATCCTGAGCGAAGCGAAGGATCTCAGTCTCAGGGTAAACTCCGCGAAGAAGGATCCGGAGGCCGAGATCCTTCGGCCTGACGGCCTCAGGATGACAGATTGGAAGCCCAATATCAACATGGCTCAGCCGGCAGAAACCCCTGAGTTTCAGGGAGCCAAAGATGACGCGGACTGGGAAAGAAAACAGCAGAAGAATATCGAGGCCTACGGCACGGTGATCAGTATTGTTTCCGGAGGGCAGGTCCGAGTACAGCCCAATGAGGTGGATCCCAGAACCGGCCGTGTGCATTGGGCCTTTCGTCCTGATCCCAATGATCCCAAGCAGGGAGTTTTCCTCTATCCGCCCGAAGAGGCCAAGACGATTGGATGGGAATCCCTGGTAGGAGTCGGCATTCATGAATCTATGCACCGCTATTTAACCCGGTATCTATCCATTTTCTGGGAATTTCTGAAAGAGGATGATATTAGCAGTCTGGTCTTTAATAGTCTGGAAGACGGGCGTATTGAGAATTTTGCCCGCCTGCGATTTCCCGGAGCCGCGCGGTATCTGCGATCTTTGAATGATGAATTGACCTTCCGCGGTAAAAAAGAGCTTTCTGAGTTGTTCAAACCGGAAGGCGGTTATACCAACCTGGTTCTAAACTTTTTTCTTTATCTGGCCAAGAGGGGTTCGGATCCGGACGCGCCGAAAAAGATAGAAAAGATTTTGGAAATCTTGGAGCAGGCCAATCCAGAACTCCGGCAGGATATGGAGGGACTCATGGCTAAAGGTGTGTTTGGAGGATCTCGGGATGAGGATATGTTGAGTCTCAAGATGCGGGGAGTGTTTTCACTGGTTCCGATTCGCTACGATCAGCGGGGGCGGATTATTCCCGACCTCGATCCCACGGAGGAATATATCGAAGAACTGGCCAAGGAACAGGGAGAAATCATACGCGAAGAAATCATGCCTTATGTCTACAAATGGGCTTATCGGGATATTGAGGAGGGAAAGGCCGGAAAGGGAAAGGGCGGCATGAGAGTCAAAGGAGCGAAGGGGAAGGATGGGAAAGGGGAGGGCGCAGGAGAGAGCGATGAAGGTGAAGGTGGAGGAGAAGGACAAGAAGGCGAATACATGCCGGTTGGTAAGCCGGGCAAAAGCGGACCGGCGAAAGGCCGTCCTATGTCGCCGCGCGACTGGAAACGAATATGGGATTCCTTGGATCCTGAGGAGAGAAGGGATTTGGTAAAGAGGCTTAAAGAGGATATGGACGACCGCGGAGCGAAAGATAGAACGAAAGAGGACAGCCATGATTTTCAAGCCGCTCAAAATGAAGTGAAGCTGGAAGGAGGCCAGTCGGAGAGAGACCGCTTGCTTAAATATTTGTCCCGGATGATCACAGAACTAACCGGTTATCTCCGTGAAATCATTCAGAATTCGACGCGGCCGAAGTGGGTCACAGGACAAAAGAAAGGGCGTCTGGATATGCGGCGCCTGATGAACTCCATGGCCCGCGGGTTTACGGATTTGCGGTTCTACATGCAGAAAGTAATTCCCACCAAGAAAAATGTGAAGTTTACCATTCTTATTGATGAAAGCGGCAGTATGGCTGATCTGAACCGCATGGATAATGCCGTGGGATACAACGCCTTGAAAGGTGCGACTCTGGTGGCCGAAGTGCTGGAAAATCTGGGGATTGATTTTTCCATACGCGCGTTTGGGAATTCTACACATCTGCATAAGCGCTTCCGCAATCAGCCGAATGAGGAGAATCATCCTTATAAGAAGGATGTTCCCAACAGCTACAGTTCCCGTGCGGATAAAGACAAAGTTATTGAAGATATGTATGACAACATTGGAAATCACGGAGGGAATAATGAAGTGGCGGGTCTCAAGGCCACCATCGCCGATATCGAAAAATACGGCGGCGAGCATCATTTCGTGATTATTATTACGGACGGTCAGGAAACGGGCCTTCTGGAGGGAATTAAAAGAATATTGAACACGGTCCGGGACAACGGGAATATGGCCGGCCGCTCGAAAACACAGTTTGTCGGTGTGGGATTGGGAAATCAGACCGAACGTGTGCCCGAGGTTTACGGCGAGGAATATTCCATTCACTTGAAGGATAATCAGATCCGGCAATTGCCCGTGGAATTGAAGCGCCTGCTCGAAAAAATCATCCGCGGCGTTTATCTGGGGACCACAACCCCCAGCCGTGCCCCCAATATGATGGAAGGAACGGGCATGAAGGGAATTCAAAATGGAGAATTCAGAATGCAAAATGAAGAATCAATCTCCCCCGGTATGACCGGAAAGTCACTGGGTGGTGCCTACCACGTTATGCAGTCGTCATTGCGAGAAGGCGAAGAGATGCCTCGCCCCAAAGGTCATCCTGAGCGAAGAGAAGGATCTCAGTCTCAGGGTAAACTCCGCGAAGGATCTCGAGATCCTTCGGCCGCTTTGCGGCCTCAGGATGACCCAAAGCGGCAGATTGCCACGCCCGCCGAAAAGCGCGGCGGGCTCGCAAAGACTAGCTCTACTGTGGACTATGGACTACGTCCGCCAAAATCCGTGGACGGACCCGCCGGTGCATTAGTGGCGGGGACTGTGGACTTCTCTACACTGTCCGCTGAACGCTCTACGCTTTCTCCAGCTTCTTCTTTGGGAACGGCAGAGGAGATAATACTCAAGGAAGTTTTGAAGCAAAAGTTTCCGGAGGTTGAAGAGAGGGTTCGGAATGATCTGGCGGCCAAAATCATTGGGAAGACAGATGTTTTTTGGGATTCCGCAAGGAAGTTTCCTGCTGCTATTGCAGTCCTGACCCACAGAATTAAGGAAGTGCTTGAGCGTATTCCGGTTCGCCGGAGCAATCAGAAACAAATTTTTAGAGTGATTCAAAAGATAGTGGAAGACGCCAGTCTGGCTACTGCGAGAGATTTGCTGATGGAATTTGGCAGCTTGCTCGAGTTGTTTCAAGCCGACGCTCAAAGCGAAAAGAACTTTCTGAAAATTTTGGAATCCCAACCGCCTTATGAGCCTCAATATTGGTATCAAGCAATTTTTTGGAACTTTGCACGTTTGAAACCCCTGTTGGAATCTTCCGACTGGGATGCCACTCTCCGGGACAAGATCTTCAATTTTATCCGCTTTTCATTATCGGTGATCGGCCCGAAGAACAATTTCTTTCCTTCACGTGCCTTGGAGTCTTTGGAGAAGGCCCTCCAGTATCCGTTTATGACGCCTGAGGAATTCGGCCAGCTTCTTAATCTTTTAGAGCTTGTCGGCCTTCATGGTCCCCCCAATAAGAATGTGGGAAACGAGTTTCACGCTTTGGAGAGAATTTTTTCCTCCACCCAGTTGACGGAAAGTCGGAAGAAACAATTGCTGCCGATTCTTATTCGAATCGCCACTCAGGGAGGGCTGATCGACGGTAATTTTAGCGCTTTGGGTGAGTTGTTCGAGACGGCCGAAGCAGTTCAATGGAAGGAATATGAAGGACTCTGTGATTTAGTGATTCTTATTGCCGAAACTCCCAACGCCCTGCCAGCCTTTACTTATCGGAATTTAACAGGGATTCTGGGCCGGCTGAAATTGCCGCCTAAGGGTCAAAACAAGGCGCTTTCCCGGTTGAAAGAAGAAAGAAGAGAAGTGCCGGTATCTTATGCGTACTTGCTTAATCTTCTAAGATCTCCCGCTTATGACCCATCGCATTGGGAAGCTTTATTTCTTTTGAATGAGGCTTTGGACCTTCATGGTGGTGATTATAATTTGAAGGTTGGCTCCCAATCGCTTCGAGATTGGGTGGAACATCTTCTGGACTGGAATATTTTTGCAAAACTGTCGCGGGAAACGCGCAACGCTACCGTTGAGCTTCTGCAGGCATTGATTGAAAAGGCGGGGCATCCCTCTCATGCCATTGCGATGCTTCAGTTGCTCGATAAGATTTATGAGTGGATGAGGGACAGCGCTAAGAAAAGGGTGCCTATTTATCAAAAGCAAATTCTGCCGCGATTCATACAGTTGGCCGGCCAGTTTGAGGGTAAGGATCTCAGAACAGCCCTGACCCATTATTGGGAAGCGTTTCTAAAGGAATCGGAAGGTCATCCAGAGGGTGCGGATTATGCCCTGAGCGCGGCGAGTTTGAATATTTCGGGGACAGTCCCTGGAAAGAAGGACAGTCCCCTCAAAGCCGCGAGTCTGGGAGGTGATAAGAGGGTAAGTATGAGAGATGAGGATCGTAAGATTAAGGATTCTTCAGGACTTCATCGTGATTTCCGATCACCCGCAGATATAAAGAGTCGCCCGACCACTCGAAAGACATACGATAATGAATATCCACTCGGGCCTCCCAAATACTTTTGGTTCCCTGAATCTTTTTTACCTGAAGCGAAGGGTGTTTTGGATTTTCGGCCAGCAGTCGAAGCTGTTTATCCGTTTTCTTCTGAATGGAAGCGGGGAGAGTCTGATAGAACCGGCGGAAACTTTCGTAGGCAAATACTTTCACGAATGAAGAGAGTCAAAAAGCCCGTCGATGGAACCGTCTCCCAGAATACGACGCAACTTTTTATCCCGGGAAGCGAGGCGCTCTTTTTGCTGCCAGCCACGGGTCCAGAAATAGGTTTGCTCGGGGTCAATCGAAGCCCGGGACTTCAGGAAAATGACGAACTTCAGAACCTGCGCCATCTCCGATGGGGTCAAGTGCTTGATAAGGGTGCGGAAAACGGTACGGACTTTTTGCGGATTTACCATAACAAAAGCAAGTATATCACACGGAGTAAAGAGCGGCAACAAGCAATCCGTACCGGTTCCCCAGGTACCGCTTCATTGGAAAGTCAAAAGTCAAAAGGCAAAAGGCAAAAAGCGGAAGGCGAAAAGAAACCTAATGAAGTAAATAGCAAATGGCAAATGGCGAATGGTCAAAATGCAAACGGAACTGTCATCCTGAGGAGCGACGCGACGAAGGATCTGAGATTCTTCTCCCGCCAAGGGCGGGATCAGAATGACACACCCAAAACAGGGGACAGTTCCCAAAATGATTGGCGGATGCCGATTATTGTGGCGGACAATCTAAGTACCGAGATTGCTTCGCCCTTCGGGCTCGCAATGACGGCACCGCGTTCTACCGCGGACGATGGACTGTGGACTGTGGACTTCTCTCCGCTGTCCGCTGAACGCTCTACGCTATCTTCCGCCGCCAGTCTGGGCTGGCAAGATGTTTTGAAGAAACGTTTTCCGGGTTTGCATGCGAAGCTCAAGCATAGATTCCCAAATTTGTTCGGGGAAACCAAAATGGGAAGAACGATCGCGGCACGAATTATGGGACTCGAGGCGGCCTTGGTTTCTTCAGGAGGGGATTCGCGGAAAATCAGCCGGTTGGCAGAACGTGCCAGTCAGTCGCTTTGGGATTCGGAGGGTTTCAAAAAACTTCCGATTGACTATCAAGGCAAGATACGAAATCTTGTCGCCGCGATTATCCAATATTCAGGAGGAGAAGATACCCCTCGTCTCATTCAGGGCATGGAACGTTTGCTGGACGACCTGGTGCTGAGAGATTTGAATTCTGTTGGCCGGTGGATTCAAAGAAATAGAGTGGTTGATTTACTGGCTTCCTTACCGGAATACTCAGAAACAGGCACTGCGGATGCCGTTCGCGTGGGACTAAGTATTATTGGCTACAGTCTTCATCATTTTAAGTATTTTTCCCGCGAACGCATTTTCCGTCTCATGGAGGCCCTGTTGCCTCATTTCCGGGTGCGGGTGTCGATTCCCTACACGAATCTCCGGGATCTTTTGTGGGCCGAGCCGGTCAGGCAGGAAAATATCGAAACGAGGATTTTGCCCCTTCTCGAGGCCGTTTTTAAACAGAATCCGCTGGCGGTGGAATATGCGGCCGGTCTTCTTGAAGCTATGCTCAAGTCCGGAGAAGTCAATCGGAAAAACGGGGCGGAAGCATTCGCACATTTGAAGGACTTGGCGATTTCCGTGGCCCAAAATTCCAGTCGGGGACCTGCGAGGTACGCTACTTTATTTGTTAATCTCTTTGTAGTGATTTTTAAATCCCGCGTACCCTTGTCTCATGAACTTCTCGACTTTCTTAAACTCGCCAAATACCTGGCAGTGAACACTCGGTATCAGGATTTTGTGTCGGAGGATGCAACCCAGTTAATTAAGAACTTTGTTTTGTTTCCTAAACTCGACAAGCAGAATCTCTCTTACCGGGCTTTTGGCGAACTTCTAGCCGCCGTTTCACAGGTTGCGGCCAGCCGGAGCTCCGAAGTTTATAAGTCATTGCTTCCGTTAGGAGCCCTCCTGTATGACATGGCCGATGGGTTCGATGTTCTCCGTAGGCTGGCTGAAAAATCAGAAGATGTTGATATCCTGATTGCTATTTACCAGAGCCTGTATGAAATGAAGAAGTGGACTCTGGAAAGTCCTGATGATCGCGAGCCAGTTTTTGAAAAAGAAATCCTTCCCGCCATCTCGCGCCTTCCGGATCAGTTGGAGGGCCATGATTTGTATGCCGCTCTCGAGAAAATCCGCGCGGCCTATATGGAAGAAGAGCGGTCAGGCGATTACGGATTGGCGGATAGCAAATGGCATATAGCAAATAGCCTAGGGCGCATGGAAAATCAAAAATCAAAAGTCAAACCCCCTACGCAGGCTTCGGGGGCGGCGAAAAGCCCGAATCAAAATGACAACAAAAGTGTCATCCTGAGGAGTCCCGCCAAAGGCGGGACGACGAAGGATCTGAGATTCTTCTCCCGCCCTTGGCGGGATCAGAATGACATACCATCTTCCGAAGCGAAGGCCATCAAGGCCGAGCGGAGTGCCGCAGGCATGGGTCCTGCGGCCGCAAGTCTGGGGAGCCGGGCGGAGGGGCTCAGGGAAATGTTTCACAGAAAGTTTCCAAGATCTGCCGAGGAGGAGCGCGAGGGTCTGGAGCGGGCGATGGCGGTGATTGAGGCAGGTTACCCACTCGCGGATAAAGCTTATCAGGTTTTGGAAGAACTGATGGAGCCCATGGTGATCGATTCGCGGGAACATCCTCTTCTGATGCGGGAGAATCAGAAAGAAATATTCGGGAATCTTGCCCGGTTATTCGAACTTCTCAAAGAACATGTGAATCAAAATCTCATCGATGGCTTAGTGCTTCTCACAGATTTGCTTCGCTACCCCTACGTGACGCCGCAGAATCAAGGGAAGATTTTTCCCATTCTGCTGGCCATTCCGGAAGGAGCCAAAGAACATACTTACACTGCTCTTGAGGCGCTTAAAGAATTTCTTGAATCAGGATTGCTGGATCGGCCCGGCGGCGAGGATTTGATTCCTGTCGTGAAGGAAGTTTTGCGGAATGGCAAGGCCACGGTTAGACCCTCCATACACAACTTGATTCAACTTTTAAAATCCGGTTTGATCGAATCCGGAAATACAAGCCGAATGAATGAAATCCTGGAAGCCATTGCCAAAGTGTACGTAGATAATTCGAGCCGAGGCAGTATGATTTTCGCTGCTTATAGTAATTTGAATACGTTTCTGAATGTGGCGATGAACGCAGTATGGGATCAGACGGAAGCACTGGAGGCCGTTTCCCTCTGGCTGAGACACTCGAGATTGCAGATTCATGCGGTACTTTTTTATTTCATGAATACGCTGGCGATTCAGAGAAAAGTTTTTCCGGCTTTGACGGCTGAAGAAAAGGAGAAACTCCTGAGAGTTTTTGAAGGGCTAATCGTTAAAGGCGGAGAGCCTGAAATGATCATCTCGATTTTGAAAGAGTTCGAGAGCCTTCACAAGTGGGTGGATGAGGATATTGATCGCCGGATTTCCGACTATCGCCGCCTGATTCTCCCAGCGGTTGATCTTGCCGTCCAGCAGTTGGAAGCAGACGAATTACTAGCCAAAGTCGAGGGAATCCGCCAAGAACTTGAGAATTGGAAAGAAGGGGGAGAATATGGATTAGCGTACAGCGTACAGCGTGGAGCGCATAGTGAAGGAAAATCGCTGGGTCTGCGGCAAGATCAAATATCAAAGGAAAGTCAAGAATCACAGCGAAGCAGTGCCGCTCTGCAGGCAAAAGGAAAAAGTCAAAATGACAAATCAAAATTAAAAACTCCAAGCTGGGACTGGATAACTCTTGGTGCATCTCACTTCATGCCGTCGTCTTTGCGAGGAGTCTCGCGGTTGGCGGGACGACGCGGCTCGCCACAGATCATTGGCGAGTCTTCGCCACTAGAGCGCCGGCGAATCCGTCCGAGTTCTTTGGCGGACGTCCGGACGAGTCCGCCGATTATTGTGGCGGACAATCTAAGTACCGAGATTGCTTCGCCCTTCGGGCTCGCAATGACGGCACCGCGTTCTATCGCGGACGATGGACCGTGGACTGCGGACTTCTCTACGCTGTCCGCTGAACGCTCTACGCCCTCTCTCGCGGCCGC
>OBEQ011962154.1_pt1 | contig 30343 bp, 10 predicted proteins | sample 1670901 | NCBI WGS metagenome assembly OBEQ01 (sample SAMEA104232315, study PRJEB22302) | groundwater metagenome | biome: forest; feature: aquifer; material: groundwater | place: USA | collected 2011-08-07 | depth 5.4 m
AGGGGTGAGGGTAAAAATATTGAAAATATCACTGTAATTCGGCATATTTTACTCTACTAACTCCGTTGCCCTCACCCTAACCCTCTCCCAAAGGGAGAGGGAACTGGTCCGTGCTATTTACTAAAAATGCCCTATTTTATGGGCTAAAACGAGATGTGTATAACGATTTGGGTAATTGGGGGGAAAGCCGTGTATTTATACCGAGATTCAGAACATTCAATGGGAATGCGCGAGCGTTTAACGCTTGCGCTGATCATCTGTTTGTCACTTGGTAGTTTTGGTTTTCAAGGCTATGAGCTGTATAAGCGTGTTCAAGCACAGTCAAATTTGCTGTCTGCTCCACTGAATGTTGAGCCAGTGCCCGCTGCAGATTCTGCGCGCCCTGCGGTGCCTATAGAAGACGTAGCGTCTATCAATCTGTTTGGCATTTATCAAGAAGCAGGTGGGCCAGAGTCGCTGCCAAAACCTGTGCTAGAAAACTTACAAGAAACAAATCTGCAATTGATACTGCAAGGCGCTTTCACTCACACTGATTTATCAAAGGCGAGCGCAATTATTAGCTCAACAGAGAGCTCGACGAACTCTGGGGATGGAGTGGGCGGCCATTATTATTTTATTAACGATGCACTGCCAGGCGATGCAGTGCTTTACGCAGTGAATAAAGATTCGGTTGTTTTAAAGCGCGGAGAAACCTTCGAGACCTTACATTTTCCGGATTATGATAGAAAGATTATCGATCCAACTCCTCGTCCTCAATCCGTTGCCGGTCGACCACCAGGACCATCTATATCTACATCACCATCAGCGCCGAATGGCACAATTGCAAATGAAACAACTCCTCTTGAAACCATAGCGGTGATGCCTGCACAGGATGAGCAAGGTCATGCGGATAAACACCGCGACATGCAGGATAGGCTAGCCCGTTTGCGTGCGCAGGGAAATTAGACTCGAACTCTGTTGTGAAATCTATTGTGAAAAGGCCGCCTAGAACCCATCTCAAAAATGGATCAAAGGTGAGCGAACATGGCGAGATGAATTTTACAAGCGGAGTTTATAAGTAATAAATGAGCATTGTACAATTCCTTATAAAGCGTCATCTCAACGCAGTGAGTCACCTTTCAGCCATTTTTGAGATGGGTTCTAAAATATTTTATCAGTTTTGTATGGCGGCTGCTGTGTTCATCACATTCACATCTTCGCCGGTTTTTGCAGAGGAAAAACTTACCTTGGCGATGGAATGCGCCGTTATCCGTGATCTTAACATCTTAATTATTTCCGATCGTGCTTCTAATGGGGGACGTATCATGGAGATAATCAATCGCATCGACCAGGCTGGGATTGTCGATGTAGATTAGGTCGCGCATTCTCTGCATGAGTTTTTACAGATGTTCGATTGTGCTGATTGATATCGAAGCCATTGTGATTAATTTCCGATCCACAAAAGGTGGGTGTCCTCTTTGATAGTCTGCCGTTTGTGTGCTGTTAGGGTTCTAAAAAAAGATACACAAGGAGACACACAAGAGACATCCAGCCTTACAAAACTAAAAAGTGTTCGGTTGCAAAAAATCAGAAGGCCCAGTCAATAGCAAAGAAATAGAAAATTGGCGAAAAGAAATCAACAAACGAAGTAAACAGTAAGAATTATAGTGAATGCCGCGAGTATAAAGTTGGGTGTCCTGATTGGGCTTTTCCTGATTGGGCTTTGTAAAAATTGGTTTAGCCGAATAATTGAAACTGACTCATTCCTCGATATCCTCCGCATCTACTCCCTACGCGAGCGCAAAATATCTATAACCAAAGTGGTATATATTTGAGCGCTGGCCTATGCTATCTTTCGCAAAACTCTTAGCATGGGATTTATCAAAATGAATAGGATTTTTAGAATATTATCTGTTGTGGTCTTTGTGTCAGCAAGTTTGGCCTGCAAACAAAATTTGCAACTTGGTGGCTATGTTACGGGCTTATCAGGCGAACTCATCATCAGTGATGGTCTTGGTGAAAGCCTTACTATTACCGACAATGGCGAATACTCCTTCGCTCCGAAAGTCTATAAAACAGGTAGTGCATACAATGTTACGGTAGAGTCTGAACCTGAAGGAATAGATTGCAAAATTAGCAATACAACTGGGGTCTTCCGAAATAAGAATATCACGAATATCGAGATTAACTGTCACGCAGAAGGTATGGCAGTTAATGTATGCGCCAACCCGCTTTTTGATTCAGATGGACGCTATCGAGTAGCTGACATGTCGATAGCATTAGGTACCGGCCTGGGTGCATCCGGATTCAGTGACTTCGACTCTGATGACGATGGATACCGTGAGATTTTATTTGGCACAGGTTCCGGATTTGGCGGCAATAGCAGCTTTGCCGTATTGGAATATGACAGTGATTCAGAGGATTACCAATTACGCTGTCAGTCTCTCCAATATTCTGCTGGCATTGCTAAGGTCAAGGGATTCAGCAACAATGCCGTAAGTGCAGGCACCTTAATTGCGTTAAATGATGGTAACGTTGAAATACTTAATCATAAAGCCGGTGCAAAGACTGTAACAATCGAAACCAATCTAACCGGAATCACCGATGTGTTAACAGGTGATGTTGATAACGATGGCGAACTAGAGATCGCTGTTCTTACAAGCTCTTCCATTGCTATTTATAGCGCAGAAACCTACGAATTTGAGCAAACCATTCCCTACGGCGGTTACTCATTTGACTTAGGACATCTCACAAGCACCAATCAATTTCAATTAGCTATTAACACTGGCTATGTACTTCAAGTTGGTGAGTCTACTCTAGATATTGTATGGGACTACAGCGTATTGGCTTTTTCAAATTATCGCTTAGCAGTTGGCGATCTTGATCAAGATGGGCTTGACGAAATTGTTGGAGCGGATAGTTGGTACAACATGCGGGTGTTTAATGCGGATACTAAAGGCATTCTCTGGGAACATGAAGCGTATATAAATATCGATTCAATGCAGATTTTCGATGGCAACGGGGATGGTAAGCTCGATGTCATCTATGGTGATGGGCAATGGGGTGGAGTCCACAGCCTCAATGGGGCTACAGGTACGCTAATGTGGAGTGTCAACAATCCGGAACATGGCACCACCGATGTTCATATTATGGACCTGGATGGCGACAACAACAGCGAGTTATTGTGGGGAGCAGGCCATTCATCAACTGGCCCCGACTATCTCTTCATTCATGACCTGATGCTGGACCAACGAGAATGGCAAAGCCCAGAAGCTAGCGGACCATTTTATGCCGTTGCCTATGGAGACTTAAATGGCGACGCTGTTCCTGATCGCATATATGCGTCTCTAGAGAGTTATCGGGATGGCATTGTAACGGCGAAAGATGGCGTGACAGGTGAAGTTATCTGGGAAACTACTCCCACAACTTTTAGTAGCTTTGCTTGGACTGGCATACATGCGTTGGCAGTAGCCGATGTCGATGCAGATGGAGAGAACGAAGTCTTAGTAGGCACTGACAGACTTTATGACGGCTATGTATATATCCTTAATGGTAGTGACGCTGTTATCGAAAAATCAGTTGCGCTAGAAGATGGCTCGCCTATTTACTCCCTGCACGTAGAAGATATGGATGAAGATGGCGATCTTGAAATTCTCGCTGGTGGAGGCAAGGAGCATACAGGTGCTAAAGGCGTTTATGTCTATGTGATAGATGGTCAAACTGCTACTCTGGAGCATACCTTTCCATCGCTAGGCAACACTTGGAGTGACCTATGGTCAATTGACGTTGCCGATATCGATCTCGACGGCACAAAAGAAGTGCTTGCTATATTAGACGGTGTATTTATTGTTGACCCTGACAACAATGGATTAGAGAGATCGGTCAACAGCAATTACAGTTCAATCGCCGTCATCGCTAATCAAGTCTATGTGGGAGATAGTAATGGGAATTTGTCGATAGTCGATCACGCTGCAACAACAACAGTGATTCGAAATCTTTGTGCATCTACCATAACGGCTTTAGAAGATATTTCTGATTTGGAACTGGCATTTACTTGTGAGGGCAAACTTGGTATTTATGATTTATCGTCGGATAGTATCGATTGGCAGGTGGAAGAAACCTTTGATAGCAACTTCGGCAGGTATGATACCCTCGCACATCAATTTGTGAATGGCAGAAGCACTCTTCAGGTAGGGGGAAGTAAAGTCTACTTTTTTACAGAAAAATAAAGTTCGATTACAGAAAAATTGAACTTGAAGACATTAGGGATGGCTTATTTGGCTCTTAATAATGAATAGACATTATGACACCAAATAAGCCTCCGAGTGTAACGAAGATAGTTGCCACCGTCGATGACGCTAAAACTGTTGTTATCGATTTTAATCAGATTATTTCATCGGTATTACTGAAGCCGTCGCCATCGCGATCTGGGGTTCTTTAAAATCAGCAACCAACATCAACTAGAAACCTTTCCGCAGCTTGATTTCCGACACAGTAAACTCTAGGCTCAGCACTCTTAATGCACCGCGTGATAAACGTGTTCTCGCTCTAAAGAAATCAGGACATACCATTTTATACCTTTAAAAAACAACGTAGAAGAGGACATCTTTTCATTTGAATAATGTGAATAATTTCCTCTCCACAAAAGGTGGATGTCCCCTTTGTTCTTCCCCTTTGTTCTTCTATTTTTTTAGCCGTAATTGACAATTTAATTAATCCATTACAATTGCAGAGATGGATGCCCTCTTTGCTGCTTTGCTCGCCTCTCAAAAGATATAAACCAATGCAGCAAACGGCCCTGTTAAACTTTGCGTTTCGCCCTCAAGCCAACGATAACCGGTTTTAAGAGAATACTTATCTTTACTGTAAAGAACACTAAGTTCATAGTCATCGATATTCAGCGAATCACCGGTAGTACCGACATAGCGGAATTCCGCACCGAATCCAGAACTATCACTCCAAATTGCTGAAAAGTTAAAGGCGCTATCTGTGAGACGCCGGTTACCCTTTAAGGCATATTCACCCACACCAACGTCAACTTCAAAATTATTCATTAACGACATACGATAGAGCAATAACGCTTGAGTAGTTTCGAGCCCATCAGGATCTTCATCTTCAGAAAATCGGCTGTTTTTAAATGAGGCGCCTAGCGCCCCAAAACCCAGCTCTAACCGAAAATCAGTAAAATCGATATTGTCATCAATGCTTCCATACCCGAGATCCAAGCGAAATATAGGCATGATTTTATCGCCTGGTTTTCTAGTTAGAGTATATAAAAAGGAAGAATGCGTTGACAAATCCTCGATGCTTGTGCGCCCTAATACTGGCACAGGCTCATAAATGACATCAGAAACGCCATGAATATATCCTTCGTCGTCTCGGTTATCAGTGTGGTTGCATCTACGTTTATTTGAGGTGTGATCATTCTCCTTCTTTTCTACAACCACATCATCTTCAAAGTCATTTAACTTTCCAGCCAGGGCGAAGTTTATCGACCAATAAAAAAGAGGAATCAACAATAATACTCGTATAGGTGATGCGGGTTTCATACTGATTTCCGTAGTGGTGTAGTCAAATGTATGGTCTGTCTAATTAATATAGAAAGTTTGATCGAGGTAGACAATCAAAGTTTCCATTCATTAATTCACAAACAGACTGCATCTACATAGATTGGTTGTTGGTGGCAGCCTCAATCGCGATAAGCGATTGTCAGCGGCCCGTTGTATAGTAAAGAGAGCGTTATGCTGTCTATACTCACTCGAAAATTTATCGCTTTCCACCTTGCTCACGCGATTCACGGCGATCGAGGGAAAGCTATTTTGTTCCAATAAATAGCGCTCTTTTCGCTATTAGATAACTATTCACACATCGGCAAAATTAGCCAACTATTAACATGTTTGATGCCTATTCGAGCGCAATTCTTTCGGCTAGATTAATAGACATCAAGTTCCACAAACCCACAAAAGAGGTACTAGCAATGAAATATTTACTATTGGCTCTAACCCTGATTACAACCCAAGTATTTGCTGCTGAACCAAATGCTAAAACAACAGCAGAAGAAACTGCCACAATAACAGAAGACGCTGCGGTAGCGACCACTGAAGAAGGTACTGCAGTCGCAAAAGAAACAACTTCTAAAGAGAGTTCAACTGACGAAGCAGATGGTGCTGTAAAAGAGTAATTCTATCCTGGGGGGTTCTTGATGAACCCCGTTTTCTTTTAAGAGTGTTTAACAAAATGAGGTCAGATCGCCGCTACTAGAAAGCGTCGCTACTTTCAATTGCAAAAGTGGATGTCCCTTCTAACTTCTGCTAACGCGGGTAAATCCAGAAGCTGCAGGTGAAATTGATTTATCGCCAGCTTGCTCCGCGCCTTCAATCTTACTTTTCCAATAGGTGAGTTGATGAAGCTTAATATTCTCTTGCCTGCAATATTCAACTTGGCTCAATCCACTGTTGCGCCAGTCTTGTATTCGCTTTATCCAGATTTCTTTTTTGGTTTTGGTGGTTTTCATTTGCGATTGTCTCCTCTTGTTGAGGGGACTATTATGACGAGATTAATATCGTGGGGTAGTACGGGGATTATTTGGCGCTTACCATTAAAACTGCATTCGAAAGGCGACACAAGCACACAGTACTTGATTCAAGCTAAAGATAATTCCTCAAACTCCGTTCTTCTTTCCTACGATGGCCTCTGGACGGTTTCTATTCTCGAGCAGTACGAATACAGTCAGCTTTCGGGCCAAGACATATCGTCCGCAAACTCAATTTTGTGGAATATGGATAAAAATGGCGATGGTCGAGATGAAATATTTATATCGGAAAAACAATCTAACGCTCTAGATGTTGCTTATGCTTATGATAATGGCAGCTATAAATTTCGTGGTTTTGATCTGCTCGATGTCGATGAGACAAATAAAACGAAACTCCTCTATATAACAGATCTTCCTGCAGGAGCAACTTTAGAATTACAGTGCCTTACTAACACAGAATTGGTACCTTCAGGAAATTATCAGGTAGATAGGACATGGGTTGAAAATGGAGAAACGAGGATTAGCAAAAACACAACTAAAGTAAGTCGGGGAAGCACCTGGACTACAATTCAAAATGCATCCGTAGCGAGTGATAACGTCAACATAAAAGCTTCGTATAATCCGTTAAGACTCGCCAAGTTCGACAAAATTTATAAAGCAGCACCTGCATCATGTACCTATATTGGTTTCGAACATTATGTTTTGTCAGGGGTTAAGGATAGTTGTCTTTTATTCGAGGAGAGAAAAACATCAAAAGAGCAGCGATTCCGAATTGTTTACAATGGCGTACCCTTGAATTTATTAGATTCATCGGAAATTACGAAACTCAATAACTATGCAGATCTCGTAGAGGCTGCTTCCATTGCAGATCACACTCTTGTAAATGGACGACTCGAATCTAGGGCCGAACTTAATGTGCCAAATCATGTTGCGCCTGGTAAAAATTGTGATATAAATTTTAATGAGCCTGACTTCTTTCTCTCTTTTACGTTCAACGGCGACTTGAATAGTCTGTCAGATCCTAACAGTTATACGTTTGACGCCACTTTCGTCACACCCTATGGCAATATAGGTGCGGCCAACCTTTACGGAGGGGTTAGTGATATAACTGACACTCTACAAACTAATCTTCCCGCCATATTCGACGACCCAAATTGTGTACAAATTGAAGATCATGTTTATGATTGCGGTGGAGGTCCTGATTATTCAACTGGCGATGATAAAGTTTTCGATCCGGTTACAAACTCTCAGTGTGCGATTTCATGTGGTGATGCATATATGTTAGATTGCTTAGTTTATACACCAGGTCCGCGTGACCTTGTTCAATGCTTCGCTTTAACCAATATTATTTGTACTAACACTTGCACGAAATAAGTTTGCAAATAAGATGATTCTGCCGCAATTTAATAGACAACTCCATTTAGTCAGTAACACGTTGGATCACGGCAGGATCATAGTTCTCTACGACACAGGCCCAATTATATAGTTGTTGCCAATAATTAAATCGACAATGATTTAGTCGAATCGAGCAGTCAAACGGAGAGCATTCAAATTACATGAAACCAATACTCTTACCAATCAAACTGCAAAGATCTAAAAAATGTGATCGGTGCAAGCTACGTTATCCAATAAATGAATCAGGTTGTCCTCACTGCTCAAAACTATCTGATGAAAAGGAATTAGAACAATTCATTTTGAAAAATGAAAGTTTATCTACGAATCAACAGAACATCGGCAAGATTTTTTTCATCATTGGTCTTAGCATTTTTTTCTTTATGACTATAGTTATTATGATTAAGAGCTAATAAATAGTTGGGTAACGTCTGCATGCATAAAAGACGGGTCTAGATTTCGATTGAACTAACATATGTTGTTACTAAATTTATTTAAAAGAATTATCACTCCATAATAGCTTTAGGAAAACGTTAACTGCATTACGTTCTATTTTGAGTGCTTACGTAAAGGATTACGGCAAGAGCAAAATAGAACAACCCAACGAAAGAGAAAATTGCATTTGATGTTATACTTGCGACCCATGCCATACTATTTACGGTTACCAAACTAAAGGTATAACCAACGACAAATCGCGCAATTAATAATGGGTACCTACAATAAGCAATATACCCGAAATGAGCCAGACATTTCCTTTTACTCGCCTTGCACTTTCAGCTATCGACTCAATGGGGCCAGCACCGACATCAACAACAATTACTGGCGCCAAGATGAGGCAAGCATAGATAGGCAGCAATGGATTTAAGAATAAGAATCCGCCAAGCACCGTGGCAACTTGGTTATAGCCGGAGATAAAAATAAATATGCATAGCATTGCAATTCCAATTGGAAACTTTGGCTCTCTGTCACCACAAACATGAAGCAGAAAATATTTTACGACCAAAATTCCCAGATAAGCTCTAACAATCGATCCACAGAAGCTGAGCCAAAATGACACAAAATTACCATTTTGATGGCCCGCCCATACAAGAGCCTCTGACACTAAAATCAAAGGCAATGCAACCTTAATCAACCAAGGTAATGACTCCGTAAATAACTTAAAAGCGCTATTAATTGTTGGACCAATTGGAATGGTACTATTCATTATCTCGCAATCCTATTCATGAGTCTCTCGAAGTGTGCTGTACGAAACTTTATTTCCATCACAAAAAACAGTTTAGCGAGTCTGGTTTTTTCAAGCAAGCTAAGAAAAATATTGGACGCTAGGAAACCGAACTGAAAATTTATTAATACATGCATCAAGTTATTTCATGGTACGACGTAAAAAATCCTCAGAGCTTAACCATATTAATGGCGGCAACAAGGAGCAAGACTACGAGACCAAAATAAAAGAACAAAATAAAAGGACCACCATGGTACAGGCTTAGCATTTTGAAAACCTCGCTGGGCGTTTTGCCACTGATGCAAAAACGAAATGGAAAAACCTCACATCATTCAACGGCAGAAATTGCCGTACCGGTTACTTCCTAAATGTATTTCTCTCGGTATTTTTTAGATTTGTGAATGACATTAATGATCGGCCAATAGTAGTTTTATTTTTCAAGGTCTATTCAATTAGCATTCATAAGATAATTGCAAAAAATCAATCTCCACTAATAAGTACTACCCATCATCCCTACATCTCTGCTTCCGATGGCGTAGTTGCCAATCCCTTCTACCATTAATTCTGGTCCCTAAAAGTGCCACGGCCAGGATGGTCAGAACAGCACGTTTACCGGACAAAATGGAGTAATTTTAAACCGAATGAACGCAAAGTGTTGGAATGCGTTTTTATGGTTTCACCAATGGAGAGGTTTATCACCGTGAACAAATGGTTCATCAGCGGTATCGGTCTTTTATTCAGCACTACTGTTCTTGCCACATCTGATCAAACTACATCATTACATGCGTTATTGGAGAAGACATTAAACGAGCATCCGTTAATTCAGGCGGTGGATGCGGATGTGGAAACTGTTCAATCGCAGCTCAAAGCAGAAAAGAGTGCCTGGTATCCTAAGCTGTCAGTACGGGAGCAGCGTAGCCAAAGTGATATTTCACGCGCGGTGGGTGATGATTCGAATATGACTACAACCCAGCGCAGCATTGGGCTTAATCAACTGGTTTGGGATTTTGGCGCTGTGCAATACGGCATAACTCGCGCCTATCACGCCGTGGAAAACAAGCAGCTCGAGAGTAATTTACAACGGCAAAATTTAATTTTGGCGGGTACCGAAGCCTATATTAAATTGCGCAAATCGTTTGAGGTTTTGGAGTATGCCAAACGCTCTGAAGAAAATATTAAACAACAAGCCCAATTGGAAAGTACGCGGATAGAAGCAGGCCGTGGTTACACCACCGACTTGTTACAAGCGAAAGCCCAGTTGGCCGGCGCCCAGGCACGCTATGTGGTAGCCGAAGGTGCGTTGAGTGAAGCCCTGCATCGCTTCGAAGCGGTGTTTGGTGCAACGGTAGAAGACCCTAAAACGCTCATTTATCCTGAGGTGTCCAACACTCTGTTACCCCTCAATGAAGCCGCCGTGATAGCCGCTGTGACCCGCGCCAATCCCGATGTATTGCCGGCCCGCGTTCGCACCGAGATCGCCCGCAGCGAGGCCGCGCAAATTAAAGCTCGCGAATATTATCCGCGCATCAATGCCACCGCTGAAACGCGTTACTTAAAAGATGTTGATGGCGTAGAAGATATCCGCTCGGAAAATTCCGTGGGCTTGGCATTAGACTGGAGTTTCGATTTGGGTCTTGGTCAACGCCATGCCGTAAAAGCCGCCCAGCAACAAATTGCCTCTAAACAAGAAAATGCCGATTACGTGTTATTGCAAGCCCTGGAAGAGGCGCGCAATGCCTGGAACAGTTTATCCACCGCCCAAAAACGCGAATATTATTTAAAAGATCAGGTGGATATTGCCGCGCAATTTTTAAAAATGTCGCGTACCGAGCGCGAAATGGGCCGCCGCTCGCTGCTGGATGTGCTGAGTGGTGAAACGACCTTAATCAACGCGCAAAGCGATTCCGCCTCCGCCCACGCCGATGTGCTTATCGCGTCTTTTCGCGTGTTGCGTTCCATCGGCAAACTGGATCTCAAACTTTTTCGAGATGGGCACGTAGGTGTTTCTTATGCGGAGCCAACAGCCGCAACACCAACGTTAAAAACAATGCCTGCAACATCTGCGGTGGCGACTCAAATCCTCACTGATAAGTAAGTAGATTCACAGCAATAAAGGCAAGGAAAGCCGTTCACAGCAAAAACATTTAAAACGGCTTCGCGAAAAATAGTCATTCAGCATACTTCGGGAAGTAGAGCATGGCCGCCAATACAATACCTGGTTCAACTACAGGACCTGACTCAACCAATAATACAACCAATACAAGTTCGGGAACCGCCGATGCGTTAAAACAAGCATTGGCTGCGGTGAAAGAACTTTATGCCAGCAACCCTACCGCCGACTCAACGATATTGGCGGAACAGGCGGCGGAATTGGTTAAAGCACTCATGCAGCAGTTTGGCCTCACGGCGCAGCAGGCGGATCAAGCGTCGACCATGGTGCTGACAGCGCTCAATTTGGGCGACAGCGCCCCCGGCGCGGCGGACTTTGGCGCGATGGAGGAAAAACTTTCGCTCTTGCTGACTTCATTCAGTGTGAATCGCGGCACCGGCGACGCTGGAATTACCGGTGATAGCGAGGGCTCGCGCAATCTGGGGCGATCAGTAAATCGAGATACGAGTGAGACTGATAATAATTCCTCGACCAACAACAATTCTAACGCCAGTAACAATGCCAACAACAACACAAACAACAATTCGGGCAGCAACTCGAACACCTTGACGTTTGATAACAACAACGGTTCGCTGGGCGGGAATAACGACGCTGGTGACAATAATACTCCCTCGGCGTTGGGCGAATTCAACGACACGGAGCGACCGGAAATTACCGGTTTGGTCACCAGCGAATTCGATCAAAACCCCACACCAACGATTCAAGCGCCTGAGTTAACCAGCCTGGTCAATGCCGGTGACCTTATCTCGACATTTAGCGGCACAGCACCTGAATTCACCGTGCTTACTGATGTGGTGCTGACAACCCCCAGCACCAGCACGTTTGATACGATTACCACCCGACCGAGCTTTAGCGGACTCTCGCTGGGCATTCTACTGACGCGCGAGAGCAATCCCACTATTCATGGCACAGCAGAACCGCTTTCAGCCATATCCCTTATCATTAACAACCAGGCGGTTGCGTCAGCCGAGGCTGACAGTAATGGTGCCTGGAGTGTGACAGCACCGACCTTACCGGATGGTGATTACTCGCTGATGGTCACAGTAATTGATCCGTCCGGCAATAAAGCGGAATCCGATCCGGTTACCTTGACCATCGACACAGTGGTAGCGACACCAACCTTTGATTTCTTTCAGAGCGTCACCACCGGTGCTATTACCAATGCACCGCCAGCGGCGTTCACCGGCAAGGGTGACGTCGGCAGTACGGTTGAACTGTTTATCGATGGTAAATCGATTGGCGTTACAACGATAGGCGCGGATGGTGTGTGGAGTATCACAACACCCAGTTTGACAGACGCTGTTTATCAAATTCAGGCCGTCACTACGGATAAAGCGGGCAATACATCCGCATCGCCAGCGATTGCACTCGCCATTGATACAGTGGTCGCGCAACCAACCTTTGCGTTTACTGACGGGCTAGTTATTCCCACCGACAAGCCAACCTTAAGTGGCAGCGGTGAACCTGGGGCGACCGTGAGTGTTGATATCGACGATGTTGCGGTGGGATCTACCCTAGTAGACAGCGCCAGTAAGTGGAGCTTTCCGATTGTTAGCGCTTTGCCTCGTTCCATCAACAAAATCAAATTAACCATCAAAGACACCGCCGGTAACATCAGTAGCGCTGGGCCATTTAACATTATCGTTGATAAGGACGCGCCAGCAGTTGGCCAACCCATCGATATAGCAGCAGAATCCGACACAGGCAGCAGTGACAGTGATAACATTTCTGCTGCAACCTCGGTAAAAATCTCCAGCAATGCGGAAGCCAGCAGCAGTGTAAAAATATTTAATGACGCCGATAACGACGGCGTGATCGACGAGGGCGAACTGCTCAGCACCACGACGGCGGATAGCACCGGCAGTTGGAATGTCACGCTGGAGAATCTCGCCGAAGGCACTTATCAATTGCGTTTTATCCAAACCGATGGCGTCGGCAATAGCTCAGCGGCGGCAACAGCTACGGCGCTCAAAATCGATCGAACCGTTGTTGCGCCCAGCGCATTGCTTCTGGCCAGCACTTCAGATACAGGTATTTCCAGCACCGATCGCTTTACCGCCGATAACACTCCAACTTTGAGCGGTACAGGAGAAGCCGGTGCAGTGCTGTCGTTATTTAATGATATCGATAACGATGGCGTGATCGACGCGGGTGAATTGCTGGCGACCACGACAGTTGATGACAGCGGCAACTGGTCTATCACGACCAGCACTTTAACCGATGGCAGTTACAATCTCAAAACCACGCAGACCGATGTCGCGGGCAATAAATCAACGGCATCAAAAGCCACATCAATCATCATCGACACCAATGTTGTCACGTCGCTACCACCGACGTTAAATGCCGCAAGCGATTCCGGTAGCAGCACCGGTGATCGCAATACCAATGTGAACAAACCGATTTTGTCTGGCACCGCAGAGGTGGGTGCAACAGTCACCTTGTTTGACGATATCGATAACGATGGCGTGATTGATAGCGGTGAAATCTTAGGTACAGCGACGGCACGCAGCAACCTCAAATGGTCGATCACCGCCAGCACCTTAACCGACGGTATTCACAATTTAAAAACACAACAAACTGATATGGCGGGCAATATCAGCGCTGCGTCGACGGCCACATCGGTGGTGATAGACACCCAGGCCCCGACTGTGGGCGCTGCGTTGGATGTCGCCGCAGATACCGACACCGGCAGCAGCACGGGTGACAATACCACTGCGGCGCAATCCATAAAAGTTTCCGGCATTGCTGAAGCGGGCACTGTCATCAATATCTTTAACGACATCGATAGTGATGGCGTGATGGACACTGGCGAGTTATTAGGGACTGCAACAGCCGACGCGGACGGTGGCTGGACCAAAACCCTCGATAATTTGCCGGAGGGTGGTTATAACCTGCGTTTTACCCAAACTGATACTGCAGGCAACACATCAACGGCATCGCCGACGACCTCCTTAGTTATCGATCGCACTGTCTCCGGCCCGAGCAAGCCTACGTTGTTTAGCGGCTCAGATACGGGAACCTCCAATAGCGATCGAGTAACCGCTGATACCACGCCAACCTTTAGCGGTACCGGTGAAGCCAATTCGTTGCTAGTACTTTTTAATGATCTCGACGATGATGGCGTGGTTGATGCGACGGAGGTGATTGGCTCCACCACAGTTGGCAGCAACGGCAGCTGGTTGCTTACCACCGGCACCTTAGCCGAAGGCAGTTACAATGTTAAGGCCAGCCAAACCGATGTTGCGGGTAATCTGTCGATCGCCTCCAGTGGCACACAAATTACCGTTGATACCTCAGTGTCACCGCCCTCACAACCCACACTGCCAGCCGCCAGTGATTCTGGCAGTAGCACTACCGATCACATCACGAAAGTGACGCAACCCATCCTGACGGGCAGCGCTGAAGTCGGTGCGACAGTCACATTGTTTGAAGACCTCGACAACGACAGCGTGGTCGATAGCGGTGAAATCCTTGGCACCGCGACAGCGAACTCTGCCGGCGCTTGGTCAATCACAGCCAGCACCTTGACGGTGGGAACCCACACATTGCAGGCCGTGCAGCAAGATGTTGCCGGCAATAACAGCGGCGTATCGACCTCGACCACACTCATCATTGATACCAGCGTAGCTGCCAGCAATTTTAGTATTCAGGACGATACCGGAGATTCTTCCAGTGATTATCTGTCCCACGACAATGCGCTCATTTTTTCCGGTTTTGCCGAACCCAATGCAACGATCGAATTACTGCTGACCGATGGCAGCGGCACTATGTCCATCGGTACCAGCATCACTGGCGATGGCGGCGAGTGGAGTTTTGATTACACCGCCACAACACTGGCGGATGGCGACTACAGTCTGGTGGTAAAAGTCACTGATGTGGCTGGCAATACCGTTAATAGCGTCAGTAAAACATTTACCATTGATTCACTGCAAAATGAATTCATTGATCTCAGTCCGCTGAGTTTAGCCGCCAGCACTGACTCAGGTACATCGGACAGCGATGGCGTCACCAGTATCACGCTGCCCACTATTGAATTTACCTCCCTGGCGGAAAACACCCTGGAAGTGGATTGGGGCGATGGCAACGGTTTTGAATTTGCCGGCGATGGCACCGGCAGCTTGCAACAGTTGAGCCTCACCACAGCCTATACCACGGATGGCGAGAAAACGATTCAGGTGCGTGCGACCGATATCGTCGGCAATCAATCATTACAAACACTCACTTTCATACTCGACACGGCCAACAGTGCAAAAATTACTGCGCTCGGCAGTGACTCCGGCAAAAGCGCCAGCGATACCATCACAAATATAAAGCAACCGATACTGAGTGGCGTGACCGAAGCAGAGGCCACTATTACGCTGTACGATGATATTGATAACAGCGGCACTCTGGATAGCGGGGAAGAGATCGGCTCTGCCACTGTTGGTGTCAACGGTGGTTTTATCGTGACAGCTACCACTGTGCTGAGCGATGGCACCCACAAGTTGCGCGTGCAAAGCACTGACTTGGCGGGCAATATCGCGAACTCTGCGGCGCAATCGGTGACGATTGATAGCGTGATCAATACGCCCAGTGTGATTGATCTGGCCAGCGGTTCGGATACCGGCACATCCTCTACCGACAACAACACCAAAGCCACACTGCTAAGTTTGTCAGGCAGCGCAGAAGCCAACAGTGTGGTGGAAATATTTTCCGATACAGATAGCGATGGTGTGTTCGACAGCGGCGAACGCCTGGCGACTACAGCCACCAACGGCAGCGGCCAATGGACGACAGACCTTAGCGAACTGCCGCAGGGAACCTATAATTTACGTGCCATCGCCACGGACACTGCGGGCAATGTATCGACGGCTGCTACTGTATTGAGTGTGGTATTGGATCGCACAGCACCCGCTATCAGTAAACCTGATCTGTCGGCCAGTTCCGATACCGGCAGCTCCAGCAGTGACGATATCACCAGCGATGCTACACCAACGGTCACTGGCACCACCGAAGTTGGCGCCAGCGTCACCGTGTTTATCGACAGCGATAACGACGGGCAAATCGATAACGGAGAACATTCCGGTACTGCAACCGTCGATGGCAGCGGCAATTGGACTTACACACCCACTAGTGATTTAGCAGCGGATATCCACGGCTTTCGGGCGATCGCCACCGATGCGGCGGGCAATGTCAGCAAAGCGTCGAGTGTTTTAAGCGTTAATATTCCTATACCTGTCGCTGCGCCCTCAGTCACCGGCATCACTACCGACACCGGCATTAGCAGCAGCGATTTGCTTACCAACGACACCACCTTAACCATTAATGGCAGCAGTGCGGCCGACAAAGTCATTCAACTGTTTCTCAACGGCAATTCTTTGGGCACCACCACCAGCAACAGCGGCGGCGTCTGGTCTTTTGTGCATAATACTGCGTTGACTGCCGGTAGTTATGCCTTCACCGCCACGGCAAAAGATGTGGCGGGCAATACGTCGGTGCTGTCAACAGCGTTAAATGTGACGATTGATACCAGTACTCCAACACCTACTATTTCTGCGATCAGTGACGATACCGGCAGTTCCAGCAGCGATTATATCACCAATGACACTCTGCTCATTATTACTGGCACCGCCGAAGCAGGCAGTTCAGTAAGCGTAGCGCGCAACAGTCTGGTATTAGGTACAGCTACCGCTAACAACAGTGGTCAGTGGAGTTTAACGGTCGGCTCCGCGATAGCTGAAGGCAGTCACAGCTTGGTTGCCACCGCCACGGATAAAGCGGGAAATATAGCGAGTAGTGCCACTAAAACCCTTATTGTCGATACCTCCATCCAAAATAATTGGACGCTTGATCTCACCGATGCCTCAGACCTCGGCCTGCTCAGCAACGACGATTACACCGCCGATACCACGCTCACCTTGAGCGGCACCGCCGAAGCCAGTAGCTCCATACAACTTTATGCCGATGCCAATCTCGATGGCACACTGGCAGACAGTGAACTGCTCGGCACTACCACCACCGACAACGCGGGAAAATGGAGCTTTACCACTAATGCTCTGGCCGAAGGCAGCCACCGCATAGCCGGAAAAATTACCGATATTGCTGGCAACATTGCCACTGGCGGCACTACATTAACAGTCACCATTGACAGCGCCAATCCAGCCGCACCTACCGATCTGGATTTGAGTGCGGCTTCTGATACCGGCACCAGCCAGACCGATAATGTCACCAGTGCTACTACGCTCACCGTCACCGGCCAAGGCGAAGCTGGCCTGACGGTGCGCCTGTTTACCGATATTGATAACGATGGCACTTTTGATAGTAATGAATTACTGGGTACGGCTACCGTCAACGAATCTGGCCAATGGAGTGTAGTTACCTCAACACTTACCGCTGGCATACATCAATTGCGCGCATATCAATTTGATGCGGCGGGGAATAATAGCGGCAGTTCCAGCGCATTGGCAGTCACCATCGACATAGCTGCCACCGCCAGCGGCGCGATTGCGTTAACCACTGACACCGGCAGTTCATCCAGCGATAAAATTACCGCCGACAACACCCCAGGATTCAGCGGTTCAGGTGCGGAAGCCAGCGCCACCATAACCCTCTTCGATGATGTGGATAATGACGGCGTGATCGATCTCGGCGAAACCCTTGGCACCACCAGCGCGGACGGCAGCGGCAACTGGAGTTTTACTTCACGCACGTTGGACGATGGTGTGCATCGCATCAAAGCAACTCAAACCGATAACGCTGGCAATACCAGCAGCGCGACCAGTGCATTGAGTGTAACGATTGATACTGTAGTAAAAGCACCTTCCGCACCGGATCTGGCCAGCGCCTCGGATAGCGGTTCCAGCAGCAGCGACAACATCACCAATAAAACCACGCCGAGCTTCAGTGGCACCGGAGAAGTGGGCGCGGTCGTCACCCTATTTGAAGATTTAAATAATGATGGCATTGTCGATAGTGACGAGATCCGTGGCACCGCCACCGTAGACGGCAGTGGCAATTGGACTATTACTAGCAGCAACTTAAGCGCCGGTAAACACACGCTGCAAGCGGTGCAAACCGATGTGGCGGGCAACGCCAGCACTATTTCAGATCCGTTGACTTTGTCGGTTGATACGAGTGTGACCGCCAGCGTGACAGGCATAGATAACGACACAGGCGCATCTTCCAGTGATCTGCTCACCAAAGATAAAACCCTGCTATTTTTCGGCACTTCCGAGGCCAGCGCAACCATTCAAGTTAAACTCAATGGCAATGTGATTGGCTCGACCACCGCAGGTGCCAATGGCAAATGGAGTTACGATCACACTGCGACTTCATTGGCGGACGGCAGTTACAGTTTAGTTGTGGTGGCCACCGATCTGGCAGGCAACACTACAACCACCACGGCAAAAACCGTGACAGTGGATGCTAACCAAAATAGCCAAATCGATCTCACACCTATTAGTTTAATGAGTAGCAGTGACAGCGGCACATCGAACTCGGATCTCATTACGAATGATACCACGCCGACCATTGAGTTCACGTCGTTGGCCGATAATACGTTGGAAATTGACTGGGGCAATGGCTCAGGCTTCCAAAGTCTTGGCGCGGCCACCGGCAGCGCACAACAGATTACCTTCGATGCTGGCTACAGCAGCGGCGGCGAAAAAACCATTCAAGTGCGCGCCACGGATCTGGCCGGAAATATTTCCACCCAAAGCTTAGTAGTGACGATTGATACCGGCGCAAATATCAAAATCAGCAGTGTGGGCCAAGACAGTGGCAGCAGTAGCAGCGACCTGATTAGCAACGACACCACGGCAACCCTCAAAGGCACCACCGATGTAAACGCTACCTTAGTGTTATTTGATGATGCCAACAATAACGAAACCCTCGACAGCGGCGAAACGCTGGCGAGTGGCAGTGCTGATAGCATCGGCGTCTACAGTCTCACCAGCACAGTACTTGCAGAAGGTACTCATACCCTGCGCGTTAAAACCACCGATGTGGCGGGCAACAGCTCAGTGTCAATTAGCAAAGATTGGGTAGTGGATACCAGCACGGTTGCGCCCAGCAATTTAGATCTGACGGCGGCCACTGACGCTGGCAGTTCTAGTACCGATAATATTACCAATGCACTTACCCTGACTGTTGCAGGCAACAGTGAAGCCAACAGCACGGTTAAAGTCTTTAATGATCTCGATAACGATGGCGTGATTGATAGCGCCGAACTGCTCACCACCGCCACCGCCGACAGCAGCGGCAATTGGAGCGCAGATTTAGATAAACCGTTGGAAGGCAGTTACACACTTAAAGCTATAGCGACCGATGTCGCAGGTAACAATTCCACCGCATCAAGTGCGCTGAGTGTCACGGTAGATCGCACCGTCGTTGCGACCAGTACTCCCGATCTCATTACTGCTAGCGATTCCGGCAGCTCAAGCAGTGACAATCTCACCAACGCAGCCACGCCAACCTTTAGCGGTACAGGTGACATAGGCGCGACAGTTACTCTGTTTGCCGATATCAACAATGATAGCGTACTGGATAGCGGCGAATCCCTCGGTACAGCCACGGTGGATAACAGCGGCAATTGGAGCGTAACGTCCAGTGCGTTAACGGACAGCACTCATATCATTCGGGCACGCCAAACCGATGTGGCTGGCAATATCAGCAAAGCTTCAGCGGCACTTGCGGTGACGATCGACGCGGCGATGGCGACACCGAGTGTCACCAGCATTAGCAGCGATAGCGGCAGTTCCTCTACTGACTTGTTAACCAACGACACAACGCTAACAATTAATGGCAGCAGTGAAGCCAGTAAGACAATTCAGCTGTTCCTCAACAGCAGTGCCATCGGCAGCACCACCAGCAATAGCAGCGGTGTTTGGTCGTTTGTTTACACCACTGCTTTAACTGCCGGAAGCCATTCTTTTACCGCCACTGCTACTGACACAGCGGGTAATACCTCAGCGGCTTCCAGTGCATTGGTTGTTACTATTGATACCAGCACGGCGACGCCAACTATCAGTGCCATTAGCGATGATACAGGCAGTTCCAGCACAGACTTTATCAGCAATGACAATGCACTGATCATCACGGGTACCGCAGAAGCGGACAGTACTGTGAATGTCACCAAAAATAGTGTTTCACTTGGCACAGCGACGACCAACAGCAGCGGCCAATGGAGTTTAACTTTAGCGTCCACGTTGGCCGATGGCAGTCATACGCTGGTGGCAACGGCGACGGATACCGCAGGCAATTCCGCCAGCAGTGTGAGTAAAACTGTCACCATCGACACAGCGATTCAAAATAACTGGAGCATTGATCTCACCGACGCCTCAGATTTAGGTGCGTTGAATAATGATGATTACACGGCGGATACCACACTAACCTTAAGTGGCACCGCAGAAGCTAACAGCACTGTTAAAATCTATGCCGATGCCAATCTGGATAGCACCCTCGCTGACAGTGAATTGCTCGGCACCACCACGTCCAACAGCAGTGGAGTATGGAGTTATACCACTGCGGCGCTGGCAGAAGGCAGCCATCGTTTAGGCGGAAAAATTACCGATATCGCGGGCAATACGGCTACTGGTAGCAGCACCCTCACGGTGACGCTTGATACTACGACACCCGCTGCTCCCACGGCGCTGGATCTCAGTGCTGCATCCGACACCGGCAGTAGCCAGGCCGATGACTTAACCAGCGCCACCCAGCTGACTGTCACCGGGCTGGGCGAAGCAGGCTTGACCGTGCGATTATTTGTCGATAGCGATAACGATGGCAGCTTCGACAGCAACGAACTGCTGGGTTCGGCAACGGTGAACAATTCAGGCCAATGGAGCGTTTTGACCTCAACACTTGGCGTGGGTACTCATCAATTAAAAGCTTATCAATTTGATGCAGCAGGTAACGACAGCAGTGCGTCGAGCGCACTCGCCGTGACTATCGACACAGTTGCCACTGCGAGCAGCGCAATTACCTTAACGACTGACACCGGCAGCTCCGCCAGCGATAAAATTACCGCCGACAATACACCGAGTTTTAGTGGTTCCGGCGCAGAAGCCAACGCTCTCATGACGATTTTTGACGACGTTGATAACGACGGCGTGATTGACTTGGGCGAAACCCTCGGCACCACCAGCGCTGATGGCAGTGGCAACTGGAGCTTTACTTCGCGCACGCTGGATGATGGTGTTCACAGCATTAAAGCGACGCAAACCGATATCGCCGGTAACACCAGTAGCGCGACCAGCGCGCTCAGTATCACGGTTGATACAGTCGCAAAACCACCGTCGGCGCCGGATTTGGCCAGTGCCTCGGATAGCGGTTCCAGCAGCAGCGACAATATCACCAATAAAACCACGCCGACCATAACCGGCACAGGTGAAATCGGTGCAACTGTTACATTATTTGAAGACGCCAATAACGATAGTCAAGCCGACAGCAGTGAAATTCGTGGCACGGCTACCGTTGATGGCAGTGGCAATTGGAGCATTACTAGCAGTGCGCTCAGTGCTGGCAAACATACATTGCAAGCGGTGCAAACCGATATCGCGGGCAACGCCAGCGGCATTTCTGATCCGCTCACTGTGTCGATTGATACCAGTGTAACGGCCAGTGTGAACGGCATAGATACGGATACAGGAGCATCTTCCAGTGATTTCCTGACGAAAGATAAAACCCTGCTATTTACTGGCACCGCCGATGCCAACGCAACTATTCAAGTCAAATTGAATGGCAATGTGCTTGGTTCCACCACCGCCGGTGCTAACGGCAAATGGAGTTACGATCACAGCGCGACGTCATTGGCGGATGGCAGTTACAGTTTAGTCGTGATCGCCACCGATGTAGCGGGCAACACCACAACCACCACGGCGAAAACAATTACTGTTGATGCCAATCAAAACAGTCAAATAGATTTATCGGCAGTGATCCTGGTGAGCAGCAGCGACAGCGGCACCTCAAGTTCAGATCTGATCACTAATGATAATACGCCCACGATTGAATTCACCTCCTTGTCCGATAACACCCTGGAAATAGACTGGGGCAATGGTGCAGGGTTCCAAAGTTTGGGTGCGGCCACTGGCAGCGCGCAACAAGTCACGTTAGCGAATGCCTACAGCACGGACGGCGCAAAGACGATTCAGGTCCGCGCCACGGATTTGGCCGGCAATATTTCCACCCAGACGCTCACCATCACGGTCGACACTGGCGCCAGTGTCAAAATCAGTAGTGTCAGTCAAGACAGCTTCAATCAAAACAGTGGCAGCAGTAGCAGTGATCTGATCAGCAACGACACCACACCGACCTTAAAAGGCACCACCGATGCCAATGCCATCGTGGAACTGTTTGAAGACATCAACAACAATGAAACCCTCGATAGCGGCGAGCTGCTCGCCAGCGGTACTACAGACAGTATTGGCGTGTTCAATCTCACTAGCCCAGTGTTGACGGAAGGCACCCATACGTTACGGGCCAAAACCAGCGATATTGCCGGCAATATTGGCGTTTCCGTTGGCAAAGACTGGGTGGTGGATACCAGCACCGTCGCGCCAACCAATTTAGATTTGACTGCCGCCAGCGATGCGGGCAGTTCCAGCACCGACAATATTACCAATGCGACCTCACTCACCATCGAAGGCAACAGCGAAGCCAACAGCACGGTAAAAGTCTTTAATGATCTCGACAACGATGGCGTGATCGATAGCGCCGAACTACTCACGGCCGCCACCGCCGGCAGCGACGGCAAATGGAGCGCAGTTTTAGATAAACCCAGCGAGGGCAGCTACAACCTCAAAGCGATAGCGACTGATCTAGCGGGCAACATTTCCGCAACATCGAGTGCGTTGAGTGTGACAGTGGATCGCACTGTAGCTGCGCCGAGCACACCTGATCTCACTATCGCAGCCGATTCCGGCAGTTCGAGCAGCGACAATCTCACTAAGATTACAGTACCTACATTCAGTGGCACAGGAGAGAAGGGTGCGACAGTTACACTGTTTGAAGATCTCAATAGCAACAGCCTGTTAGACAGCGGTGAGTCGCTTGGCACTGCGACGGTAGATAACGCCGGTGCCTGGTCTCTTACCAGCAGTACCTTAAGCGATGGCGCGCATACCGTTCGCGCCGTGCAAACCGATATCGCCGGTAACACCAGTAAAGCAACGGCAAACCTGTCGATCAGTATCGATAGCACACTGGTAACACCAACCATCAGTTTGGATTCAAGCTCCGATACAGGTGCGAGCAGCAGCGACAAGATTACCAAAGACACCACGCCGACCATCAGCTTTAGCGCCGAAAAAGATGCAGCGGTAGAGATTGATTGGAATGATGGTCGCGGTTATCAAGCGGCAGGGGTGGGTACGGGTGCAGCTAAGTCATATACCCAAGATAAAGCCTATACCAGTGACGGCGAGAAAGTGATTGGCGTGAAGGTTACCGATGCGGCGGGCAATACAGTGAGCAGTAGTCTTACCGTCACGCTTGATACCGTCTCAAACGGCTTGAGTTTGGCCTTCGACGACGACACTGGTTTTACCAGCATTGACGGTATCACCACCGATAATCTGCCGACCTTTAGTGGCAGCGCTGAAATAGCTGCGCAGATCGTGTTGTATAACGACAAAAACAACAACAGCGTTTTGGATAGTGGCGAAACTATTAGTGATACGATCACTGCCGATGCTGAGGGGAACTGGAGTTACGACAGCAGCGAAGGATTTACCGATGGCAGCTATAAGCTGCGGGCCTACCAGGTGGATCTCGCTGGCAACACCTCGAGCCAGCAAGCGCTGACGTTGCAGGTTGATACGCGCATCGATGACAATTTCACGATTGATTTAGCCACTGTGTCAGATCTTGGTTTTTCCACTACCGACGATTACACCGCCGACACCACGCCGACTATTACTGGCAGCAGTGAAGTGGATGCAGTCATAACTCTCTATGAAGATGCCAATGGCAATCAACAAGTGGACAGTGGTGAATATCTTGGCAGTGCCACAGTCGGCAGTGATGGCAATTGGAGTATTACCAGCAGTGCGTTGGGTGAAGGCAAGCACACCTTGTCAGCCTATGTCGCGGATGTGGCGGGCAACACCAAAAACGGCAACAAGACGCAAGCAGTCACTATCGACACGACCACGCCGAGCGCACCGGGTACACCGGATTTAAGTTCGGTATCCGACAGCGGCAGCAGCAGTAGTGATAATCTTACCAACGCCACAACCACCACCTTTACCGGCACCGGCGAAGCGGGCCTCACGCTCAATCTCTTCAGTGATGCCAACAATGATGGCATCCTCGACAGCGGCGAACTGTTGGGCACTGGCAATGTCAACAGCAGCGGCAAATGGAGCATCAGCGCCACGCCGAGCGCGGGCAGTCACACAGTAAAAGCGCAGCAAAGCGATCCATCAGGTAATGTGTCTGTTGCATCGACTGGCCTGAGTGTCACGATCGACCGCAGTGCAGCGAGCTTGAGTGCACCCACTTTAGCGAGCGGTGACGACAGCGGCAGCTCGGCCAGCGATGGCATAACCTCGACCAGCACTTTACACCTGAGCGGCAGTGGCGCTGAATCCGGCGCTGGTATCACGCTATTCAACGACATCGACAGTGATGGTGTGATCGACCAAGGCGAAACTCTTAGCACGGCGACTGCGGACAACAGCGGCGCCTGGAGTCTAACGACCGGAACTTTATCCGATGCCAGTTACAAACTGAAAGTGGTGCAGACCGATGTTGCCGGCAATACCAGCAGCGCATCGAGTGCGAAAGCTGTGACAGTTGACAGCACAGCGGCGGCGCCCAGTACACCCGATCTGACGGCGGCGAGCGATAGCGGCAGTTCCAGTATCGACAACATCACCAAAAACACCGCGCCCGCCATTGCAGGTACTGGCGAAGTGGGCGCAACTGTCACCCTGTTCGAAGACGCCGATAGCGATAACCAAGCCGACAGCGGCGAAATTTTAGGGACAGCTACCGTCGGTAGCAACGGCCAGTGGACTATTACCACCGGAATAAGCACGTCGAGCACCTTAAGCGAAGGCAAACATACGTTGCAAGCGGTGCAAACCGATGTGGCGGGCAATGCCAGCGGCGCGTCGAAACCCTTGACGATCAGTATCGATGGCAGCACTTCTGGCAGCATTAGCGCAATTGAAGATGACACGGGTTCATCAAGCAGTGATTTTATCACCCGCGATAATGGGCTGACCTTTGTTGGTTTGGCAGAAGCGGGCTCGACAGTCCAAGTGCGGCTCAACAACAATGTTATAGGAACGGTCACCACCGACGATGGCGGCAAATGGAAATACACCCACAGTGCAACATTAAGCGATGGCACTTTTAGTCTTACCGCGACCGTCACCGATAAAGCCGGTAACACCCTGACAACTTCGGTAAAGACTGTCGTGATCGACTCGCTGCAAAACAGCGCCATCGACCTAAGCGCACTGGACCTGATCGCCAGCAGCGACACAGGTACATCGAGCACCGACAATATTACCAACGATGCGACACCGACGATTGAGTTTACGTCCTTAACGGAAAACACCCTGACGGTGGATTGGGGCGATGGCAACGGCTTTGTCAGTGCGGGCGCAGCCCTCGGCACGGCGCAACAACTGACGCTCGGCACCGCTTACAGTACCGACGGCGAGAAGACGATTAAAGTGAAAGCGGTGGATATCGCCGGCAACGAATCGCTGCAAACCATTAAAATCACCGTGGACCGCACGGCGGCAGTGACGATTAAAACCGTCAGCGACGACACCGGCAGCAACACCACGGACAACATCACCAGTGACAACACCCCGACCGTGGCGGGCACCACCGAGAACAGCGCCAGCGTGATTCTGTTCGACGACAAGAACAGCAACGGCAGCCTAGACAGCGGCGAGAGTTTAGCGAGCGGCAGCGCCAACACGTTGGGCGCCTTCAGCCTGACCGGCAGCACCTTAGCGGATGGCGCCCACAGTTTACGGGTGCAGACCACCGACACCTTCGGCAATGTTGCGGTGTCGAGCGCGAAGAGCTGGACGGTAGACGCGACAGCCGTAACGCCGAGCGCCTTAGATCTGGCAACGGCGAGCGATTCCAACATTACGACCGACAACATCACCAACGCCACCGACCTCACCATCAGCGGGACGAGCGAAGCGAGCAATAAAATTCAACTGTTTGTCGACAAAGACAACGACGGCGTGATCGACAGCGGCGAACTGCTGGCGACCATCAGCGCCAGCAACAGCACGGACGGTAGCTGGAGCACGGTCTTAAAGAATCCAGCGGAAGGCAGCTACACGCTGAAAGCGATCGCCACCGACCCGAGCGGCAACAACTCAACGGCGAGCAGCGCGCTGACAGTGACAGTCGATCGCACCAAACCGGCGGCGGCCGGCACACCCGATCTGGCCACGGCGTCGGATTCTGGCTCCTCAAGCAGCGACAACTTAACGAACGTGAGCACGCCGACCTTCACCGGCAGCGGCGAAACCAACGCCACTGTCACCTTGTTCAATGACGCCGACAACGACGGTGTGATCGACAGCGGCGAGAGCTTAGGAACGGCCACTGTGAGCAGCGGCAGCTGGAGTATTACCTCAAGCACCTTAAGCAGCGGCAGCTACACGATCAAAGCCAGCCAAAGCGATGTGGCGGGCAATAGCGGAATCCCTTCCGCCAGTCTGAGCGTAACCGTGGATGCCTCAGCGACGCTCGGCAGTCTGGATCTCACCGAAGCCTCGGACAGCGGCGATTTAACCGCGGCGCAAACCCTGTTCTTTTACACCGACTACACCAATAACTCCCATGTGTACGCCTACCGCATCGAAGCCGACACCACCACGCAAGTGGATATCAGCGGCACCGAGCAGGGCAGCTACGCCAATCTGGTCAGCGGCAACAACAGCTACCATATGATGGAGGAGGGTTCCAGCAGCGGTGGCGGTGTCAGCGACGACGGCCGCTACGTGCTGTTCTCGGCCAGCAGTTTCTTAAGCAACAGCAGCACCAATGCCCAGTTGTACCGCAAAGACTTGCAAACCGGCACGGTGGAGAAGGTCTCGACCAGCAGCAGCGGCAGCTACGCCAACGATTATTTGGATTACGGCGGCGGTGTGCTCTCCAACAATGGCCGCTACGTGGCGTTCGCCACCACCGCCAGCAACCTGGTGAGCGGCGACAGCAACAGCCTCAAGGATGTGTTTTTGAAAGACGTGCAGACCGGCACGATCACGCGGGTCTCCACCAAGGCGGATTCGACCCAGGCCAGCTCGGGCAGCACCTACGATTACTACGCCAGCGCCGGTGACGTCACCAACGACGGCCATTACGTGCTGTTTACCAGCAGTTTAAAAGACCTGGTGAGCGGCGACACCAACGACGGCAGCGACATTTTCCGCAAAGACACGCAGAGCGGCGCGATCGTGCGAGTGAGCCTGCGCAGCGACGGCACGCAAACGAGCAACACCTACGGCTACGGCCTGCAAGCGAACGACATCACGGAAGACGGGCGTTATGTGCTGTTCAGTTCCAGCGACAATCAGATGGTGAGCGGCCTGGGCAGCTCGACCTACACGCAGCAACTGTACCGCAAGGATATCACCAACAACAGCCTGACCCTGGTCTCCAGCACCAACAGTGGCACGGCGTCGGATGGCAGTTATGACACGACCGCGCAAGGTCTGTCGGAAGACGGGCGTTACGTGCTGTTTACCTCGAGCGCGAGCAACCTGGGCGCGACCGGCGACTACACCGGCGACCTGTTCCTCAAAGACCTGCAAACCGGCACGCTGAAATTGATCGGCGACGTGCCGGCGTACAGCTACACCAACAACAGCAGCACCTGGAGCACGGTGTCTGGCGTGCAGTTTGTGTATGGCAGTGGCGACACGCCGACGCAAGCGGTATTCATGCTGAAAACCACGACCTACCTCTGGAGCAACAACACCAACAGCACCAACAGCAGTTACACGCTCTACACCTACGACATCAGCGCCGGCACCGCGAGCAGCAAAGCGGTGACGATGAACAATTTAAACAACGATTACTTCTACAGTTCCGGCAGCCAAGTGGTGTACGTACCGGGCAGTGGCGACGCGAGCATGTTGACCGACAACGTGACGAAAGACACGACGCCGACCATTGCCTTCAGCGCGGAGAAAGATGCGAAGGTGGAGATCAACTGGGGCGATGGCCGCGGCTTTCAGGCGGTAGCCACCGCGAGCGGCGAAACCAAGTCCTACACCCAAGACCAGGCCTACAGCAGCGATGGCGCCAAGACGATTACGGTCAAAGTCACCGACCTGATGGGCAACGTCAACAGCGCGACCATGACCCTCACCATTGACACGGTGGCGAGTGCGCCGACGCTGCTGCTCACCACCGACACCGGCAGTTCGAGTACTGACAACATTACTTACGATAACACACCGACCATGAGCGGCACTGCTGAGAACAATGCCCGGATTGTGTTGTATCGAGATATTAACAACAACAGCACCCTGGATACCGGCGAAACTATTAGCGCAACCATCACTGCCAATAGCAGTGGTGTCTGGAGTCATACACTGGATACCGCCTTAAGTGACGGCAGTCATATCTTGCGCGCCTATCAAGTGGATCGCGCCGGCAATACCAGTAGCCAGGTCAGTAGAACTGTGGTTATAGATGCGACCACACCTTCGGCCCCGACCTCGCTTGATCTGGCTGCGGCGGACGATACGGGTTCTTCAAGCGCTGACAATATTACCTTGAACACTACTGCACTGACCATTTCTGGAAGCGGCGAAACTGGCACTACTGTCACCGTATTTGATGACGCAGATAGTGACGGTGTGGTAGATAGCGGCGAAAGTTTAGGTACAGCAACAGTCACTAGCGGTGCATTCAGTGTGGATGTCAGTTTGGCGGTTGGAACCCATTCGGTGAAAGCCAATCAAACCGATACCGCGGGCAACACCAGTTCGGCATCGACCGTGCTCGCAATCACTATAGATACCCTGGCAGCAGCACCCACCAGTTTAGATCTCGCGGCGGCGGACGATTCAGGTTCTTCCAGTACGGATAACATCACCAAAAACACATCGAGCCTAACCATCAGCGGCGGCGGCGAAACCGGCGCAACTGTTACCGTGTTTGATGATCTTGATAGCGATGGTGTAGTGGATAGCGGCGAAAGTTTGGGAGCAGCAACAGTTTCCAGCAGCGCCTTCAGCTTGGATGTAAGTTTGGCGGCCGGAACTCATTCTGTTAAAGCCGTGCAAACCGATATAGCTGGTGTTAACAGCGCGGTATCTTCGGCATTATCCATTACCGTGGACACGACTGCGGCTGCGCCAACAGCGCTAGACCTTGCTACTGCCGATGACACTGGCTCATCGAGCAGTGATAACATTACCTCTAACACCACTGCACTGACAATTTCCGGTGCAGGTGAAACCGGCGCAACTGTCACCGTGTTTGATGATATTGATAGCGACGGTGTTGTGGATAGCGGCGAAAGTTTGGGAACCGCCACAGTCTCCAGCAGCGCGTTCAGTTTGGATGTGGCTTTATCATCTGGAACACATTCCGTGAAAGCCGTGCAAACAGATATTGCGGGCAATGCTAGCACCGCTTCTTCAGCGCTTTCCATCACAGTGGACACCACTGCCGCTGCACCTACGGGATTAGATCTGGCGACTGCAGACGACACTGGTTCTTCCACGACGGATAATATTACGCAAAATACCACTAGCTTAACCATCAGTGGCGCAGGCGAAACCGGCGCAACTGTTACTGTATTTGATGACGCAGATAGCGATGGCGTGGTGGACAGCGGCGAAAGTTTGGGAACTGCCACCGTCTCCAGCAGCGCATTTAGTTTGGATGTGGCCTTGTCATCCGGCACTCATTCCGTTAAAGCCGTGCAAACGGATATTGCGGGTAATGCCAGCTCCGCCTCTTCGGTACTTTCCATTACCGTTGACACTACAGCGGCAGCACCGACCAGTTTGGATCTGGCCACGGCTGATGATACAGGTTCATCGACGTCGGATAATATTACTTCCGGTAC
>OBEQ010795741.1_pt1 | contig 30335 bp, 27 predicted proteins | sample 1670901 | NCBI WGS metagenome assembly OBEQ01 (sample SAMEA104232315, study PRJEB22302) | groundwater metagenome | biome: forest; feature: aquifer; material: groundwater | place: USA | collected 2011-08-07 | depth 5.4 m
CCCCGCGGTCGCGCCGGTCGCCGCATGGCCGCACACCCCACTCGGGCGGGGATCCCCCGCCCGCAGGCGCTCGTTCGCTGGCGAGCTCCCTGTTTCCGGGTCGCGCTCACTCGGGGCCGGGATACCCGGCCCCGCCCTGCGGGACGTTCGCCGCTCCTGCGCGCACGAGAACTTCATGCCTCTCACTCCGCAGCCGCGGTGGCCATCGCGGCGTTGGTCGCGAGGAACTGGACTTTGAAGTCGTCGACCGCGACCTTCAACACGTCACCCTCGGGCAGCACGCCCGTCTTCTTGATCTTCTCGAGCAGGTCGACGTGGCGGGTGCGGAAGTGCTCGAGGATCTCGGCCTCGAAACGCTTGACATCGTCCACGGCGAGGTCGTCGAGCACGCCGCTGGTGCCGCAGTAGATCGAGATGACCTGCTCCTCCACCGGCATGGGCGAGTTGAGCGGCTGCTTGAGGAGCTCCACGAGCCGGTAGCCCCGGTCCAGCTGGGCCTTCGACACCGCATCGAGCTCGGAGCCGAAGGTGGCGAACGCCTCGAGCTCCCGGAACTGGGCGAGGTCGAGCTTGAGCGTGCCCGACACCGCCTTCATCGCCTTGATCTGGGCGTTGCCGCCGACCCGCGACACCGAGATGCCGACGTCGACCGCGGGCCGCACACCCGACTTGAACAGGTCGTCGACGAGGTAGATCTGGCCGTCGGTGATCGAGATCACGTTGGTGGGGATGTAGGCCGACACGTCGCCGGCCTTGGTCTCGATGATCGGCAGCGCGGTGAGCGAGCCGGCGCCCCGCTCGTCGTTGAGCTTCGCGGCCCGCTCGAGGAGGCGGCTGTGCAGGTAGAACACGTCGCCCGGGGACGCCTCGCGGCCGGGCGGGCGCCGCAGCAGCAGCGACAGCTGCCGATAAGCCTCGGCCTGCTTCGACAGATCGTCGTAGACGATGAGTGCGGCGTCGCCGTGGTCCATCCAGTGCTGGCCCATGGCACAGCCCGCGTAGGGAGCGAGGTACTTGAAGACCGCTTCGTCGGCCGCGGGCGCGTTGACCACGACCGTGTACTCCATCGCGCCGTGCTCCTCGAGCGTGGCGACGGTCTGCGCGACGGTCGAGCCCTTCTGGCCCACGGCGACGTAGATGCACTTCACGCCCTGGCCACGCTGGTTGATGATGGTGTCGACCGCGACGGTGGTCTTGCCGGTCTTGCGGTCGCCGATGATGAGCTCGCGCTGGCCCCGGCCGATGGGCGTCATCGAGTCGATGGCCTTGATGCCGGTCTGCAGCGGCTCGCTCACCGGCTGGCGGTACACGATGCCCGGTGCCTGCACCTCGAGCCGCCGGGTGATGTCGGACGGGACCGGGCCCTTGCCGTCGATGGGCAGACCCAGCGCGTTGACCACCCGGCCGATGAGCGCGTCGCCGACCGGCACCGAGAGGATGCGGCCGGTGTTACGGGCGGTGTGGCCCTCCTCGACCTCGTCGGCCTCGCCGAGGACGACGGCGCCGATCGACTCCTCGTCGAGATTGAGCGCGAGCCCGAGGGTCCCGCCCTCGAACTCGAGCAGCTCGTTGACCGCGGTGTCGGGCAGGCCCGCGACCCGGGCGATGCCGTCGCCCACCTCGAGGACCCTCCCGACCTGAGCCTTCGCCAGCGCGGGCGTGAAGCTGCCGATGTGCCTGCGCAGCGCGGCGGCGACCTCGTTGGCGTCGATGGTCAGCTCAGCCATCAGATCCGCTCCCTCAGCTGATCGAGACGGTGACGCACGCTGCCATCGATGACGGTGTCGCCGATGCGGGCCACGATGCCGCCGAGCACCTGGGGATCGATGATCACCTTGACCTCCACGTCCTTTCCGGTCGCGGCCGACAACGCCTCGGCCAGGCGCCGGCGCTGGAGCTCGTCGAGGGGCAGGGCGCTGCGTACCTCGGCCACCTCGTGGCGACGCTCGGCCGCGGCTTTCTCCACGAACCGCTCGACGATCTGGGGGAGCTCGCTGGCGCGCCCCACGCCGACGACGAAGGCCGCCAGCGCGGCCGAGACGGTGAGTGCCTTGCCGCCCATGAGCTCTTCGACCACCGCCATGCGGCGCTCGGCCGGCGTCGCCGGGTCGGTGAGCGCCATGCGCAGGTCGTCGGAGCCCGCGAAGACCCGGGCGAAGCGGAAGAGGTCGTCCTCGACCTCCGCGAGGAGGCCCTCGGCGCGGGCCACCTCGAGCAGCGCGTTCGCGTACGCGTCGATGCGAGCTTGGCTCACTATCGGCTCCCGACCTGGTTGATGTAGCTCTCGATGAGCGCGATCTGGGTGTCGCGGTCGAGGTTGCGCTCCACGACCTTCTCGGCCAACTCGATCGACAGCTCCGCGACACGGCCCTGGAGGTCGGCCAGGGCCCGATCGGTGGCGAGACGGATGTCGTCGGCGGCGCGGGCCCGCAGGTCGGCCGCGTCGGTCTCGGCCCTCGCCATCAGGTCCTTGCGGACCTGGTCGGCGGCCTGGCGGGCCTCCTCGATGATGCGACCGGCCTCGACCCGGGCCTCCGAGAGCTGGCGCTGGTACGCGGCCAGCGATCCCTCGGCCTCGTTCTTGGCCTCCTCGGCCCGCTCGAGGTCGGCGCGGATGCGCCCCTCGCGGTCGTTGAGCGCCTTCTTGATCGCCGGCCACGCGAACTTCGTCAGCAGCGCGAACACGATCACGAACGCGACCACCGCCCAGACGATCTCCTTCGTCTCGGGGATGATCGGGTTCTTGGCCTGGACGCTCTCGGCCGCGAGCAACAGCACGTTCACGATCGCGCCCTCAGCCCTTGGCGAGGAAGAAGAGGACGAACCCGAACAGGGCCAGCGCCTCGGTGAACGCGATGCCGAGGAACATCGTCGTGCGGACCGGGCCGGCCATCTCGGGCTGGCGGGCCATGGCCTGGATCGCGTTGCCGACGACGAGGCCGATGCCGATGCCGGGGCCGATGGCCGCGGCGCCGTAGGCGATGCCGGCACCGATCGCCTGCAGGCCCTGCTTGAGCTCACCGGCGTTCTGCGCGGCGAGGATGAGTCTCGACATGATGGCTCTCTCCTAGTGGTCGGGGTGAAGGGACTCGGCGATGTAGACGGCGGTGAGCAAGGTGAAGATGTAGGCCTGCAGGAAGACGATGAGCACCTCGAAGCCGGTGACACCGACGTTGAGGAGCGCCGGGCCGAGGGCGATCACCGGTGCGTGGCTGAGCGCGTACGCGGTCAGCAGGGCCATGGCGGTGAGCAGGATGTGCCCGGCCATCATGTTGGCGAGGAGTCGGACTGCCAGCGAGAAGGGTCGCACGATGAAGACGGAGACCAGCTCGATCGGGGTGACGAGGATGTAGAGGGGCCACGGCACGCCGGGCGGGAACAGGTGGTGAGTGAGGTACTTGAAGCCCTGGTGCTTGAACCCGACGAACAGCATGATCACGTAGGTCTGCAGCGCCAGGTAGAAGGGGATCGCGAACCGCGACGTCGGCGGGAACTGGATGAACGGGATGATCGACCACGCGTTGAGGAACAGGATGAAGAGGAACAGCGTGCCCAGAAAGGGCGTGTACCGCGTGTCTTCGGGGCCGATCACGTCGCGGGTGATGCCCCGGTCGACGAACTCATAGGTCATCTCGATCACGTTCTGGAGCCCGCGAGGCACCAGCTTCATCCGGCGCGAGCCGCCGATGAACAACAACAGGATGATCGCCGACGACGTGAACACGAGGAGCGACGTCTTGTTGATCGCGTACGAGGTGTCGTTGAAGACGACATCCTTCCAGCGGAAGAGCTCGTCGATGGGCGGGAACGTGAACGCGCCGAGCACCCGACTACTCCTTCGGTGGCTTGAGCCCGGGGGCCGCAAGAGAGAGGCTCACGAATCGGACCTCCCACACGAGCAGCCCGAGATGGGCGACGGCGACGGTGATCACGAGCACGGGCACGTCGACGAACGGGAGCCGCTCGAGCCCGAGGACGATACCGAGAAGGGCGGCGAGCCGCACGATGAAGCCGCCGAGGACCGCGCCCTGCACCCAGGCGACGCCCCGGCCCGCGGCCCAGCCGATGAGCCGGGCCGAGACGACGAAGTTGACGGCGACGAGGGCGAGGCCGATGGCCGCGCTGGCGGCGCCGTCGAAGCCGCGGAGCAGGCCGAGGCCGAGCACGGCGACCGGGCTGAGCAGCGCGGCCCGGCGGGCGAGATCGCGCGCGACCCGGCTCTCGTACGCGACAGGCGCGGCCACGCTCACCGAGGTCGTCGCGTCCACGGCTTCCCCTCGTCGTCGCGCGCCATGCGGGCCACGTAGCGGTAGTACTGGGTGACCGACGTGCCCACCATCCCGAGGAGGGCCAGGGCGACGGTGAAGGCGGGCCCGGTGGCGAGCCGGCCGTCGAGGAGCCAGCCCAGAGCCCCGAACAGGAGCGGCGCCACGACGAGCTCGACGGCTTGGGTGAACCCGTCGCCGGAGCCTTGCTTCCATGTGCTGCGTCCGCCGCGGACGTCCACCGGAGCCGCTCTCCCCCAGCCCGTGTACTGGTCGCGGGCCGCTTGTGAATACTTTCTCAATCTACCGGACCGGGCCGAGAGCCGTCAACTCAAGCCGATCCGGGCCCGCCGAGGCCCTCTCCGACCGCCTCACGCCTGACGGCGGGCCTGGCGCCGGGGGGCGAGGTCGACCACCGCGTCGGCCTCGGCACCCGCCCCGAGGTCGATCGCGTCGGCGTCGGGCCCGGTCCGGCCCCCCTCGTCCTCCGCCGCCTGCTCGCGCGCGCTCCGACGGCCCGGGTGGAAGAAGGCATAGAGCAGGAGGGCGAGGGCGAGCACACCGATCGGGACGTACGCGTTGCCCTCGTTCGTGTACATCGGCAGCAGCGCCATGCCGGAGAGGATCGCCGTCCACGCCCAGAGGATCACGACCGTGCGGCGCGGCCCGTGGCCGAGGCGCATGAGCCGGTGGTGGAGATGGTCCAGGTCGGCCGCCGCGAACGAGGTGCGGCGCGCGACGCGACGGAAGAACGAGAACACCGTGTCGAGGATGGGCACCCCGAGGATCACGAGGGGGATGAACAGCGGGGCGAAGAAGAAGAACGTCTGGCCCGAGTACTCGTAGTCGGCCCGGCCTCCGATCGTGATCGTGGTGGTGGCCATCAGGAGCCCGAGGAACATCGCTCCCGCGTCGCCCATGATGATCCGGGCCGGGTTGAAGTTGAACGGGAGGAAGCCGAGGCACACGCCCACCGCGATCACGGCGACGAGCGGGGCGATGTTGCTCCCCTCGAGGAACCCGTTCTTGAAGAGCCGGTCGGCGTAGAGGAAGACCGCCAAGCCGGCGATGATCACGATGCCGGCCGCCAGCCCGTCGAGCCCGTCGATGAGGTTGATGGCGTTGGCGAACAGGACGACCATGAGCACGGTGACGAGCGGCGCGAGGTCGGGTGAGAGCACCACGATGTCGAAGAACGGCACCCGGAAGAACAGCATCGAGACGCCCATGATCGAGAGTAGGCTGGCGCTGAGGACCTGACCGGCGAGCTTGGCCGGCGGCGAGACCTCCCGCATGTCGTCGAGGGCGCCCACCGCGAACATCACGCCCGCCGCGAGCATGAGCCCAGCCGGCTCCGACGAGCCGCTGAACATCTCGTGGAACTGCGGGATCTGGCTCGCCGCTGCCATCGCCACGAGGAACCCGGCGAACATGGCCGCCCCACCCATCGACGGCACCGCTCGCTGGTGGACCTTGCGCGGACCGGGGTGCGCGACCGCGCCCACCTTGAGCGCCACCCGACGCACGAGCGGCGTGAGCACGGCAGTGGTGATCGCCGCGATCACGAGGATCAGCGCGTATCCCGCCATGTTTATCTGGTCGCGCTCACTCGGGGCCGGGGTACCGTTCCGCTCCCCTGCGGGTCGCGTCTCGGGCCCCGCCTGCCTTCGGGACGGTCGCCGCGTGGCAACACGGCCGGTCGCTCCGGTCGCCACATGGCAACACGGCCGGTCGCTCCAGTCGCCGCATGGCAGCACGCCGGTCGCTCGGTCGCGGCGCGCGCGTCGCTGTTTGCTCTTCGCCGAGGATCGGTCATGCGAGGCCGGGGTAGGGGGTGAACTTCGAGCACAGGCGGGCGGCGGAGTCCTTGACCTCGGCCGCGACCCCCTCGTCGTCGACGTCACGCAGCGTGCGGGCGATGAGCGCCCCGATCTCGGCCATCTCGGGCTCCCCCATCCCGGCCGTGGTCACCGCCGCGGTGCCGAGCCGCAGCCCGCTGGTGACGAACGGCTTCTCGGGGTCGTTCGGGATGGCGTTCTTGTTGCAGGTGATCCCGGCCCGGTCGAGAGCCTCCTGCGCGACCTTCCCCGTGACGCCGAACGGCTGCAGGTCGACCAGCATGAGATGGTTCTCCGTGCCTCCCGACACGATGCGGAAGCCCTCCACCGTCAGGCTCTCCGCGAGTGCCCGGGCATTGCGGACGATGGCGGTCGCATAGTCGCGGAAGGCGGGCTGCGCGGCCTCGTGGAACGCCACCGCCTTCGCCGCGATCACGTGCATGAGTGGACCACCCTGGAGCCCGGGGAACACCGCCCTGTCGATCACCGCCGCGTGTTCCTCGCGGGAGAGGATCGCGCCGGCGCGCGGGCCCCGCAACGTCTTGTGGGTCGTAAGGGTGACGACGTCCGCATGGGGCAAGGGCGAGGGGTGCACGCCTCCCGCGATGAGCCCGGCGATGTGGGCGGCGTCGACGACGAGCAACGCGCCGATCTCGTCGGCGATCGACCGGAATGCAGCGAAGTCGATCACCCGCGAATACGCGGTGGCACCCGCGATGATCGCCTTCGGGCGCTCCGCTCGGGCGATGTCGCGAACCACGTTGTAGTCGAGCACCTCCGACTCGGCGTCGACCCCGTAGGCGACGAAGTCGTACAGGCGGCCGCTGAAGTTGACCGGCGAGCCGTGGGTGAGATGGCCGCCCTGGTCGAGCCGCATTCCCATGATCTTTTCGCCGGGCTCGAACAGCCCGAGGTAGGTGGCCATGTTGGCGTTCGCGCCCGAGTGCGGCTGCACGTTCGCGTGCTCGGCGCCGAACAGCGAGCAGGCTCGCTGCCGGGCGAGCTCCTCGGCGTCGTCGACCACGTAGTTGCCGCCGTAGTAGCGCTTGCCCGGATAGCCCTCGGAGTACTTGTTGGTGAGCACCGACCCCTGCGCGGCGAGCACCGCGCGCGAGGTGAAGTTCTCGGAGGCGATGAGCTGGATGGTCGTGTTCTGGCGCTCGATCTCGCGGCGGACGACGTCGGCCAGCTCGGGGTCGGTGGCCTCCAGATCTGCCATCCCCGGGTCGGTCATCGCGCCTCTTCCTCCTCGATCTCCGCGATCTCGGCCACGCGCCTCTCGTGACGACCGCCCTCGAAGGGCGTGGCGAGCCACACGCGGAGGATCTCGTCGGCCAGCCCGGTGGCCACGACTCGCGCCCCCATCGAGAGCACGTTGGCGTCGTTGTGCCGCCGGGAGAACTCCGCCGTGTACAGATCGTTGCACAGCGCCGCCCGCACGCCTCTCACTTTGTTGGCGGCGATTTGCTCGCCCTGGCCGCTCCCGCCCAGCACGATGCCCCGATCGGCCCGGCCCTCTGCCACCGCCCGCCCGACTGCAGCGCAGATGGGCGGGTAGTCGACCGGCTCCTCGGAGTCGGTGCCGAGGTCGGCGAGGTCGTGGCCGTCGGCCTTGAGCGTGCCCTTGCAGTGCTCCTTGAGCGCGTAGCCCGCGTGGTCGGAGCCGATCGCGACCCTCATGAATCGGTACCTCCGGGGACGACGGGCGTCCCCCGAGCTTACCGCCGGGGGTTCGGGTCGCCCGGGCCGCGGTCCTCGGCCGAAGGGTCGAGGGGAGGCGCGTCGAGCGGCTCGAGCGGCTCGGCCGCGCCGGCCGGCTTGAGCTGCCGCAGCACCGAGGTGCCGAGGTGAAACAGCTCCTCGAAGTAGCGCTTGCTCTGCAAGGCGATGATCCCGAGGCTGACGAGCTGGATCGCGAGCACGAGCGTGACCGCGGCCACGAAGAACGTGTGCGGTGCCCGGTCGAACGCGTTCTGGACCGCGCCGGTGAACCCGAAGTTACCGTAGGCCGACTTCTGGCCGTACGTGTCGACGATGTGCCACCCGACCCATCCGAAGGTGTAGATCGACACCGCCAGCAGCACGAGCCCGGGGAGGATGAAGAAGAGGAACGGCCGGAAGATGAACGCCGAGAACAGCGACGACGCCGTGGTGCGCGAGAGGCGGAGATCGGCCCGGCGGCGCGTGCCGCCGGTGCCCTGGAACGACCAGTCGAGGTGGGCTGGGATCTCGACGATGCGGGCTCGCAGGATCTGGGCCTTGTAGATGATCTCGGTGTTGATGTCGGTGTCCATCGCCTTGAGGTCGAGCGTGCGGAGGAAGCGCGCGTCGTAGACGCGCACCATGCCGGTGATCGTGGAGAGGCGGCCGGCGGCGGTGAACGCGAGGAGGCGGTTGGCCCACCGGCTCCCGAGCTGTCGGAGGAACGGGACGTTGGTCGTCCGCCCGCCTTCGAGATAGGGGGACGCGATCACGATGCGGGCTCCGGTGTCCTGGATCGTGTAGAGGAGGCGGCCGATGTGCTCGGGTGCGTAGCTGAGGTCGCAGTCGATGACCACGACGTAGTCGCCGCGGCAGCTGTTGAACGCGTAGCGGAGGGCCTGGCCGAGCTGGAAGTTGACCCGGTGGTGCAACACCCGCACGCCCGGGTGTGCGGCGGCGAACTCCTCCGCGTACGCGCTGGTACGGTCGGTGCTCCCGTCGTTGACCACGAGGATCTCCCACCGGTAGAGATCCTCGATCGAGGCCATGTAGTCGCACAGCTTGGCGAGGGTGTCGGCGATGATCTGCTCCTCGTTGTACGCGGGGACGATCACCGACACCGACGGCTTCACGCGAGCGGGACGGGCGCTAGGAGCGGCGGTCTCGACGTCGTGGGTCGTCATGGGCCCGCCTGGAGATCGGACCGGGGCTCGACAAGCCGGAGCGTGGAGCGCTCCTCGAGCGCGGCAACGTGCGCGCCCACCGGGCCCACGTCGAACCCGTCGGTGAGCTGGTCGAGGTACGAGCCGACGCGGTCGAGCTTGTCCTCGAGCGGGAGCGTCATGCCGGGGAAGAACGCCAGCTCCTTGACCTCGTCGCCGCCGAGGAAGTCGAGCGGGTGTAGGAGGATCGACGGCCCGATCCCCACCCACCGGCAGGTCCCGAGCGCGGCCCCGAAGTAGCGGCGCGCCGCGCCGGGCGAGTAGGCGCTCAGCGCGAGCAGATAACTCACGTGGATGGGGAGCTTGAGGCCCGGGAACGTGGTCACCGGGAGCTCGATCAGCGTGTGGTCGTCATCGAAGTGCCAGCGGTACGGGCCCACGCCCCGGCGGCCGTCGGCGAAGCCGCCGAACAGGGCCGCGCGGTCGCGGCGCTGCTCCGTGCTCAGGCTCGCGGTGCGGAAGTAGATCGCGCGCGCGAGCGGCCCGACCCAGGTGGGCAGCGTCGAGGCGTCGTAGCGGTAGCCACGCCGGACGAGGACCCGCAGCGTGGTCTCCGAGAGCGAGTAGCCCGGGCCGCGGAACCCGATGGGGAGGACGCCGGTGGCGGTCTCGATGGCGTCCTCGGCCCGGGCCAGCTCGGCGTCGAGGTCGGCCTCCGAATAACGGTGGAGCCACGGCTCGTGGCGAAAGGAATGGTTGCCGATCTCGTGGCCGGCCTCGGCCAGCGCGCGAAGCACGTCGTGGTGCTCGGGCAGGGCGGCGTCCTGGCCGACCACGAAGAAGGTGACGGTGAGGCCGCGGGCGGCGAGCTCGTCGAGGACCCGGGGCACGACCACGTCGAGATAGGAGGGATACGACTCCCAGCCGGCGTCACCGTGGGTCTTGAGGTACGACCACTGGTTGTCGAGGTCGAGCGACAGGCTGGCCCGCACCTTCATCGGCACCCCCTCCCCGGCGAATCGTAGGCGCCGATGGCCGACCGGGAAGGTGCGGGTCGACGCCCCGGCGCGTCGGCGTCGATGCGGCGCGCGGCCCGCTCGGCGAGGTCGACCGTCTCGTCGACGTTGAGGGTCCCGTTGACGATGTGGGCCGAGCTCACGACGTGCAGGCCCGGGACGCTCGTCGTCATCGGTGGGAGCGACCGCGTGTAGCCGATCGTCGGGATGGCGAACACCTGCCGCACGCGCGACACCTGGAAGCAGACGACATCGGACCGCCGGAAGTGCGGGTACATGTGCTCGAGCGTGGCGAGGAACGACGACTCGAGCTCGGTGTCGGGAACCTCGAACAACGGGTCGTCGGGCGCGACGTACTTGGGCAGGTACACGAGCGCGTGACCGCCGAGGTGCCGCTTGTCGACGAAGGCCGACATCTCGACCACCGCCGTGAACGGCGTTTCGTCGGTGATGTAGGTGAGGTAGTAGTCGGCGAGCGAGCGGCGCAGGAGCAGCGACGCGCAGACGATGCCCTGGTAGCGGACCCGCTCGAGCCGCTGCTGCTCGTCGGCGGAGAGGCCCACGCACAGGCGGGCCGCGAGGGGCGCGGCCGCGGTGACGACCACCTGGTCGAAGGCGAGGCGCTCGCCCCCGGCCAGCGACACCTGCAGGCCCGACCGACCGGCGCCCCCGGGGGTGGCGGGCCGAGCGTCGGTGGGCAGCTCCACGCGTTCGACACGCCCCACACGCGCGCCGAGCCGGAACTCCACCCCCCGTTCGGTCAGCACCTCGGCGAAGCGGGCGAGGATGCGCGCGTAGCCGCCCGGGACGTAGCCGAACATCTCCTTCTTGAGGCCGCTCTGGCGCGCCGCGTACAGGCGCTTGATGGTCGCCCAGATGAACGCGGCCGACGCGTCGCGGTGGCTCTCGCCGAGCTTGGCCCGCAGGAGCGGGAGCCAGAACCGCTCGAACGTGCGCCGGCCCGACCAACGCGTGAGCCAGGCGTCGACCGGGACCCGCTCCAGCCGCTCCCACCGATGGATCCGCGAGCCGTAGAGGATGGTGCCGCCGAGCCGGAGCTTGCCGATCGGCGAGAGCGACGGGAGCCGGAGGAACTCGAGCGTGTTCGAGACCGACGAGAGCCTCCCGCGCGCGTAGTAGCCGGTCTTCGTCTCGACCCACTCGATCTCGCGCTCGAGCCCGAGCTCGCGGAGCACGCCGCGCAGATGGGAATCGGAGAGCAGCGTGACGTGGTAGTGGCGGTCCCACACGACGTCGCCGAGTGTCCACGCGCTGGCCAACCCGCCGACGTGATCGGCCCCCTCAAGCACGGTGACCTGCTTGCCCTGCTCGGAGAGGCGCAGCGCGAGCGTGAGGCCGAGCATGCCGCCCCCGACGATCCCCCAGCGCTCCCCCCGCGGCTCGCCGCCGGCGCCGCGCGCCGGGGCCGCGCTCATGCGGGCGGGGCGGACTCGGTGACGACGCCGGCCGCGATCGAGTAGCACAAGCCGCACGCCGCGCATGCCACCGAGGGGACCCGCGCCGGGCGCCCCACCGCGAACCGCGCGACTGGCTCTCCGCAACGGCACACCGCGCCCACCGAACGGGCCGGGTTCCCCACCACCAGGTGGAAATCGGGCACCGAGCGGGTCACGACAGAGCCCATCCCCACCATCGCGAAGCGGCCGACGGTGAGGTCGCAGCCGATCACGCTCCCCGCCCCGATCGACGCGCCCTCGGCCACCCGGGTGGGGAGCGTGCGCTCGTCGGGCCCGGACCCCCGCAGCCGCGCGAGGTCGGGAGTGGTGGCCCGCGGGTAGCGATCGTTCGTGAACACGGTGCCGGCGCCGACCATCACGCCGGACTCGATTGTCACCGCGGTGCACACGTACACGGACGCGTTCAGCTTCACGCGGTCGCCGATCTCGACGCCGTACGCGATGTAGGTGCGCTCGCCGATGATGCACTCCGCGCCGATCCGAGACGGCGCTCGCACGTGCACGTCGGCCCAGATCGCGGTACCGGCCCCGACCTCCACGTCGGGCTCGATCTCGGCGCCGGGATGGACTCGGGCACTCGGGTGGACGCCGGAGCTCAAGCGGCCTCCGTCACGCGACCCGCGCTCGACCGTCGCCGCCCGCGGCGCCGGCGACCCGCAGCCAGTGGCTCCGACCGAGCGACTCGTACGCGGCCTCGATCACGCTCACGGACGCGATGGCGTCGTCGCCGGTGATCAGGAGTTCCTCCTCGCCGCGGACGGCGCCGCAGAAGTTCTCGACCTGGCGCCGCATGCAATCGATCTTGTCATAACCGCGGCCGAACGGCACCCACTCGCCGGTCGAGGCCCGGCGGTAACGCGACTGCCTCCAGCCGACGGAGATCGTGCCCTCGGAGCCGTAGATGTCGACGTAGCTGTCGACCTCCTTGCTGATGCTCCACGAGAGGTCGATGGTGCCCATCGCGCCGCCCGTGGTGCGCACGAACACCTGGGCCGTGTCCTCGACCGGCAGCTGCTGGATCCGCTTCCCCTCGACCGCGAGCACCTCGGTGATCGGGCCCAGGAGGTAGCGCACGATGTCGACCGAGTGGGTACCGTTGTCGATGAGGACGCCGCCGCCACTCACCGCCGGGTCCGAGTTCCACCGCTGGGCCATCGACACCCGCGACGCGAAGATGTTCTCGAAGAGGATGGGCTCGCCCACGGTTCCGGAGCCCACGATCGTCTTCGCGCGCACGAGGTCGTCGACGTAGCGGAACTTGGCCGCCATCGCGACCAGCACGCCCGCCTGCTCCGCGGCCACGACCAGCTCGCGGGCGCGCGCCGAGTCGATCGCCAGGGGCTTCTCGCAGAGGACCGGGATCCCCCGCTTCACGAAGTGCAGGCTGACGTCGACGTGCGACGCCGGCGGCGTGCAGACGAGCACCGCGTCGCACCGCGCCCCGGCAGCGAGCGCTTGGTAGGAGTCGAAGCCGGCGCAGCCGAGCTCCTCCGCCATCGCGGCAGCCCGTTCGGGCCGGGTGTCGGCGACCGCCGCGATCCGGGCCTGCTCGCAGCCCGCGAAGACCTCAAGGTAGGACTGAGCGATGCCACCCGCACCGATGAGGCCGAACGCGAGCGGCTCTCGCGCGCCCACTCAGCCTGCTCCCACGAGGGGCCGGGCCGCGCGGTCGATCGCGGCGCCGATGTGGCGGACGTGGGCCTCGGTGTAACGCTCGTTCCAGGGGAGCACGAGGATGCCGTCGAGCATCTCGAATGTGTCCGGGAACCGCTCGGCCGAGTAGTCGAGCGCCTCGGGCCGCGCCAGCGTGAACGGATACCGGCTCGAGCCGAAGGTCCGTTGGTCACGAAAGACCGCGCACCGGAACGCGGGCTTCTGAATGTATCGCGGGGCCGACGCGATCCCCCCGAGGGCCAGCTCGGTCGCGACCGCATGCGGGCCGCCCGGGATGACCGCCCGGTCGACGCGGAGGGGGTACTTCCAGTAGCTGTGGACGTCGCCGGGCCGCACGTACGGCGGCACGATCCCCGGCACATCGCGCAGCTGCTCGGTGAGGAGATCGGCCATGGCGACACGCTGCGCGACGCCGGCCTCGAGCTTGCCGAGTTGCGCGTTGCCGACCGCGCCCTGGAGCTCGGTCATGCGCGAGTTGAGGGCGAGGAACTCGTGGTCGGGATCGGGCTCGCCGTAGGGCCAGGCCTTGTCGACGAACAGCCGGATGCGTCGCGCGAGCCCGGCATCGGAGGTGACGACGAGCCCGCCCTCGCCGGTCGTGATGTGCTTGGCCTGCTGGAGGCTGAACGTCGCCACCGCGCCGACGGTGCCGACGAGCCGGCCCTGGCTGCGGGCGAGGAACGCCTGCGCGCAGTCCTCGATGACCGGGATGCCGCGCCGGCTCGCGACGGCGGCGATCTCCGGCAGTTCGCACGGGTTGCCGAACAGATGAGTGGCGACGACAGCCCGGGTGCGGTCGGTGAGGCGGGCCTCGACGGTGGCCGCGGTGACGTTGCCCGTGCGGGGGTCGACGTCGGCGAACACGGGGATCGCGCCCTGGTAGAGAATCGGGGTGAGCGCGCCCATGTCGGTGACGGGCGTGGTGACGATCTCGTCACCGGGCTCGGGGTCGATCGCGGCCACCGCGGCGTGCACCGCCGAGGTGCCCGTCGAGCACGCCGACGCGTGCTCGACGCCGAGCAGCGAGGCGAAGCACCGCTCGAGCTCGCGGACCTGCGTCCCGTTCGTGGCGGTAAGCGTGCCGCTGCGCACCACCTCGCGCAGCAGCTCGAGCTCCTCGTCGCCGAGGCTCCGGCCGGACGCGTCCTGGTCGGAGGGGAGCGAGACCAGCTCATCGGTGACCGGAACACCGGTCATCGGCGCTCCCTCGCTACGGTCTTGTGGCGGCGACGGTGCCTCATATCATGACCTTGTCCAGCTGCCGCCGGCGCGGCGTGGCGCGAAGTATTTGCCCCGAGCAACCGGCCCATATCGAGCCTCCCCCTGGGCCCATCGACACATCCGGGGCCCATCTGAAGGGAATCGCAATCCCCATCGGCGTTCGGATGACGAGATGACCGACTCCACGGCGCTCACGCCGCGGAGTATCGCGGTCGTGTTCGGGACCCGGCCCGAGGTCGTGAAGCTCGCGGACGTCGTGCACGTGCTCGGCGACGCGGCGCGCACGGTGCACTCGGGCCAGCACTTCAGCCCCGCGCTCGCTCGCGACTTCCTCGACGAGCTGGGGCTCGACGCAGCCCACGTGCAGCTCGAGATCGGCGGCGCGTCGCGGGGCCGGCAGGTGGGCGAGGCCACGGCGGCCCTCGACGACCACTTCGCGGCCGCGCCCCCGCGCGTCGTCGTGGTGCAGGGCGACACCAACACCGCGCTCGCCGGCGCGCTGGCCGCCGACGCCCGCTCTATCCCGCTCGTGCACATCGAGGCGGGGCTCCGGAGCTTCGACCGGGCCATGCCCGAGGAGCACAACCGGGTCGTGGTCGACCACCTCGCCGACCTCTTGTGCGCGCCCACCGAAACGAGCCGCGGCAACCTCGCGGCCGAGGGCATCGCCGGTGACCGCGTCATCGTCACCGGGAACACCGTCGTCGACGCCGTCGCCCGCCTCCTCCCCGCCGCCGGCGAGCGTGCGGCACTGCTCGAGCAGCACGGTCTCGAGCCGGGGCGCTACGTGCTCTCGACGTTCCATCGTCCGGAGAACGTCGACGACCGAGCGGTGCTCGCGACGATCCTCGACCAGCTCGTCGCGCTCCCGGTTCCGGTGCTGTTCCCCCTGCACCCGCGCACTGCCGCGCGGGCCGAGCGTTTCGGTCTCGCCGACCGGCTGGCCGCGCTACGCGTGGTCGAGCCGCTCGGCTACCGCGCCTTCCTCGGGCTGTCGGCCGAGTGCGCGCTGCTCGTCACCGATTCTGGGGGCATCCAGGAGGAGGCGAGCGTGCTGAAGCGGCCGGTGGTGGTCGTGCGCAACTCGACCGAGCGGCCCGAGGTGCTCGGCACCTTCGCCGAGCTCGTCCTGCCCGGTCCGGGCATCGGTGCGCGGGTCACGGAGCGGCTGGCCGATCTCGAGGCAGTGCACGCGCGGCTGGCCTCGATCGCCTCGCCGTATGGGGACGGCCGCGCGGCCGTCCGCTCGGCCGACGCGATCCGAAGCCTGGTAGAGGTCACGGCGTGAGCGCGGGGCGCCGGTCACTGCGGCTCCTCCCTCGCGACGCGCTGGTCAAGACCAGCGACCTCGACCAGGGCGACTGGACCTACAGGCCGCTGCTCGGGTCGATCATGCGACTCCGCTTCCGCGCGGTGCGCCGAATGCTTGCGGGGCGCCCCGCCGTCGGTCGCCTGCTCGAGGTCGGCTATGGGAGCGGCCTGCTCATGCCCGAGCTGCGCACCTGGTGCCGTGAGCTGCACGGCCTCGACCTCCACCCGCACGCGTCCGCGGTCACGCGCCGCCTGTCGGAGCATGGCGTCGACGCCTTACTCCTCACGGGCGGCGTCACCGCCATGCCGTATGCGAGCGGCGCGTTCGACGCGGTGCTCGTGATCAGCGCGCTCGAGTTCGTCCCCGACCTCGACGCCGCCGCGCAAGAGCTGGTCCGCGTGCTCTCTCCCGGCGGCGCGCTTCTGGTCGTCACCCCCGAGAGGTCGCCGGTGCTCGACCTCGGCCTGAAGCTGCTCACCGGCGAGCGAGCGGAGGACACCTTCGAGGGGCGCCGCGGCCTCGTCGTGCCGGCGCTCGAACGGATGGCGGAGGTGGTGGAGAGCCGTCGCCTCCCACCGGTGCTCGCACCGGTCCTCCCCCTCTACCGCGCGCTCGTGCTGGAGCGGCGGTAGAGACGGAGCGACAGGTCGCGGCGGTAGCCGCGGTGCCAGACCAGCTCGTGCGTGCTCCCGAGCTGCGCGAGCCGCCGACTCGCGGCGCGCTGGTTGGACGCGATCGACACATAGCTGCGGACCACCCACAGCCGGTCGAAACGCCGCGCGACTCGGTCCATCTGCTTCCGGTCGAGCACCCGAATGCGTTGGTCGCCGGTGCGGAACGTGCCCCACGGCCGCGCGGGGTACGCGGGCACGAGCCGGTTCCGAGCCGCGGGCACGTCACGCAGGTAGTACTCGACCGCGATTCGGCCCTCGTCGGTCACGAAGAGGACACCGTCGCCGGGGAGCCCGTCGCGGCGAAGACGCGCGATGGCGCTGCGGAAGTCCTCCTTCTCGGCGCGATGAGCGATCGCGTACCACTGCCACAGCTCGCGGCCCGGCAGCAACAGCACGACGATCGTCGCGAGCGCGATCGCGTGGCGCGAGTCGAGCCGGGAGATCCCGACCGCGACCATCAGCACGAGCGCGGGCAGGCAGTAGAGCATGTAGCGGTCCTGGAACACCGGCTTGACCTGGGCGGTGAGGAACAGCGCGACGATGGGAACGAGCAGCCAGCACAATGGGTACGCGTAGCGCCACGCCTCCTCCGAGCGGCCGGCCCGCCGCCACACTCGCACCGCCGCGTGCAACGCCGCGACGCCGGCCACGAAGTAACCGAGGAGCAGCAGCGGGCTGCGGCCCGTGAGCTTCCAGAACACGCCCACCGACGCGCGCAGGCCGGGGCGGTGCAGGAAGGAGAGCGGGTCGGGCCCGGAGACCCGCGCGAGGAGCACGGCGAGGGGAACGACGAGCAGGCCGATCGCGGCGAGGCCGGCGATCACACGCCGCCACCGCACGGTGCCACAGGGCAAGAAGGCGAGCGACGCCGCCTGACCCGTCAGGATGAGCACCGCGAACGACTGGTCGTAGACGAGGAGCACCGTGGCGAGCACCCAAGTGGCCCAGGTACGTCGGGTGGGCCTCAGCACCTCACCCGAGAAGGCGTAGGCGGAGACCGCGCCGAGCAGCACCGCGAGCGTGTAGGCGCGCGCGGTCTGCGCGTACTCGACGACGACGGCGTTGACGGGGAGCACCAGCCCGGCGAGCAGCCCGACCCGCTGGTCGAACAGCCGACGCCCGAGCAGGTACACGATCGGCACCGACGCCGCGATGAACAGCGCCGATGGCACCCGGAGCCACGCCTCGCTCGCACCGAGGTGACGCCAGGCCCACATCGAAGCCGAGTACGGGACGTCGTAGGGCTCGCGGCCCGTCAGGAGGTGGCCGAGGCCGGAGAGGCTCCGGTTGGCGGTCGACCACGTGTAGGCCTCGTCGAGCCAGAGGCTGCGGTGCCCGCCGAGGAGCAGTCCGAGAGCAGCCGCGAGGACGACCTCCCCGGCCACGATGACGCGGATCCGGTACGCGCGTAGCGCGTCCATCTCGCCACCGCCTGCCCGCAAGCGCTCCCGCAGCCGGCGCGCTGCCGGTGCGTCTGCTTCGATCCCCATCGGGTGAGCCCCCATCGGGTGAGCCCCCATCGGGTGAGGGTGCGCGGTTCCGGCGGCGACTGGGCTGCGGCGTTGGTCGGGGGAGCTTACCGGCACCGCACCACGGTGACAGCGCCGCGAAGCGCGGTAGCGTCACAGCGCACCTTCGGAATCCGCCCACGCGCGTCGAGCCATCACGTCGTCGCACGGGAGCGAAGCCCGGCACGAGGGGGTGGGGCGTGAGGGAGCACGGTGGTGGCTGACGAGCTTCGCGCCGCCCGCGACCGAGGATCCGAGGACGGCGCGTCGCGTGCGTGCATCGCGTGCGGATGCGAGGTCCGGCGACCGCTATACCGAAAGGACGGCTACGTCTACGTCGCGTGCCCGGGCTGTGGGCTCGCGCACCTCGATCCCGTCCCGACCGACGCGGAGGCCCGAGCGATCTTCGACTACGGCTACTTCACGGGCAGACTCGTGGGCGGCTACGACGACTACGAAGCCGACGAGCCACTGCACCGGCGCAACTCGTCGGCTCGACTGGACCTCATCGAGCGCGAGCGCGGGGGCCGAGGGGGCACGCTGCTCGACGTCGGCTGCGCGTTCGGCTTCTTCCTCGACGAGGCCCGGGCCCGGGGCTGGAAGGTCGACGGGGTCGAGGTCTCGCCGCTCGTGGCCGACGCGGCGAGGCGCCGGTTCGTGCTCAACGTGGTGCCCGAGCTGGCCGAGGTGGCAGCCGCCCGCCCCGCGACCTACGACGTCGTCACCGTGTTCCAGGTCCTCGAGCACGTGTCTCGCCCCGACGACGTGCTCCGCCTCGTCGGTCGCTGCCTCCGACCCGGCGGCACGATCGTGATCGAGACGTGGGATCGCGCCAGCCTCGTGGCGCGCGCGAGCGGAAGGCACTGGCACGAGGTCGCGCCGCCGTCGGTGGTTTGGCTCTTCAACCGCGCGTCCCTCCCGCCCCTCCTCCGCCGCGCGGGTCTGGAGGACGTGCGGGTCATGCCGGGCGCCAAGCTCGTGAGCCTCCGGTTCGCGGGATCGCTGCTCGACTCACCCGGGCAACAATCACCGCTCGCCGTGCTCGGGCGCGTGCTCCGGAGCCGACCGCTGCGCGACCGCGCCGTTCGGTACCGGCTCGGCGACCTCCTCACCGTGGTCGCGCGGCGGAGCGTACGCGACGTGCAGCCGGTGGACGCGGTGGAGCAAATCGAGGAGACCGGGGAGACCCAGCAGACCGGGGAGACTCAGCCCTTGGGGTAACGGACGAGCCCCTGATTCTCGAAGAAGTCGGAATCGGGCTCCACGAGCGGCTGGGAGCCCTTCCGCTCGGCCGCGAGCGCAGCGCCGATCTCCTCGCACTTGTGTCGCAGCTCGCGGACCCCGTGAGTCCACACGAACCAGACGTCGTGGTTCCCGGCGCTCGAAAGCACCCGCCGGGCGAAGATGCGCGGGCCTTCCTGCTGCGTGCGCTCGGCGTGGTCGATCCAGTTGACCAGCCCGGGGCCCGGCCCCTCGGGGAACGTGATCTGGCGCAGTCCGCCGGGGAGCAGCCGGCTCACGTCGGGCGCGATGAAGTCGGGGCAGAAGGCGACGACGTCGCCGGGGCGAGCGTCGTGTGCGATCCTCGCGGCCGACTGCCGCGCCTGCGTGCGCTTCTCGCGCACGTCGCGCACGCCGCCGGCGACGCCGGTCACCACGAGCGCGGCGAGGACCACGCAGCGGACCGGCCGGCTGGCGGACGCCATGAGGCCGAAAGCCACGACGAGCAGGAAGAGCGGGAACACCACCGCGGCGTACCGTCCCTCCACGGCCGTGTGGCCCAGGTACGAGAGTCCGAGCGCGGCGGCGAGCGACGCGGTTGCGAGCAGCGCCTCCCCGCGCACGCCGGGCCGGGTGAGCAGGTCGAGGTCGATGTGCCGGGTGTCGACGGCCCGCGCAAAGAGCGCGAGCAAGGCGATGAGGGTCAACGAGTAGACGAGCGGGCGGAAGCCGCCGCCGAAGTCGTGCAGGACCTTGGCCGCGCCGGCCGTGGGCAGCACCCGCCCGGCCCAGGGCGTGCCGGTGTGCTGCAGCTGGAACAGGAAGGTCGGCACCCACGGGACGAACAGCAGCACGCCGGCGGCGATCGCGGCCAGCGATCGTCGCGCTGTCCGCGCGCGCTCCCCCCGCCAGGCCTCGAACGCGAGCCACGCTCCGACGACCCCGACCACGGCGAAGCCCCAGTAGTGGGTGTAGAGGAGCAACGCGGTGACCACCGCGACCGCGGCGAGCCGCATGAGCGAGGACTGCTCGAGCGCGCGGGCGAGCGCGAGATACCCGAGGAACGCGAGCAGCAGCATGAACGAGTACATCCGGGCCTCGGTCGCGTAGCGCACCGCGAACGGCGAGGAGGCCAACAGGAGCAGCGTGGCCCACGCCACCGGGTGGCCCCCGGCCATCCCGTCGACCGCGTCATCGCCCAGGTCGTCGCCCGGGTCGTCGACCGCGTCGGCGACCGGGCCCTCGACCAGGCCCTCGGCCGGACTGTTGCCGGGGTGGGCGCCGGCGCGGGCCCGGCGCACGTCCAGCCGCCGGCCCGCGTACCACGCGGCGGGGAGCGCCGCGACCGCGAAGACCCCCGAGAGAGCGCGCGCGACGAAGTTGCTCGTGCCGAAGACGCGCATCCAGACGTGCAGGAGCACGTAGTAGAGCGGAGGAGCGCCGTCCTGACGCAGCGCGTGCCCGAGGTCGTGCAGCGGAAGCCTGGCGATATTGACCGCGAGGGCCTCGTCGGACCAGAGGTCGGAACGGCTGGAAAAGCGCAGCACGAGCCCGACCGCGATGGCCCCGCCCACCGCGAGCGCGAGCCAGGTGGCTCCCACCCGGGCACGCCGGGGGAAGGGGCGGATCACCTCTCTCGCCGGCTGCTCTTCCCCCGCGGGCACGCGCCTTCGCGTGTCCGAAACGACCTCCACCGGGCGAATGCTAGTCGGCGCGGCCGAGAGGGTTCACGCAACGTGACCGCCTCGGCGATGCCGGCGGAGCTCCGCGTCGAGCACGGTGCGGTACACCTCGACGACGCCGGCCGCGTGATCTGCCCACGAGCGCAGCTGGGGGGCCGGGCGCGCACCGGGCTCGCGGCCCCGCCCGCTCGCCGCGACGATCGCCGCCGTCCAACCGGCACGGTCGCGGGCGTCGACATGGGTCGGGAGGCCCTGGCCCGCCTCGACCACCGCGTCGTCGGTGCTGGCGATCACGGGCGCGCCGAAGGCGAGCGCCTCGACGACGGGGAGCCCGAAGCCCTCCTCGAGCGTCGGGTAGAGGACGACGCGCGCCTGCTCGTAACACCATCGCAGCCGTCCGTCGGAGACGTGCCGGGCCGATACCGCCGCGCCGCGCCGGACGAGCTGCTCGAGTCGGCGGCGCGTGGTCTCGCTGCGCCAGCCGTCGGGCCCGACCGCCACCAGCTCGAGACCACCCGTAGCCCGGAACACGTCGTCCCAGATGTCGAGGAGCAGTGCGAAGTTCTTCCGAGGGGAGAGGTCACCCACGACGAGGGCGAACGGCACGCCCTCCAGCCCGGGCAGCGGGCTCGGTTCAACCTCGAGGAGCTCGGAGGTGAAGCCGACCGGCACGACGACGACCTTCCCGCCGAGCGAAGGATCCAGGCGATCGATGCGTCGCCGCGTCGTCTCGCTGATCGACACGATCCCGGTGGCCTCCTCGAGCGCGGCCCGGTACTGACGGGGCAGGAGCACACGCTTGGCGAGGCGGAACTGCTGCGGCCAGGTGATGGGCATGACGTCGTACGCGGTGAGGATCGTGGGCAGCGTGGTGCGAGGCAGCAGATGCTTCGTGCCGTGCACGAGACGCGTCCCCCTGCGCTCGAGCTCGGCGCCCAGCCGGTGGCGCTCCCACAGCGCGCGGCCGACCTGTCCTCGCCCCCGGTCCGCCACGATCTCGGCGACGTTGCGCATCGCGAGGGAATCGAGGATCGGGCGGGCCTCGTCGGGCACCACCGGCAGCACCTCGAGGTCATCGCGCCGCCCGAGGTGGCGCAGGAGCTCGGCTGTGTAGCGGGCAATCCCACCTCCCCCGCCCAACCCGCTGGCGACCACGGCGACACGGAGGGGTTCCACCACCGTCACCGGCTCCGCTGCCCGATCGCGTCGCGGTACGCCTCTGTGACCCGCTCGAGATGCGCGGGCCAGTCGAGCGCGGCCGCGGGCGCGTCTGTGTAGCGGAAGGCGTCCGGCGTGGCGGCGAACGCGACCAGGCGTCCCCGGAGCTCACGAGGATCGCCGGCCCGGAAGAGCAGCGGCTCGCACTCGGCCGGGACGAGCTCCGGGATGCCGCCCGCTCGCGCACCGATGACAGGGAGCCGGCGGGCAACCGCTTCGTTGATCACGAGCGGAGCCGGGTCCTTCCACTCGGACGGGACCACGAGGCAGTCGAGCCCGGCGAGGAACTCGTCCTTGCACGCGTCGTCGATCCAGCCGAGGTACTCGACAGCGGGGCCGGCACGCTCGACCATCCCTCGCAGGGGGCCATCCCCGGCGACGCGCAACCGCGCCCCGTCGAGCCCCGAGCTCGAGAACGCATCGAGGAGGCTGTGGACGCCCTTGGTCGTCGTCAGCCGGCCCAGGTAGCCGAAGATCGGCGGACCGCAGCCCGGCGCTCGTTCCGGGAGCGTCACCTGGTCGGTGGGGTTGTAGACCACGCGGACACGATCCCGGACCCAGGGAAACCCGGCGTGCTCGCGGGCGACCGCCTCGGAGACGGCGAGGAGCACGTTGGGGGCGTGCCGGCGGGTCATCTCGCTGCGCACGAACGAGATCGCTGCGCAGGGACGACAGCGTCGCTCGCACGGGCTGCCGGAGCGGCTGACCATCGACGACCGCTGGCAGAGGAGCCAGTAGTCGTGGATGGTGTGCACGTGCGGGATACCCACGCGGGATGGGAGGGAGAGCACCACGCTCGACAGCCCCTGGATCGCGTGAGAGTGCACGACGTCGGGCCGGTACTCGCGCACGGCCCGGCCCAGCGCACGGCGGGCGTCGACGTTGTAGAGGTCACGCAGGTGGAAGAGGGCTCGCTTCGCCGCCGGCTGGGCCGCGAAGTCCTGCGGCCCGTACGGCCAGGCCCGGGCCTGCTCGACGACGTCGGGACCATCGACCCCGAGGGTGAGGGCGCCCACCTCGAAGCCGCCGCCGCGCAGCCGCTCGGCAAGTCTCGCGGCGTAGAGCTCGGCGCCACCGAGGACCGACGGTGGCCAGAGGCTCGAGATCATCAGGACGCGCACGGCAGCCGAGCGTAACTGCGTCAGGCCGGGAGGGACCGCTCGTGCTCGAACAGCCACCGCAACCGGACCACCGTCACCTTCGTCCTCGACGAGGCCACGAACGCCACTGGCGGCGTGAGGACGATGCTCGGCGAGCCGCAGGAACCGCTGGGGTGCCGGCCGGCTACCGGTCGCCCCGGAACGCCGCCACCGCGGTGCGAGCGAGGATGACGAGATCCCTCCACGGCGACCAGCGCTCGATGTACTGGTTGTCGAAGCGCGCCCGCTCCTCGATCGAGCAGTCGCCCCGGAGGCCGTGGATCTGGGCCCAGCCGGTGAGGCCGACCGGCACGCGGTGACGATCGCCGTAGTGGAGGACCGTCTGGCTGAAGCGCATCGCGAAGTGCGGACGCTCGGGCCGGGGGCCGACCATCGACATGTCGCCGCGGAGCACGTTGAACAGCTGCGGCAGCTCGTCGAGGCTCAGGCGGCGCATGAGCTGGCCGAGTCGCGTCCGCCGGGCGTCGGTGGTCACGGTCCAGGTCGTATCGGAGTCGCCGTTGACGCGCATGCTGCGAAACTTGAGCAGCTGGAAGGGTCGGCCGTGCTGGCCGATCCGGGTCTGGCGGAAGAGCACCGGCCCGGGACTGCTGAGGCGCACCGCGATGGCCAGGACCACCAGAATGGGGCTCGCGAGCACGAGGATCGACGTTGCGACGCACACGTCGAAGAGCCGCTTCATGCGCCAGGCCCTCGGGTTGAGGGTCGGCCGCTGGACCCGGAGGAGGGGCACGCCCCAGATCTCGTCGGTGTGGCGGCCGCTGGGCACGGCACCGAGCTCGAACAGGCGGGGCAGCACGTGCATGTCGATCCGGTGGTCGGCGCAATCCCTGAGCACGGCGATCATCTCCGCCGAGCGGGTGGGCCCGAAGGCCACGATCACCCTCCGGATCCGGCGCTCCCTGACCACGATGGCGAGATCTTCGATGTCGCCCAGGACCGGCACGGGAAGCGACGCGTCGGAGCAGCTGTCGAGGAAGCCGACCGGGAGGAGGCCGTACTCCTTGTGCTCTTGCAAGGCGGCGACCAGGTTCGCGCCCTGGGTGCCGGCGCCGACGATCAGCGTCGGCTCGACCAGGACTCCGGCCCGGCGCAGGCGACGCACGATCGCGTAGGTCGCGGCCCGGGCGGCCAGCACGGCGGCGACGGCGACGGGCGCGACGAGCAGGAGGTCGAACGCGACGCCCGACGCGCGCATGGCGAGGCCGACGATGACGGCACAGATCGAGATGTCGGCGGTGATGCGTGCCACGTCCTCCGTCACACGGAGTGAGATCCGCGAGCGGTAATCGCCCTGGATGGCGAACAGTCCGAGAGCGATGAGGACGAACGAAAGCGCGGAGAGTCGCGTCGCACCGATCACGACCATGGAGAGCACGAGGGCCGTGGCGTCGAAGGACGGGACGAGCAGCGCGGCCCAGGACGGCGGCGACGGTATGACCGCTGCCGCGCGCATCGCTCTGATCTTGCTCGTGCCGGGCGGGTCGAGATTCGTCGCCATCGCTGTCGACCGCAGCGTGACCCCGTCGGGATCGGGCCGACGCCATCCCCTCGGGCGCCGTGGCGTGTGCATCCCACCGATGCTCACGGAGTGCCTTCCTGGCTCGACCGCCGTCGGATGCCGCACATTACGGTCTCGAGGGACGGGATGTGCCCGCGGTCATTCGCGCGCTTCGTGGGCCCCGCGCTGAGACGGGAGCGCGAGGGCCGGGGCAGCGCACGTGCCTGTGCCGAGAAGGGCATCGCCCGTGCCTCCCCCCATGACCCGTTGCGCCACCACCACTCAGGGTAGCAGCAGGTCCCGGCGCGTCGCAACGGCCGAGGGAGGCACCTCCGGTCGCGGTGGACGCGAGCTGGCCCCACGGGACGCGTCGAGGCGGCCGCCCGACGGCCGCCCTGCGGGAGTGCGGCACCACGCATCTCGTCGACGTCGACCCGCGCCCGGCCGACCTTGAGCCGTAGAGCGATCTACCCGGATCCATCGGGCCGAAAGACGCCGAAAGACAAGGACGCCGAAACACCGAGCGCGGCCGCTGCGATCGGTGGTCGTGAGCTCCCACGTGCTCCCGGCCGGCCTGCCGCCCCGCGGATCACGCGGCCGTGCTCGCCTCCCGCGCCGTCGCCGCCGGGTCAGGCGTTGCCGCCGGGTCAGGCGGCCACACCTCCCAGGACGGCGACACCTCCCAGGACATCGTCGCCGTCGTCGTGACGAGACACCAGAACAGCAGGTCCATGGGAAACATCTCGAAGTACGTCGCGACCAGCGAGGCGACCGCGCTGGCCAGGATCACGGCGGAGGTGCCGGCCGCGAGGTCACGGCCACGGCCCCCGAGTCTTCGCTCGGAGGAACGAGCGCCGAGGAAGGTGGCCGCGAGCAGCATGATCATGAGCCACAGCCCGAGCACGCCGAGCTCGAAGACGGTCTTCAGGTACGAGTTGTCGGGCTGGTAGGCGAGCGCCACGTCGGTGCGCCGCAGCTTGGCCACCTTCTCGGCGGCGGCGCCGGTGGAAGCCAGGCCGGTGCCGAACGGATGGGTCGTGATGGTCCTGAAGCGCTGCGACCACGACGCGGTACGCGCCTTCAGGCTCTCCGAACCGAACGCGGCGCTCGTGAACGTCCCGGTCGGCAGGAAGAGCAACGCGACTAGCGCGAGCGGGATCGCGTACACGAGGAGCTTGTACCGATGGAAGGCGAGGTAGCCGAGCCCGATCGCGAGGCCCATCCAAGCGGCGCGTACGAAGGTGAACACGAGGGCCAGGCCGATCACCGGGAGAGCGAGGGCGAAGAGGCGGTTGCGGAGCCGGTTGGGCTCGGAGATCACCTGCGGGATGCCGATGAGCATCGCGATCATGAGGTAGAACGCGAACGGGAACGGCTGGTTGAACGACGAGAACGACCGGAGCCGAAAGCCGCTCGAGAATCGGATGACCTCGTTGTACTGGTAGCCCAGGCTGGCCAGGTAGGCGTGGCCTACCGCCTGCTGCCAGAGACCGTAGAGCGACGTGAGGAGCGCCGCGACCATCAGGATCGTCACGAAGTGGTCGCGTTCGCGCGAGTTGAACGGGCACCGCCACAGGCTGATCACGACGAGCACGTCGAAGTAGCTCACCTTCAACCCGATGAGGGCCTGGATGCCGCCGATGATCGCGGCCGAGAGCAGGCCCAGCACGAGGAGCCCGACGATCGCGGGCACCCATCCGGGGGCGCGGCGGCCAACCGGGGCACGCGCCTCCTTGGGGCCCACGAAGGTGAGCCCGAGCACGATGAGGATGAGCGAGTCGTGCCACCCGGCGACGAAAGAGGGAAACGGCGCGATCAGTAGGAGCCCGTTGAACGGAGCAAGCGCCACGAGCAGGAGCAGGCCTCGCTGCGGGCGGGAGTAGATCGCCCACACCGTGGGGACGAGCACCGCGAGCAGCAGCACCAGCCAGCCGAACCCCAGGGCGAGCACCACCGCGAGCACGACGATCGAGATGGGCAGCAGCCCCGGACGCGTAGCCGGGAGGCGCGAGCGCACGGCGGCGAGCATGCGCGTCCATCGTACCGGTAGGCCCGAGTGGCCCGGTTCGCCCCCTATCATGATGCCGGCATGGATCTCGTCGCTCACTTCCGGATCATCCTGCAGAACTGGTGGCGCATCTTCCTCGTCGCGCTCGCGCTCAGCGGCCTCGTCTTCTTGGTCAGCTCCAACAAGCCCAACGTGTACCAGGCCCGGGAGCTCCTCCAGGTCAACGTCGGGCGCACGTCGGGCGGCCAGACCCTTCAGCAGGACGTCCAGTTCTTCGCGCCGACCTACGCGCAGCTCGGGGAGACGCCCTCGGTCGTACGCAAGGCGGTGGTGAGCTCGAACCTCAAGATCAGCGCCAGCACGGCCCTCGACCGCGTGTCGGCCGCGGCCGAGGGTGATCTGGGCTTCATCCGGATCAAGGCCAACGGCCCGAAGCCGCGACAGGCCGAGCAGCTGGCCCGAGCCGTGGGCCAGAGCCTCATCGACACCGTGGCCGACCAGCAGCAGCAGGCGCAGTTCAACGACACCGCGCCGCTCCAGGCCCAGATCAACGGGCTCACGCAACAGATCGCGGTGGCCGCGCCGGGCTCCCCGGACCAGCAATCGAAGCAGTCCGAGCTCGATGCGGTGAAGCAGGCACTCGCCGAGCGGCGTCGCCAGCCGACGAACAGCCTCTTCGTGATCGCCGACGCGCTCGCTCGCCCGACCCCGATCTCGCCGAAGCCCTTCCGCGACGCGCTGCTGGCGTTCGTCGCCGCCCTCGTGGTCACCGCCGAGCTGTCGGTGCTGATCCACGCGGTGGGCGACCGCTTCACCGGTACCGATGACAGCTCCGAGATCCTCCGCTTCACCGGGCTGCCCGTCCTCGCGAAGATCCCACGGGGCTCGGGCAGGGAGGTGCTCGAGGCGTTCCGCGTGCTGCGCACCAACCTCATGTTTCTCGAGGGTGCGGGCAAGCCGCGCACGCTCGCCGTGGTGAGCGCCAGCACGAGCGCGGGCAAGACGTTCATCGCCATCCATCTGGCGCAGTCGGCCGCCGCGCTCGACGAGAAGGTCGTGCTGGTCGACGGCGACCTCCGCAAGCCAGCCCTCCACGAGCGCCTGCACGTGGCGCGGGCGCCGGGCCTGAGCGCGGTGCTCCAGGGCGCCGACATCGCCAGCGCGCTGCGCAAGACGACCGAGAGCCCGTTCCTGCGGGTGCTGCCGAGCGGCGTCCCCGTGCAGGACCCGTCGGGCGTGCTCGGAGCCCGGGCCTTCCGCCACGTGCTCGACGCGCTGCGGGCTGTGCGGCTGGTGGTGGTCGACACGCCGCCAGGCGCCTTGTTCGCCGACGCGATGGCCATCGCGTCGCAGTGCGACGCGACCATCTTCGTCATCGACATGAAGGCGACCCGGCGCGAGGCGGTGCGCAGCACGCTCGAGGCGCTCGAGCGGGCCGGCGCCAACCTCGTGGGCGTGGTGGTGAACCGTGCCGCCACACCGCGGCACGCCGCCTACTACGAGAGCTGACGCTCGCTCCCTCGCGGGCTACCTCACGGGGCCGGTCGCGTCCGGGTCGAGCGGCGGGCCGAGGCTGGGCGCCGGTGCGACGATGCGGCCCTCACGGGCGAGCACCAGGAGCCCGCCGGGCCCGTCGACCCGGAGCAGGTGCAACGCCGCGAGGTAGACACACCCCGCGACCACGCCCCCCACCGGCCACGGGACCTGCCCGGAGAGGGCCAGCGCCACCGCGGCCGTGAGCCCACCCGCGCCGATGCACTTGCCGATCGGCGCGACGGGCAGCGGTCGCAGGCCGGGGATGCGGGCCACGCCGAGCGCGAGAATGACGAGTGCCGCGGCCTCGGTGATCACCGTCGCCCACGCCGACCCGTTGTACGAGTAGAGGGGGATCACCACGAGGTTGATGCCGACGTTGAGCGCGACACCGATGAGCATGGCGACGGGGTAGAGGCGGTTGCGTCCCGCCGACACGAGCGTGATGAACGACAGCATGGTGAAGAAGTGCAGCGCCTGGCCGGCCACGAGCAGACGGGCAGCATCGGTGGCCGGCACGTACTTCGAGCCGTAGAGCCCGCGGATGAGTGGCTCGGCGTACACCGCGAAGCCCACGCCCCCGCCGACGGCCACCACCGCCAGCAGGATGCAGGCGTGCCGGAAGGTGCGACGGAACAGGGGCCGGTTGCCGGGCCATGACGACACCATCATCGTCATCGCCGGCGTGACCACCGCGACCGGAATCGCGCCGAGAAGGTCGGAGAACTTATAGCCGACGCTATAGGTGCCGACCGCGGTCGCGTTCTTGAGGAGCGACAGCATCACGATGTCGATACGGAAGTAGATCGTGGCGAGCGCGGAACCGAGGGCCAGCGGGGCCGCCTCCTTCGCCCACTCCCACCACCAGCCGAGGTCGACCCGTAGCCGGATCCGGGCCACGCGGTGCACGACCCAGAGCAACCACAGGATGAGCACGATCCCGTTGAGCACCGCCGCCCAGGCGAAGAACAGGATCGACGACAGCCCCGCGACCGCGATCGCGATCGTGACCGCGAACTGCGCGACCGCACCGAGGAGCTGCCCGCCGGCGACGCTGCGCAGCCAGTAGCGGGCCTCGAACAACAGAAGGAGGCCGAACGCACCCGAGAGGACGATGAGGTTGAGGCCGGCGATGGCGGCCCCGTAGATGACCACCGGCGGATAGAACGGGATCACCACCGCCATCGCGACCGCGTACGAGACGACGCCAATGAGGAGCCGGAGGGTGACGTACGAGCCGATCACATCGTCGGCCTCGTCGCCGGCCTCGTCGTCGGCCCGCAGCACCGACGACAGCACGATCCGGCTCAGCGTCAGGTCGGAGATCAGCCCGATGATCCCGAGCACGCTGAAGATCAGCGAGTAGTTGCCCCAGTCCTCGGGCGAAAGCTGGCGGATGATGACGACGGTGCCGGTCCAGGCCAGCACGGCCACCGCGTAGCGCCCCGCGACGAGGACACCGGCGCCCCGCAGCATCGAGCCGGCGGCCTTCGGGCTCCGGGCGTCTCCGCTCGGGACGGGGCGACCCCTCATCCGTGCGTGCCGGTCGACGATGGCGGGATCCTCCACGAGCGGACGAGCGACGCCGGCCGACGGCTCATCGCGGGTCCGATGGTATCGCCGTCACCGATCACCGCCCGGTTACGGCTCGCGTGTCGGCGGGCACTGCGAGCCCGCCCGAGATCGGGCGCGTCCCCGAACGCGTGGAGCTCGCCGTCCACGAGCACCCAGCCCACGGGCTCGGGCAGGATGAGTCAGGCGCGCGGCGCGCGCCGCGCTCCGGTGTCGCGCTCGAGCGCCTCGATCACGGCCTGCTGGAGTCGGTTCACCTGGCGGACCACGGGGTCGATCTCCCAGCCGGTCAACCGCCGCACGAGCCGCTTCAGGCTGACGACGCCGGGGCGGGCCGCGACCGGCTCGGGCAGCGAGAGCGGTGCCAGGCGCCGCAGCGCGGCGCTGCGGGCGCCGGCAGGCGATGTCGTCGTCGACCCGGGGTGGCTCTGCGCGGCGCGGGCGCGCACCTCGGCCATGATCCGCTCTCGGTCGACGCCGCCCTCGGTCGGCCACGGGCGCGTGGCCCGCGCCGTCACCGCGCCGCGACCGGCGGCCCGACGCATCGTGTCGGCGGGGGGGGCCAGGCGCCCCGGGGCCCCGTGGCGCGC
>OBEQ011861720.1_pt1 | contig 30314 bp, 30 predicted proteins | sample 1670901 | NCBI WGS metagenome assembly OBEQ01 (sample SAMEA104232315, study PRJEB22302) | groundwater metagenome | biome: forest; feature: aquifer; material: groundwater | place: USA | collected 2011-08-07 | depth 5.4 m
CTATTGTAGGCAAAAAACGCCTCCAAGGCATCCACTTTGTCTCTTTCTGTACTCTGCGATTATGGCTTGTCACAAAAAACCCTTATCAGCCTTCTGTCTGTTCCCTTTCCGGATGTTATTACGGAATTGCTGCGGGACGGTATAATGCATTGACAAAGAAATCTGCGATGTGCTATTTTCATCAAAAAACTTAGGGGGAGAACATGGAAACTGTCGCGGAAAGTGTTACTTTTGGGTTCATCATCTCGGGCCTGGTCGTCGGGGGCCTGATCGGGTTTGTGCTTCAGCGGGGCAGGTTCTGTATGAACAGCGCCTTCAGAGACACAATCTTCATCAAGGACTTCACTATGTTCCGGGCGTACCTGCTTACGCTGATAATCATGATCATCGGATCGAATGTCCTGAATGACACTGGGATTATCCATCTGAAGGCCCAGTCGTTTTACCCGATGGCGAACATAGTGGGCGGCTTTATATTTGGTCTCGGCATCGTCCTTGCGGGCGGCTGCGGCAGCGGGATTGTCTACAGAGTGGGCGAAGGACAGATGGCTTCATGGGTCGCTGTATTGGGTTTCTTTCTCGGCATCGGCGCTACGTCGAGCGGCGTGTTAAAACCCGTAAATGACGCAATGAGGAGTATTCAGGTGGGGCAGCCGGGGATGACCCTGATGACCATTATCGGAGACGCACCATCCACAAAGTGGATCATTATCGCGGTGCTCTGCAGTCTTCTTTCGGTCTTTGTCTTAATGGGCAAGCCATTCAGCATCGGAAAGCAGAAGGGGTTCTTCTGGTCGGTAGCGGCGGTGCTGGTGGGAATACTCGGGGGGGTAACCTTCTGGGCTTCAGAGCATTGGGGCTCGCCCGGGTTCGCAAGAGGTCTGAATTTTACCACTCCGACGGGTGAAGTCTTCTTCACGATACTCACCGGGGACGCAAAGTCACGGTTCTTCCCTATGTACGATCTGGGTCAGTTCAAGGTGACATGGGCCTCTTTTTACATTATAGGCGTTCCGCTAGGCGCTTACATAAGCGCACGGATACTGAAGGAGTTCAAATGGAAGGTACCTCCGGCGACCGAGCTGCTTACCGTCCTCGGCGGAAGTATCATGATGGGGTTTGGCGCGGTCTGTGCGGGAGGATGCAATGTCGGTCAGGCGCTTACGGGCTTCTCGACCCTCTCGATCGGCAGTATCGTCGCCACCATCTTTATTATCCTCGGCAACTGGACGATGGTGTATTTCAAGTTCATCAAGCCGATGAGCGAAGAGTAACTCGCTTCTTACGAATAAGAAAACCTGAGAGGCCGGTTCGTGCGGCCCTCTCAGGTTTTTTTTGTCAGGAAGGGACGGCGGTGCGTAGACGCGCTGCGCCGGGGCGGCTGGCAAAAATAATGTGAACATCTATAAACTAGAAATATGGTGATCGACGGAAGAAGGTTGGGGACGCGGGAACTGTTTCTGGTGCTGAGAGATGCGCTGAAGATGCAGCCCGGCCACGATGTGTCCATAGAGCTGCTGGTTGACAAGGAGTGTGATTTCATGAAGGTGAGGGCCTTTCTGAAGATGTCGGGTTGCCGGGCTGAAATGGAAGTAAAAGACGGACAAAATGTTGTGCGAATAACGGGAGGCTGCTGCGGCTGCAAGTGAATACCCTGCATTGATCATTACCCCGCGGGCATACCGCAGGGTATATTTTTGAGTAGTGTTTTGAGGAGTACGCCGTGGTACGGCACAAACAAAAAGGAGAACGTGGACTGCTCTGCAAATGACATATTGATCCTGGGGGGAGGTCTTACGGGGCTCTCGGCGGGATGTATCCTGACGAGGGCGGGCCTAAGGGTAAAAGTTTTCGAAAGTGACGCCCAGGTCGGGGGCCTCTCGAAGACGATCGAAAAAGACGGGTTTCGTTTTGATCTCGGGGGCCACAGGTTCTTCACCAGGGACAGGAATGTCGATGAGTTTGTGAGAGACCTGATGGGCGGGGAACTTATCTCAGTCGGCCGTACGAGCAAGATATACCTGCGCAGGAAGTATTTTGATTACCCTCTGAAACCGCTGAATGCAATCTTCGGCCTGGGCATCCCGACGACGTTCAGAATAATTGCTGATTACGGTTCAGAAAAGGTGAGGGGGTTGATAAAGGCTTCCGACAATGTGTCTCTGGAAGACTGGGTGGTGAGTAATTTCGGCAGGACGATGTTCAACATCTACTTCAAGGAATACAGCGAGAAGGTTTGGGGAATCGACTGCAGCAGGATAAGCGCCGAGTGGGTCGCCCAGCGCATCAAAGGGCTTTCTCTCGCGACGGCAGTCAAGAACGCTTTTTTCAAGTTTAGCGGGAAGGACCTTCCTACCCTCGCCGACAGGTTCGTATACCCTAAGCTGGGGATAGGCCGGATATCGGAAAGACTTAAGGAAGAGATAGAAAAGAATGGCGGCGTAAAGACCGGTACAAGGGTGGAATGCCTGCATCACTCCGGCTTCAGGATAGAGAGCGCAAAAGTGATAAACCATGAGGGCACCGCTGTTCTGCGCGGGAGCGAATATGTGTCCAGCATGCCGCTTACCAATCTGGTGCGGATGCTCGACCCTGCTCCCCCGGGGCATATACTCGACGCGGCCTCAAGGCTTAAATTCCGGGACCTTGTGGTGGTCGCTCTCATGGTCGACAAGGAGAGGGTGACCGACCAGACGTGGATATATATACCCGAGCAGAGCATCCCTTTCGGCAGGATTCATGAGCCGAAGAACTGGAGTGGGCAGATGGCTCCTAAAGGAAAAACGATTCTCGTGACGGAGTTTTTCAGCTTCAGGGGGGATTCGATCTGGAATGCAGGCGACGAGACCCTGACGAAGACCGCAGCAGAGAACATGGAACGCCTCGGTTTTATCAAAAAGAGTGAGGTCATCGACAGTGCCGTGGTCAGGGCGGCGAAGGCGTATCCTCTTTTCGAGGTGGGGTATAAGGAACTTTGCGATGAACTCTACGATTATCTCAGCCGGTTCGAAAACCTCCATATCGCAGGAAGGGCCGGGATGTTCCGGTACTATAATATGGACCATGCGATAGAATCCGGTATCTCTACCGCAGCTAAGATCATCGAGAAGAGTGCCGGTTGTGTCCCGAAAGAGGATGACGAAGACAGACTTGTTTTCGCGGGAAACGGCAAATGAGATGCGCCCTGGTTATCCCTTCGTGGGTGCCGGACGATATCTTCTCTTCGAAGACAGCGAGTTCGCAGATCAATTATTGGCAGCCTCTCGGGACCCTTTATGTGGCTGCTGTGCTCCAGAGGGCCGGACATGAAGTGAAATTTCTGAACGGCGCTTTTATGGGCCATCGGGAGCTGATGAGGCAGACGCGGGAGTTCGACCCCGGTTTCATCGGCATTTACTCTACTACCTTTGGATGGGAGAAGGCCAAGAAGACCGCTTCAGAGTTGAGGACGACGTACGGCAAGAACGTATTTCTCTGTGCCGGGGGGCCTTATCCTGTCGCAGTGCAGGAGAAATGCCTCGAAGATGCAGGTGATCTGTTCGACGCGATCGTAACGGGTGAGGGCGAATACACATCCCTTGAAATTATTGAGAGGCTGAATGCCGGCAAGGGGCTGGAAGGGGTGCAGGGCGTAGTCTTCCGCTTGGGAGAAAAGGTCTTAAAAAACCCGCCAAGGCCGCTGATTAAGGACCTTGATGCCCTGCCTTTTCCGGCCAGAGAACTCCTTGGCGACGCGAACCTCTACATCCCCCCTCCTGCCACTTACCGGAGAAAGCCGGTTGCCGTACTTATGACGTCAAGGGGCTGTAACAGGCGATGCATCTATTGTTTCCAGATCGATAAAGACCGAAAGCTCGGGGTCAGATACCGGGGGGTGGAGAACGTTCTTCTGGAAATCGAACACTGTCTTAAACAGGGCTACAGGGAGATCAAGTTCATAGACGATACCCTAGCCGCGGATTACGACAGGGCAATGACCCTGGCGCGGGAGATCAAGGCCCGCAAGTTTGACTTCACCTGGTTCGCCTCCGCCTGCGTCAACCAGGTCGACAAGCCGCTCCTCCAGGCGTTCAGGGACGCCGGATGCTGGGCTATTCTCTTCGGCGCCGAAAGCGGTGTCCAGAAAAACCTCAATACGATCCGCAAGGGGACTACACCCGAACAGATAAGAAAGGCGGTGAAGGCGGCGAAGGAGGTGGGGATCAGGGTGAGTACGCCTTTCATGTTCGGTATCCCCGGCGAGACCTTCGAAGAAGGGCTCCAGACAATAGAATTCGCCCTGGACCTCAATCCTGACATTGCCAACTTTCACGCGATCACGCCTTTCCCCGGGACTTACCTTTACGACAACCTTGAGAAATACGGCACGATATCTGACGAACTCACCGATTATACCTATCAGGGCGCGGCCTTCATACCGCACACCATGACGAGAGAAGATATACTGAAACTCCGGCAGATCGCGTTCAAGAGGTTTTATTCAAGGCCTTCATTCATAGCAAAAAGGCTCCTTGAGCTAAGGACCCCGCATGACTTTGCAGTGGCGTTTAAGGGCATGAAGAGTCTCTTCTGGCTCTGGACGAAAAGCGACATATTCAAGAAGGGGGAAAAAGGCACGGCCACATAAAGAGCCTTTTTTGTCTGCCGATAGATGCTGTTGACGGTGCTGGGATCTTGACCTTATTTCCCAAAACAATATTGGCCTCTTCTTAACTATCCATTGGATCATCTCTCACGCCTTAGCCTGATTGACCGCCAGGGCACCTTTTTTGAGATCGACTTTAATGGTTGTGCCCTCCGGTACCTCTCCCCGCATAATGGCCCTTCCAATCCGTGTCTCAAGTTCCCTCTGGATGAAGCGGCGAAGAGGCCTTGCCCCGTAAACAGGGTCGTATCCCGACCGGGCGATGAATTTACGCGCCTCATCGGTAATCTCAACTGTGATGCGTCGATCAGCAAGGCGTTTTGTAAGGTCTTTTGTCAGCAAAACAACTATCTGCTCGACCTCCTGCAGGGTAAGAGGCTTAAAGAAGACGATGTCATCAATACGGTTCAGGAACTCGGGACGAAAGTGCTGCCTGAGCTCTCTCATGACCTCTTCCCTGACCTCCGCCTTGATCTCACCGCGGTCCGTTGCGCCTTCGACAGGGTAATGTGAACCGATGTTGCTCGTCATGATGATAACTGTGTTCTTGAAATCCACGGTCCTTCCCTGGCCGTCTGTGAGCCGGCCGTCATCGAAGATCTGAAGAAGGACATTGAAGACATCGTGATGGGCCTTTTCTATCTCATCAAAAAGGATCACCGAGTAAGGCTTCCTGCGGACCGCTTCCGTAAGCTGGCCTCCTTCCTCGTAGCCCACGTAGCCCGGAGGGGCCCCGATCAATCGTGAAACAGTATGCTTTTCCATGTATTCACTCATATCGATCCTGATCAGATTCTCTTCCGTATCGAAGAGTGCTTCGGCAAGGGCCTTGGCCAACTCCGTCTTTCCGACTCCAGTCGGCCCTAAGAAAAGGAACGATCCGATAGGCCTCCTGGGGTCTTTGATACCTGATCGGGCACGGATCACCGCATCCGCTACCAGTTGAACCGCCTCATCCTGACCGATCACCCTTTGATGGAGGACTTCGTCCAGACGAAGGATCTTTTCCCTCTCCCCCTCCATAAGCCTCGTTACCGGGATCCCCGTCCATCGGGATATGATCTCGGCGATCTCTTCTTCCGTGACCTCTTCACGGAGCAGGCGCTTCCCTTCCTGTTTCCGGTTGAGCATCTCTTCTTCGGATTGCAAGCGTCTTTCGAGTTCGGGCAGACGGCCATGCCTGAGTTCTGCAGCTCGGTTCAGATCATAATTTCGTTCGGCGATCTCCATCTCACGCCGGATCTTTTCGATCTCCTCCCGCAAGGCCTGGATCTTCTTGATCCCCTGTTTCTCAGCCTCCCATTGGGCCCGCATTGTATCGGCCTTTGCCCTAAGCTCAGCCAGTTCTTTCTGGATCGCTTGAAGCCGTTCTTTGCTTGCCTTGTCATGCTCCTTTTTCAGAGCGGCCTCTTCAATTTCCAGTTGCATGGCCCTTCGGGACACCTCGTCTATCTCTGAAGGCATAGAGTCGATCTCGGTCCGGATCATGGCGGCAGCCTCGTCCACGAGGTCGATGGCCTTATCGGGCAAGAACCGGTCCGAAATGTAACGGCTTGACAGGACGGCGGCAGCGATGAGGGCATTGTCATGGATCTTGACGCCGTGATGGATCTCGTAACGTTCCTTTAATCCCCTCAGGATCGAGATCGTATCCTCGACAGAGGGCTCTTCCACAAGGACGGGCTGAAAACGTCTTTCCAGGGCCGGATCCTTTTCGATATACTTACGGTATTCATTAAGGGTAGTTGCGCCGATGCAGTGTAGCTCCCCTCTTGCCAGCATGGGTTTGAGCATATTGCCCGCATCTATGGAGCCCTCCGCTTTTCCGGCCCCCACAATAGTGTGAAGCTCATCGATGAAGAGGAGTATTTTCCCTTCCGACTCCTTGATTTCCTTGAGCACGGCCTTGAGCCTTTCTTCGAACTCTCCCCGAAACTTGGCCCCGGCCACGAGGGCCCCCATATCGAGGGAGAATATGGTCTTGTCCTTGAGTCCTTCCGGGACGTCCCCCCGCACGATCCGGTGGGCCAGCCCTTCCACAATGGCTGTTTTTCCGACACCGGGGTCTCCGATGAGTACAGGGTTGTTCTTAGTCTTGCGGCTCAGTATTCTGATGACCCGTCGTATCTCTTCATCTCTTCCGATCACCGGATCGAGTTTTCCAGAGCGGGCTTCCTGGACAAGATCTCTTCCATATTTCTGTAAGGCTTCGTAGGTGCCCTCGGGTTCCGCGCTGGTAACCCGCTGATGGCCGCGGACCGCTGTTAGCGTTTTCAAAAGCAGGTCCCGGGTGATCTTGAATTCCCGCAGAATCATTCCTGAAGGCGTGCTGCCGCCCTCGTCGATGAAGGCCAGGAATAGATGTTCCACCGAAACGTATTCGTCTTTGAGGTTCGCGGCCTCGTCCCGGGCCTTTACGAGAAGTTGATTGAGCCTCTGCGTGATATAGACCTTGCCCGCCTCCCAGCCGGGACCGCTCACGCTCGGCTTTTTCGCCAATTCCTGTTCGAGGCGGCTGCGAATCTCATCGGCCGGAGCTTCCATACGATCGAGCAGTTTCGGGATCAGGCCCTCCGATTGTTCCAGTAAGGCCAGAAGAAGATGCTCCCCGTCGACCTCCTGGTGGCCGTAACGGACCGCCTTCGTTTGGGCGGCCTGAAATGCTTCCTGCGATTTGATGGTGAATTTACTTAAGTCCATTTTTCACTTCCTGTCACGGGCGCGTCGCCGTTCCGGTTCGCGCGAACGCGGCAACGGAATATACTCCACCGACGGACGCCGCTGCACCCATTCCTTTTGAGCTCATTATCGGGCAGAATGAGGGGCGGGTCAAGAAAAAAGACGTGGCGACAATCAGCGAATAATTCTCATCCGCTTAAGGGTCCCGGAATTTGAAATCAGGCATATACATATAAATAAGCACTTGTTTCTGTGTAATGCCAAAAGAGGAGAGACACTTTTTGCTCTACTGATAAACAATATTTGCCCCATCCTGCTTTTTTATGGATGAGAAGGTGTCTTTACCCGTGGTCAACAGCCGTGATAAATTCTTCATACTTATCATCTCTTTCGGTAAGCTCGATGCCCATGCCGTTCTGACGCGGCATAAAGTCGCAATTCCGCACATACTTGACCACGCCTTTTAATTTGCAGCTGTCAATATCCGTCAGTGAAAGAACAATCTCAACGGGCACTCCCGCGGCAAGGCTCTGCTGAGTCCTCACAAAGAAGCCCCTTTTCGAGACCCGGACGGTTGTGCCCGTCACTTCTTTCCCCCCGGCGCTTATCGTTACAGGGAGCTTTACGATATACCGCCCGCATTGCCTCTTTACGACCATGGATATATATTAACACCGGCCCGGTCTTGAAGAAAAGAGGGCAAAATTCGATAATAGTACTCGAAAGAACCGGCTCATAAAAGGGGACATCACGATGATAAGAAAAGCATTGCTCCTAAAAATCTTCAATGCGGCGTATATGCAGCGATGGAACGACAAGGTTCGGCCCGTAGAACTAGTCGAACTGGACAAGCAGGCCCACAAGATGATCATCGCATATTTTTTGGGGAAGTTCGAGGAAGGGAACCCCGGCTTTGACTGGATAGAAATAATCGAAGGGGGCCTCTTCGAGCTTCTGCAGCGTCTTGTAATCACTGACTTAAAGCCGCCTATTTTTTATAAGATCAAGGCCGACAAGGAGAAATACAGGAGGCTTAATGACTGGATTTTTAAGGAGATCGGACCTGTCATATCTCCTATGGGAAGGGATTTCTCGAAAAGGTTCCGAGATTACTTCACCTCTTCCGGTAAAAACCTCAACAGACGAGTATTGGAGGCGGCGCATTATTTTGCGACGAAATGGGAATTCGGCATTATTGAACGTGCGAACCCCGGGGGGTACGAAATCGCCTCGATAAAACAGGACCTGGACCGTAAGCACGAAGAGTACTCCGACTTGAAGGGGATGGCCAAACTGAAAGAGAATGCTCGCTACAGGGACTTTCTCGATCTATGCGGACAGCTCAGGTTCCAGACCCGGTGGTCGAACCTGCACCGGATTCCCAAGACATCGGTGATCGGACATTCACTTTTTGTTGCTCTGCTTTCCTATTTGTTTTCGACCCAGATAGGAGCGTGCGGGAGACGGCGCATCAATAATTATTTTACCGGATTGTTCCACGACCTCCCGGAAGTCCTTACCCGCGACATTATCTCCCCGGTGAAGGTTTCAGTAGAGGGGCTCGATGAGCTTATAAAAGAGTATGAAAAGGAACAGATGAATAAGGAGGTATACGGACTGATCCCCCGTGCCTGGCACAGGGAGATAAGGATGTTCACCGAAGATGAGTTCTCCGGCGTTATTTATGTAGGCGGGAGACGTAAGAAGGTGTCGAGCGACGATATTAACGGAAAATACAACAAAGACCGCTTTAATCCACGCGACGGCGAAATCGTCAAGGCGGCGGACAGCCTTGCAGCGTTCATAGAGGCCTATGCCGCAATCAGAAACGGCAGCCGTAGCCAGCAGTTTCAGGAGGCGAAGGTGGCATTTAAAAACAGGTACGGCCGGGCAAACATCGCCGGGATTAATTTCGGGGAGATCTATGCGGATTTTGAATAATCAGATGCGCATGCATTCGCTGTAAAAGACCCTGACGGTAAATATGTAATGAGCCGTGCCGGGGCTCCGCGTTCTTAGCGCACTCTACAGTCCGGCATCCATAGCGCATCTGAAGCCCATGTCGTCATCTCGTTCAACAATATATTCGTGGCCGGGGTCGCCGGCGCGAAGGCTTAAGGGCCGGCTGTACCACGAACCTCCTTTAAGGACGAGGTCGTCGGTCCATTCCCTTACGTTACCCGCCATGTCCATTGCGCCATATGGTGATCTTCCTTCGGGGAAACTCCCGACAGGCGCGATTTTTTTGAAGCCGTCAATCTTTCCTCCGTCATCCCAGTTCGCCTTCGTGCCGTCCCATTTGTCTCCCCACGGATACGTCCGGCCATCGACACCCCTTGCCGCCTTTTCCCATTCGGCGCTTGAGGGCAATCTCCCTCCGGCCCATCTGCAGTATTCGACCGACTGCCCCCAGGTTACCCCCACTACAGGATAGTTACCCATGTCCTTTGCGGTGTACCATCGCTTGCCTTCTTCATGGAACGCGGCGGGATAATCGGTGTTCCAGGAAGGGTCGGTGCAACCCCCCGCGTTCACGCACCTGTGATATAACGCGTTAGTAACCTCATAGACATCGATGTAAAATGACTTGAGATAGACTCTCCTCAACGGGTTATTTTCGCTCAGCGGTTCGCCTTTTTTTAGTCCCATAATGAACTCGCCTTCCGGGACGAGGACCATCTCCGCACCGTCTCTGCCGATGAACACACTATCGGTCGCCGTGGATCGGGAAGCTGCGAGCACGACTGACGCGCACAGAAGCGAGAAAAACATATAGCGCAATTTCTTCAACGGGAAAATCATAATGGGGATATCTTATACGACTTTTTGAAAAACGCAAACTAATTTCGGGTATAATTGTGATACATATGGAGAATAACTCTGCTGGAAAAGCCTATTTTACCCTCTTTGAGCTCAATACCATCATAAAGTCAGCGATAAGCGATGTCTTCCCCGGCGCATGCTGGGTGGCTGCGGAGATCGCGGAACTTAAGTGCAACCAGAAGGGCCATTGCTATCTCGAACTCGTGGAGAAGGAAGACGAAAAAACGACCGCCCAGATAAAGGCGACGATATGGTCCTACGAATACAGGAAGCTCGGCAATAAATTCGAGAAGTCCGCGGGAGAGACGCTGAAACCGGGGATGAGGGTGCTTCTGCGCGTTGAGGTGACCTTTCACGAGGTCTATGGCCTGAGCCTCAACATCAGAGACATCGATCCAGCCTACACGCTGGGCGAAATGGCGCGGAAGAAAAAGGAGGTCATCGACCGTCTCAGGAAAGAAGGGATTATGGAGATGAACAAGTCATTGCCGCTTCCGCTAGTTCCGCAAAGGGCCGCGGTGATTTCGTCTCCCGCCGCCGCAGGGTACGGCGATTTCTTCAAACAGCTCGACAATAACCTCTATGGTTATAGGTTCACCCACGTGCTCTTCCCGGCCATTATGCAGGGACAGGAGGCTGAAAGCTCCATCATCTCCGCCCTTAACAAGATAAGAAGAGAGAAGGAACTTTTCGACGTGGTCGCGATCATAAGGGGAGGGGGCTCGGTCATAGACCTAAGCTGCTTCGACGGCTATGAGGTCGCGTCGCATGCCGCACGGTTTCCCTTGCCGGTGATAACGGGCATAGGACATGAAAAGGACGATACAGTGGTAGATATGGTCGCCCATACGAAATTGAAGACGCCTACGGCTGTGGCTGAATTCCTGATATCGGGACTCAGAAGCTATGAGGAGAATGTAATGGGTCTGCGCGACAGGGTCTATAAGGAGGTCGGGCGGTTGCTGAGAGATGAACGATATAAATTCGATTCCCTGATACACAGGGTATCTTATATCCCGCTTCGGATCTCTGCGGTCCATACGAACAAACTCGCTGCTGTCCGGAGCGACCTTGAGAGCAGGGCGGTCCGGATACTTGCGAGAGAGGAACACAGGACCGGCGCTGTGGAGCAGGCGATGAAGCACCTCGATCCAGACAACGTGCTTAAGAGAGGTTACAGCATTACGCGGCATAAGGGCAGGGTCCTCAAGAGCGCAGAGAGTCTTAAGAAGTGGGCGGTCATAGAGACGAAACTCTGCAGCGGGGAAGTCACGAGCATAGTCCAGGACAGAAAGGAGACGGTGAAGAGTGAGCAAAGGCAAACAGATATCCTACTCCCGGGCCTTGAGTGAGCTTGAAAAGATAGTGAGTGAGATAGAGTCGGAGGAGACGGACCTTGATGTCCTTTCGGAGAAGGTCAAGAGGGCTGCGCATCTAATCAAATTCTGCAGGGCCAGATTGAGAAGCACTGAGGAAGAGGTAAAAAAGGCGCTGTCGGAGATCGAGGAAAGGACCGGATCCGAAGGTCCTGCGGAAGAAGAGGTAAACGGGTACTAGCCCGTTTAGTGACCATGCAGGAACGGTTTGGAGATGAATGTTACCGTGACCTCTTCGAGGATTCTAGGGACGCGGTGTACGTCTCCTCCCGGGAAGGTAATATCCTTACCCTCAACAAGGCCGGAGTCGAGCTTTTCGGCTATTCTCGTGGAGAAATGATAGGAATGGATATTCGCGCACTCTATGCGGACCCGTCTGATCGCGAGAGGTTCCAGCGTGAGATAGAGGCCACCGGCGCCGTGAAGGATTTTGAGGTGGCGCTCCTGAGAAAGGACGGGGCCAGGATAATCTGCATCATCACCTCCACAGTGCGAAGGTCTCCCGAGGGCGGGATAATCGGTTACCAGGGCATCATAAGGGACGTGACCGCCTATAAAAGGGCGGAAGAGGCGTTGCGCCGGTCAGAGGAGAAGTTTTCGAAGATCTTCAGGTCGAGCCCTGATTGGATCGCCATCAGCGCGCTTGAGGACGGCCGCCTTATCGATGTGAATGACGCATTTCTCAGGATTACCGGATATTCCCGGAACGAGGTCATAGGCAAGACATCGGCCGAACTCGGCCTCTGGGTCGATCTTGAAGAAAGAAGGCGGGTCGTCGAATTGTTGCGCGAGAAAAGAGAGATGAGGAACCACGAAGCGAAGTTTCGTCTAAAGTCCGGGGAGGTCCGCATATTTCTAAGGTCTGCCGAGTTGATCGAACTCGATGGAGAGACCTGCGTAATAAATATTACGCGGGACATTACCGAACGTAAGCGCGCTGGAGAGGAGATCAAGAAACTCAACATGGAACTTCAGCAGCGGGTGGCGGAGCTTATAGGGGTGAACAAGGAACTTGACGCCTTCGGACATTCCGTTTCCCACGACCTCAGGGCCCCGCTTATTACGATAGGGGGATTTTCGAGGAGACTTCTCAAAAATTATTCCGATGTCCTCGACACAAGGGGAAGGGAGATGCTGAAGTCAATACAGTCGAGCGTAGGGAAGATGGAGGACCTCATTAATGACCTTCTCACCTTTTCGAGGTCAGGACGGCAGGCGATCAAACTGGAAGAAGTGGACATGAGAGGGTTGGTGAAGGCCGTGTTCGAAGAGCTGATGACAGGGACCCGGGGGCGCACGGTCGAACTGAAAATGGGAGAACTTCTTCCGGCATTTGCCGACCGTGCTTTGATAAAACAGGTCTTGATAAACCTCCTTTCGAATGCCCTGAAGTTCACCCGGCCGATTAAGGTGGGGCAGATTAAGGCCGGCAGCAGGAGGGAAGGCGAGTGGGTCGAATATTACGTAAAAGACAACGGAGTGGGGTTCGATATGAAGTTTGCTGAAAAGTTGTTCGACGTATTCCAACGCGCCCACAGTACGAAAGATTTCGAGGGCACAGGCATAGGGCTCTCGATAGTCAATCGCATCGTTACGCGCCACGGCGGCCGCCTCAGGGCGGAGGGAAAGGTCGGCGGAGGGGCCGCGTTTTATTTCACGCTCCCCGCAGACCGAAGAAGCGAAGAGCCGGTCAGTACGCCGGTCTCATAGGACTTTCAGGAATCGGTTCCAGAACGTCGGCCTTGCCCGTATCTAAGGTGGCGCAGGAGGCCGCAAGCAATGATGCAAGAAGAATCAAAATCAATAAGCCTTTCATTTTCCACTTCCCTTTCCGAAGATCCACGCTTATACAAAGGCTAGCAAGCAAGAGACATGTTGTCAACAGAATGCTTATATTTTTAGCTCACATAATTCATAAATTTCGGATATATCGAACCTAACGGGGTAAACAAAAATATGAAGAACCCTGCGGCAAGACAGCAGGGTATCTTAACGCAAGGAATTATTTTTATTATATTCGCTCGCAAACCCCGCAGCAAGCTACGGGGAATGCGCTCGCTGTCCGTTTCAGATCGGCGAGAATTCTTTTCCAAGCAGCTCTTTTCCTATAATGATTTTCATGATATTCATTGTGCCTTCGGCGCCGACCAGATATGAGGTTACCCCCCGCAGACCCCTTTCGAGTCCGGCCTCCTTGGTATAGCCGTATGCTCCGTGCCAGACCATTACGTCCTTGATGATATCGAAGGCGGCCTGCGGAGCCATGAGCTTCGCGACCGCGACCGCTTTGTTTGTCTCGCTCCTGCTGAACCTGTGTTCACTGTAAAAACGGTCGAGCACCCACGCTGCCTTGTACACGTGCATTTTCGCCGACTCAAGTCTTGCGTAGTCCTCTGCCAACTGGAATTGTATACCTTCGAACTTCCCTATGGAGGTGCCGAAGACCTTTCTTCTCTTGATATGGTCGATGCCTGTTTCGAGCACTTTTTCCGCGGCTCCTGTGCAGGCGGCGGCGACGAGCGTGCGCGCACAGTTGAACCCTTCCATAGCGTAGTAGAACCCCTTGTTCCTCTCACCGATGAGGAAGTGTTCGGGTATCTCGGCGTCTTTGATCTTTATGAAGCCGTTTGATATGCCCTCTCTGCCCATCTGTTGTGAAGCGCTGACAGTAACCCCCGGATTATCCTTCGTAGGAAGATAACAGAGCGAAAGGCCCTTATGGCCGAGAGTAGGGTCTGTCTTCACTATCGTTACAAAACCTCCGCCGTATTCGGCGGCCTCTCTCACCCCGCTTATGAATGTCTTTGTGCCGTTTACAATGAGCCTGCCGTCCTTCCTAACCAGAGAGGTAGAAGTGGAGGCTATGTCAGAGCCGCCGGTGGCCTCGGTTGCCGCAATGCCGAGGAAGGTCCTCCCTTTTACAACGCCTGGAAGGATTTCTTCTTTTGCCCTTTCCGTCCCGTACCTTTCGAGGAGAAATCCCCATCCCGCCTCAACTAAATAGTAGACGGCGACGGCCATGCTCGTATCGGCCCTGGCGATCTCTTCGGCGGCTATTGCCGCCTTCATAAAATTTGCGGCAGCACCGCCGTATTTGTGCGAAACCGTTATCCCCAGCAGGCCGGCTTCAGCCATATCTCTGATGATATCAGGAGGGATCGCCGCCCCTTCATCGATCTCGCGGCCACGCGGCGCGATCTTCTCATCACAAAAATCTCTGACGGATTTTCTGAAAAGATCTTCTTCTTCCGAAAATGAAAAATCCATCTCTTTCACCCCGCTGCTAATGTTTGCTTATCTATAACTTTTTCCGGACGCAATCTCTAATGAGAAATCATCAGACTAGAATGCCGCAAAAATCCTGATATACTGTGATTGATAACACTATATCACGAAAAAAGTATGTTTTGAGAGGACTATATGAATGAAGAAGTTGTTATCGCAAGCGGGGTGAGGACGGCCATCGGCAGGTTCGGCCGGGGGTTTAAGGACATGTCTGCTCCGCGTCTTGGTGCGGTTGTCATACAGGAAGCGCTCAAAAGGGCTAAGATAGAACCTCAGGATGTCGATGAAGTCATAATGGGGAACGTTATATCTGCGGGCCTTGGACAGAACCCGGCGAGGCAGGCGGCGATATATGCCGGGCTTCCGGTCGAGATGGGGTCCTTTACAGTGAACAAGGTCTGCGGCTCCGGGCTGAAGTCGGTAATGCTTGCAGCTCAGGCGGTTAAGGCCGGCGATGCGGATGTCATAGTTGCAGGAGGCATGGAGAATATGAGCGCCTCTCCTTTTTTGTTAAGGGAGATGAGGTGGGGTGCGAGGTTGGGGCACACCTCTGCCGTCGATGCGATGATCAACGACGGACTATGGGACGTCTACAATGATTTTCATATAGCGATGACGGGCGAGAGGGTCGCCGTGAAGTACGGAATAACGAGAAGGGAGGCGGACGAATTCAGTCTCCTGAGCAATCAGAGGGCCTTTGCGGCAACAGAAGAGGGAAGGTTTCGGGAGGAGATCATACCGGTCGAGGCGCAAGGCGTCTTTGTCGACAAGGACGAGTGTGTGCGAGGGGACACGACGCTCGAAAAGCTGGCCGCACTCCCACCGGTATTCAAGGAAGACGGCGTCCTCACCGCGGGAAATTGTTCGAAGCTTAGCGACGGCGCTGCCGCGGTTATCGTGATGTCGGCAAAAAAGGCGCGGGAACTCGGCATCACCCCGCTCGCCGGGATAATCGATTATGCGATCGGCGGAACAAGGCCGGAGGACGTGATGGAGGCCCCAATACCTACAGTGAAAAAATTGCTCAAGAAGACCGGCTTTGCTGTTTCGGACATCGACCTTTTCGAGCACAACGAGGCTTATTCCACCGCTTCGATTGTCGTAGAAAGGGAACTGGGTATTCCTTGGGAAAAGATGAACGTGAACGGCGGCGCGGTTGCGATGGGGCATCCCATAGGGTGCAGCGGCGCAAGAATACTGGTCACACTCCTCTATGCCCTGAAAAAAAGTGGTCTTAAAAGAGGGCTTGCCACGCTATGCCTCGGCGGAGGAAACGCGCTGGCGATGATCGTGGAGAGATAGGCGCACGAGGGCACCGTCAACAAAACATATGCATGAGGACAACACCCTCGCTCATTCTCGGTCCGTCGAGGCTCCGGACCTCCGAGGCACCGTCGCGCATCACCAAAAGAGTGATGCAATATGCGCCGCTGAAACCGCTCAGACGATCTCCTCATGCATAGTTGATGGGCGGATATGGGGTAAGCTTGGAGATAGATAGGATTGCAGTGATAGGCGCAGGGATTATGGGCGGGGGCATTGCCCAAACCGCTGCCCAGAGCGGCTTCAACGTTCTGCTAATGGATATGTCGGAGGAATATGCTGTCGCCGGTCTCTTGAAGATAAAGGATAGACTTGAAAAACGCGCAGCAGAAGGTAAAATCGGTTTTGGGGAGAAAGAGAAGATACTCTCAAGTATCGAAATATCAGCGCGCCTGGAAGATTGCCGCAAAGCAGGCCTTATCATCGAAGCCGTGACAGAGAGAGAGGATGTAAAGGTAAGGATATTCAAAGAGCTGGATAGAGTCTGTCCCGCTGAAACTATTTTCGCCACCAATACCTCGACCATCCCGATCACGAGACTGGGCGGCGCGACGAAAAGGCCTGAACGTTTTATCGGCATGCACTTCATGAACCCGGCATATAGTATGCGGCTCGTTGAAGTGATCAGGGGTATGGGTACTTCAGAAGAAACGGTAAATATCATAAAAACCGTTTCAGGAAAAATGGGAAAGACCGCGGTAGTCGTCGAAGATTCCCCGGGCTTTGTATCAAACCGGGTGCTGATGCCGATGATAAACGAAGCGATATTCTGTCTGCAAGAGGGTTTGTCCACAAAGGAGGGAATCGATATGGTCATGAAGCTCGGGGCAAACCATCCGATGGGCCCGCTCGAACTCGCGGACTTCATAGGCCTGGACACGTGTCTCGAAATACTGGAGATACTCGAGGCTGAGTTGGGAGAGAAGTTCAGGCCCTGTCCGCTGTTGAGAAAGATGGTTGCGGCAGGCAAATTTGGGAGAAAAAGCGGCGGGGGATTTTATGGATACCGGTAGAGCAATAATAGTTGAGAGGGAAAATGAGATCGGAAGAATTATCCTTTCGAGTCCGGAAACTCTGAATGTTCTCAATACCCCCGCACTGAGTGCCATTCAGGAAGCAATGGCAGATCTGGAGGAAGACCAGCGGATAAAAGTTGTAATTATCGCAGGCGTAAAGCATTTTTGTGCCGGAGCGGACATCAGGGAGATGAAAGACAAAAATCAGGAAGAGGCAGAGACATTTTCAAGGCTGGGACACCGAATATGCGATACGATCGAGAGTATGGAAAAGCCGGTGATAGCTGCGATCTGCGGCTATTGCCTTGGCGGGGGATGCGAGGTTGCGCTCGCCTGCGATATCAGACTGGCCTCCGAAGATGCGAAGTTCGGCCAGCCCGAGATCAATCTCGGCCTTATTCCCGGATTCGGCGGGACGCAGCGGCTGACAAGGTTGGTGGGCATCGGGAGGGCGAAGGATTTAATTTTAACGGGGCGCATTTTTGACGCGGGAGAAGCCGAATCCATGGGGCTTGTCAATGGTGTGGTAAAAAACGACGAACTTCTACATAAGGCCGATGGGAGGGCAGCGGCGCTTGCGCAGAAGAGTCCTCTTGCCCTTGGAGCGGCAAAGAAGTTGATTAACGGAAGCCGGGAGATAAAGAGGGGGCTTGAGACCGAAATCGCCTCTTTTTCAAAATGTTTCTCCACCGAAGATCATAAAGAAGGCATCAATGCGTTTCTCGGCAAAAGGCCGCCGAAATTCAAGGGCAGATAATACAAAAAAAGTAAAACGTGAAACGTGAAAGGTGAAACGTGAAAAAAATACTCTACTTTTTATCTTTTTTCGAGATATACCAGATCGCGGCAGCTCCGGCGAGGGTCGCGGCGCCGGCCCCGATGCCGATCTGCCACAACTTCTTCCTCTCCATTATCTTTCTCTCGACTATCTTTCCATATCTCTCAGCAACCAGTTCGCAGTGTCTCACATCCTCTTCAGAGAAGCCGAATATGGAAACGAGGAGATCTATCCTCTCTGCTATCACTTCCTGAAGTAAAGACCAGTAACGGACTTTGGGCATCGAGGACCTGTATCTCCTCATATCTTTTTCTGTAGAAATTGACTTAATAAACCTTTGAAGCAGGGTCTTGTCGGCGCCCCGATAGATCGGCAGTTTCGGGTCGTCGATTCTCCGAAGAAAAGGCCACTGGCATTCTTCCTCTAACTTGAAAAGCTCTGGCCAGGACCTCTTCCCGAGGTGACGGAGGATTACGGACTTTTTCACCGAATAGTAAAACTTCTTAAGCTCTCCCTCGGTGAAGCCCGTGTTCTTAAAGATGGCAGACAGTTCTTTAAAACGAATCATTCTCTCTGCTCTTATGCGGTGACCTTGGGTTAATTGTATCATGCGTTTCGCCATTTCGCGACCCTTCCTCGAGGTGAATCCTGCCGTTTCTTTCCCTGACCGCTATCCCCCTGCAAATAAGAAGGGCGAAGATCGGGCGGCCTAAGATAAACAGTTCAACCGCTAGAGGCAGCGCAAAAACGGAAACGGCTTTGGAGCGGATATAGAGGTCCTTCCGGACAAGTTCAGCCAGTTTATTGAGGGGCGTTGCGTTGTCGGATTCCTCAGAGAAAGTAGAAAGTATGGTTTCCATTTCCAGCACAGAACATGTCTTTTCATGGTCCTCGATTAACTTCAATATCGGGTCCCCGGGATTGATGATATCCGAGCGTTTCAGAGTGTCTTTGCATATGACGGATAAAAGTTCCCTGGTGTCCCAGCATTTCAGAATACGGCATTCTAGCGGCCTGTGAGAATAAATCATGCACGATGCCCCTGCTTTATTCAGAAAAATGCATTCCCAGCTCTTGCTGTTACCCGCAATCTTGATGAGTTCCTCCGGTATCGGCTGCAGAGTCCCGCCGGTCGGGCCATAGGCGAGTTCACCCTTTCTGAGGGTGATGAGATGGCGGGTTCCTATGTGTCCTTCACGGATAATCCGTCTGTCTTCAGCATGGAGGATCGGCCCCCCTTTTGCGCAGCAGGTCGCACACCTTATACAGCTTGTCCGATTTGTTGAAATCTTATTCATCGATAACATTGGTTGCAGTGTCCTGCGTTCCATATCCTAATTAAAATACCATTCCAGACCGATAATTGTCTTGTTCTTATTGTTTTGGCGGGCAAAAAGATCAGGAATCGTCATGTGTGATAATATATGACGGGTTAGACAGGGTTTAAAATCGAGAGAACCTGAGCCGCAAAAAATGTATCTGACATCATTTATACACCGAAAAGCATTGTTCGACATCGCCGAACGCTGGTTCTGCAATTGCCTTGAACCGGGCGATGCACGGGCACTCACAGAGATCCTTATCTGTGATGGCTTCGTAGTCGGCGAAACCTTGGTGGCGCTGGCCGGGCGGCTCGTGGACATTACTCATGGGAGGCCCTTTTATCAGAGACATATTCGCTTAAAGGGGGAACTTCGGGACCTTATCTGTCTTGATGACAGGGACGCGACCCCGAGGATGAAGGAGCTTTTCAGGCGGTATCGCGAAAACCCTGATTATTATTATCGGGAGGCTCCTATCAGCGGGGTGATGTGCCTTGACGAAGAAGACCGTCTGCTCGGGTTGCTGAGGATAAAGAGGCCGAAAAGGATCGCTGAAAAGGCGAACCGGAGAATCGCTGAGTGGATTTTTGAAAATGTCCTCGGGAGGGCCCAAGAGATGGCCGAGGAGAGGGCGAGACTATCCGGTGTCCCTTTCGAAAGATTTGTGACTCCTGCGGAAGAAATGATGAAAGAATTCGTACGGGCCGAAGAATTTATTGCCCGGAGCTTTAGAGATGGTGCAATCAGGTTCGACAAGACCGCGTTAACGATACAGGATGTGGGCGCCGTTAAGATTGTGGCCGACAGAGATGAGCTGAAGAGCCTGGAGAAGACCCTGGCGGCGGCTCCGGACATCACCATCATTGAAAGGGAAGATTTCCGCGGAGATTATCAGGCCATCAACCTGGTCCTTGAGGTGCCATGGGACGCTGAACATGTCTGTCGAAGATATAGGGAGTGCAGGGCTTGGGAAAAATACCTGGGCAGAGGAATCCCGGAAAAGGATCTGATAAAGGGTTTGGAGCCCTTCCTGGTTGATGGAGAACCGCAGATACACATAGAGTTGATTCTCTCCACGTTTCCTGACATGGTTGAATCGGAGCTTGGAAATAGTATCCATGAGGAGAGGATAATCGCGCAGAGGGACAATAGACGCTACAAAGGATATATCCCAATGAACGTGGAGTTTATTGTAGAATCTCTTTTTGCAGTGGGCTTCAGCCCGAGGACCGATATCGACCAGGTACCGATAAAGCTTTGGGGGAGGTACCTGCCTGAGACAATGAGTTCCTATATCCGGAAACTACATGACCTCCCGGAACATGATCTCTTCCATTAAGGATGCGGCTTGCTGCGGCGTCTCTTCGCACTAAAATATTGTCCGGGACATCATATTAAAAAAATTACGGCAAAAAGGTGCGCAAAAAGACAAAAATGGTCTAAAATAAAAATATGAGTTAAATCACTGATTGGAGAATATCTTGGAAAAGAAAACGTGTCTTGACTGTTTCAATCTCATCCGCACTCAAAACAATAAAGTTAAGTGCATATCACCTGTAGGCAAGTTGAAGAAAGAGTTGCCGTCGAATACGCTTCCCAGGTCGTTTGAGGTCCTTGCTGAGAACTGTCCTGGGTACAGTACGGAGGACTAAGTCTCTCCCTTTGCTTTGCCTCAGCAACTTCTGACAGAGAAGTGCGAGGTTTCGTCCGGCTGATTACGCCCATATAATTTTCCGGAGCATTTCTTTCAGATCTAATTGACTTTGCAGTTTGTTTCAAGCGACCGGAAAAATCTGACCACATCTTCTGCAGCCTTGAAAACTGTACAATTATATCACGGTCGGCAACCTCGGATGGAAGAAAATGCCATCCGGGGTCAGAAGTGCCATCGTCCCCTGCTGATCTTTCTCGCGTCCACTCCACGATAGTCTCCCCTCTTCAGCAGTGTGATGAAATTGTTGTGATCGATCCTTTCCCTGAATTCGGTAAAACAGGACCCGACTTCCCTTGGCTCATGCGCGTCTGAGCCGCCGGTGTAGGGGATGCCGAGGTCCTCTGCTGTTTCCAGGGCCTTCTCATTAAAGGCGCTCAGGTTGGCGCCGTTAAAGCCTTCGATGGCGCACAGCCCGGGCAGGGTCAGCACCTTTTCTCCAAGACTGTTTCCTCGCCTGTAGGGATGAGAGGGAATGACGACGCCTCCGGCCTGCGTGACGATATTCAATACCTCCTCTATAGGGGTATGGGGGTCGAGGATTATGTCAGTATTGACGCCGAAGATCAGACAATGTCCCTCTTCCGAAGAAAACTCGACTCCCCTGAATATCGTGATCGCATCCCTGTATTTTGCCTTCAGCGCCTCTACGGGCTCGGACGCCTCGTAAGAGTAATGTTCCGTAAATGCTATCCCGTTTAAGCCCAGCTCCACGGCCCGGATAACGGATTCTTCCGGCTCCGAGTCGGTATCTCCGCTATATTTTGAATGAACGTGAAGGTCTATCTTAAACCGCATTTCTTATCATATCAGGGAAGGGTTCTTCAGAAAAGTCTCGAAAGAAGGGCCGGGACCGCAGACTCTACGCTCAAGGTCCTTTCTCCCATATGCACCGGCAGAAACCCGCAGGCACTGAACTTTTCTATCTCGTAGGGGATAAAGCCGCCTTCGGGACCTACGGCAAGAGTTGCGCGCCCCTCTATGCCTCGCGGACAAAGTGCGGAAGCATGAGGATGGGCAAGCAGAGGAAGGGTTCCCTTAATAATGTCCGGCAATTCATCTTCGGCAAAGGGTTTAAAAAGGGGACGGGCGACGACATCCGGCATAATAGTATCCCGCGCCTGTTCAAGGCCGAGGAGCAGCTGTTTTTCAATGCTGTCATCTTTTAAGACAGGGCTTTGCCAGAAGCTTTTTTCCACGCGGTAGGAATTGATGAGTATGATCCTCTTCACTCCCATTGAGCTCGCGGTGATAAGAGTCCTCTTGAGGACCTTGGGTCTCGGGAGGGCGAGAATAAGTGTAACAGGAAGTGCCGGCGGAGGAGCGAGACCTAAACTCACATCCATTTCAAGATACTCGCCGGTGAGCTCCGTGATTCTGCCCTTGCCCCTCTCACCCCCCAACAAGCCTACACAAAGCTCATCTCCAGGCGAGGCGCGATGGACTTCAAGGACGTGTCTAAGGCGGCGTCCTTCAATCCGGACCGTCCCGCTGTTTTCCACAAAATCTTCCTCACGGAGGAGAATAAGATTCATATCGGCTCTGCCTGTAATCGATGATAACCTAATTGACTCAAATATCGGAAGCTATATATGCCCCTTTCATTTCCGCCTTCGGCCTCTCACTTCCTGCCGCCGTATATTGTGAGTATCCCCAGCGGGTTTTTTTTAAAGTCATTCATATCGTTTACCTCCCTATTTTTTAAGGTATTTTCTCTGAATATTCATCGGAACGAGAACCTGCTGCCTTCCGAAATTCCCCCCGAGGTTGTCATGTGGCAATGCGGGTGATAAAATTAAAGTATTACTCCGGGCAGGAATTCACAGGAGGTCGGCATTGAATATTGGCTGGAAAATCGAGGTCGCTATTATCCTCATCTTCTCTATTGCGGCAAGCATGCCCGTCTCTGCTTCGGACCCCGACTCCATCATGAGGGAACTTCAAAAGAACGACTGGGAGGTCCGCCTCATTAACGATGCCGCACTGGAAAGAATGAACAATCAGCAGTCAACGGAGGCACTTATCGAGTTGATCAGGAAACAGGGCCTTGACTGGAGGCTCCAGATGCGAGGTATTCGCCTGTTGGCTCAAATACATACTCCCCTGGCGGAAGATGTTTTACTGCAGCTGTTTTCTGATATTTTTTTTCATCAGGGATGCCCTGCGGTTAAGAGTAGCCTTGCCCTTGCCCTCGGAAATTTTGCCGGGCCAAAGGTGGTCGAGGCCCTTATCGAAGGGCTGGACGACCTTGAGCTTCCGGTACGGGAGGCATCCATTGTCTCGCTGGGCAGGGTCGGAGATGCTACCGCGGTCCCTTATCTCATTGCTCAACTGAAAGACATGCGTTTTATGATAAAGGTAAGCGCAATCCGCTCACTCGGCTTGTTAAGAGACGGGAGGGCAGTTTCCTCCCTCGAAAAAATAGCCGGGAATGCCGGCGAGCCACTTCTCAGAAGGGAAGCCTTTATTGCATTGTCGATGATACGTAAGCAGTCATAAGTATAAGCAAATCAGTGCGTCCACTCGCTTCAATTGCAGACTTAGCGGTGGCGGGAAATTTGACGACATGGGGCCTCGGTTGCAAACAGAGGATTTAGGAGGTAGCATGGAGGCAATTCAATTTTAGAAGGGAGGTGAAACGGATGAGACGATCGTTATCGTTGTTAACCCTGCTCAGCGTTTTCTTAACCTTATTTGTTGTCGGATGCGCATCGAAGGACTATGTCAGGCAGCAGATAGAACCTCTGAATGACAGGATAAGCAAACTCGAGGCAAGGGTTTCTGCACTCGAAGCCCGGCCGGCAGGGGGTTCAGCTGACGAAGCCATGAAGCAGGCGAGGGAGGCAAAGGCATTGGCCGAGGAGGCAATGAAGCTTACAAAGGAATGCTGCGGCAAGGCTGAAGATGCTGCCCAAAGGGCCGAGGCGGCAGCAAAAAGGGCAGAGGCGGCAGCTGAAAAAGCCAAGAAGGCTTTTGAACTTCAACAAAAGAAATAACTTCGTGATGCAGGGGCCCGGGTAGACATCGGATGCTATCCGGGTCCTTCAGTCCCATCGGCGCCTGTGAAACGTTTCCCTCTATTCCGAGATGTCAACAGGCATGCCTTTTTTCTCCTCGATAGCGTAAAGAAGCTTCTTTGTATTCACCCGGATGAGCATACATTTCTTCCTCAGCAACCATATTGCATGATCGAAATAACCGGCGTTACTTGTCGTATCGTCCTTATGCACCTCGATGTATACCTTGTCTCCTTTGAGCCCTACCTTTACAGGCTGTTTCACTATTGTTACCATCACGCCTTTCGGCGCTGAACGAAAGAGCAAGGGTATATCTTCAGGGTAAAGTCTTATGCAGCCGTGGGTGGCCCTTCTGCCGACAGCCCATGGCTTATTGGTGCCATGGATAAGGATAGTCGGAATAGAGAGCCGCAAGGCGTGAGACCCAAGCGGGTTCTCCGGCCCCGGCGGCACGACATCGGGCAGAAATGGTTTCTCCTGCTTGATCGATTCGGGGACATGCCACGAGGGCTTTACGATCTTTTCTATCACCTTGAATCGACCTGTAGGAGTATCGTTTCCCTCACTGCCTATGCCGATAGGGAAGGTCTGAATGAACCTTGCCTTCCCGACTTTATAAGTAAAATACAGCCTTAATTCGGAAAGATTGATAACAATCCCTTCCCGGCTTTCGACGTCAGGAAGGATCCATGATGCCGGGATCGTTACCGAAGCGCCCTGGCCTGGTACAAAAGGGTCCAGTTCAGGGTTTGCTTCAGCAATCTCGCTGTATCCGAGGTCGAATTTTCGCGCGATCTCTATCAGGGATTCTTCCGACTTTACCTTGTAAGTCGTGACCGAGCCTATCACCGCATCGCTGCCGTCATAGGGGCACAAATTTGTTCCCGGTTCACCCGGATGACAAACCAGAAGAAGAAATGCTAGGATAAAAATAGTTTTTTTCATTTGATTGCCGTTATGATAAAAAACATTCCGATTAAACAGGCCAGTTCATTCTTATTTGCACCCTTTCTATCATTATACCCGTATTTCCGGTTGATTTGGCGGATAAGGACCCTTGCTGCTATAGGAAGACTGTCAACGGTCACCGTATTGTTTTTGGGTGCCGCAGAATATTCGGCTTACGGCTCCGACCGCCCGGTCTGTCAGAATCAGGGATTGACCTCTCTCGGGAAAAGGTCCGTGCCCGGTGTGATAAAAAAAATCGGCGCTGGCACTGAGGTCCGCCTCAGGACTTTTTTCAACCAGGCCGGTGTTAGTTATCCTCCGTCCCGGTTGACCCTGCTTGGGCTCAAGGATGAGATGGAACTCGAGGTCTGGGCTGAAATGGACGGCAAATGGGTCTACATCGTCACCTATGATGTCCTAGCTGCAAGCGGCTGCGGAGGGCCGAAACAAAAAGTAGGCGACCTTCAGGTACCTGAGGGGATTTACCGGATCATCACGTTAAATCCGAACAGCCGTTTCCATCTGTCGATGAAGCTCGACTATCCCAACAACTATGATCGGATGAAGGCGCGTGAAGACGGACGATCGAACCTGGGGGGGGATATTTACATCCATGGAAAAGCAAAATCAAAGGGATGCCTCGCTGTAGGCGATGCTGCGATCGAAGAGTTGTTTGTCCTTGCAGCAAAGACGGGCACAGAGAATACTAAGGTAGTCATTGTGCCTTACGACTTCCGTAAAAAGACACCGAAGACCGACGGGGAAAAAGGTCCGGCATGGCTTCCGAAACTCTACGAAGATCTCGTTCGGGAAATGGCGAGATACCGCAGAGGATAAATATCCCGGCCCCCGCCTGCGTCGCCAGTTCACCTGCCTTCCTCGCTTTCACGCCCGGCATATTCGTTTTGTCTGTCTTTACAGTCCTCATTTATAGGGTAAGCGACGCCGTTGAAAGAGCTGTGGTTTCTCATGCAGCGGCGGTGGGAGTTGAATTTCTTCTCGGACAGAGTGCCCTTGTTATCGTGTCTTTGTTATCGTTGACAAAAAAGGATGTTATGATACGGTGTAGATGTGACACCTTAAAAAAGAAGAAGATTGACTGTCAAAATACGGAGGTGGGTTATGGTCCGGATGAAAAGAGTATATGAGCCGTCAGCACCGGAAGACGGGAAGAGAATCTTCATAGACAGGTTATGGCCGCGGGGCATCAAAAAGGAAGAGGCGAAGATCGACGAGTGGATAAAAGAAATCGCTCCGAGCACGGAGTTGCGGAAATGGTTCTCCCACGATCCCACTAAATGGCCGGAGTTCAGAAGACGTTACAAGAGGGAATTGGGTGAAAGATCAGATCTTGTAAAATGGCTTATTGAAGAGGCGAAAAAAGGGACGATTACCCTTGTTTTTGCGGCGAAAGATACCGAACATGCAAACGCTGCTGTTTTAAAGGAAGTTATGGATCAGTCGATGACCGGCGCACAGGAGAACAAGATGAAGCAACAAAAGCCCAGAAAACGATTACGGCATTCCCGGCTAAGAATCAGAGAGCAGGAAATATAAATAGTGAGCGTGGCTTTTGCACGTGGTGATGCAAATGTAATAAGCGCAGTCATGGCGTCTCCGATCTCTGTTTCATCTGTAGCGGACCCGCAAAGGGTATAGAATCGTCTTGAGAAGTGTGGTAAGATTTTTACAACTAAATTATCCTGAGAGGTGGCGATACATGCCTGAAAAGACGATCGAATCATTCAGTGTCAAACGCCTTGAAATCCTTGGTGAGACGGGAGACGCGGATGCTGCCCTTATGCCTCCATTGTCGGACGGACAGATCAAAGAAATATATGAGTTGCTGGTTATTTCCCGGACCTTCGACGGCCGCGCATTGAACCTTCAGAGGGAAGGCAGGCTCGGCACGTATGCGCCGGTGCTGGGGCAGGAGGCGTCGCAGGTAGGCAGCGCCTATGCCTTCGATAAGACCGATTGGCTCTTTCCCTCATTCAGGGAAATGGCCGTCTTTATGACCATCGGATATCCGATGAACATGATTTTTCAGTACTGGTCAGGCGACGAGCGCGGGCTGAAGGTCCCGGACGACCTCAATATTTTTCCGATATCTATCCCGGTGGGGACTCATATTCTTCACGCAGTCGGCGCGGCGATGGCGATGAAATACAAAGGCGACAGGAAGGCTTCCGGTGTGTATTTCGGAGACGGAGGCACGTCCGAGGGCGATTTTCACGAGGGGATGAACTTTGCGGGCGTATTCAAAGTGCCGGTCGTCTTTATCTGTCAGAACAACCACTGGGCGATATCCGTGCCGAGGGAAAAACAGACAGCGGCGAAAAGCCTGGCCCAAAAGGCCATAGCCTATGGCTTCGAGGGGATACAGGTTGACGGCAACGATGTCTTTGCCGTTTACAAGGCCACAAAGGATGCGGTGGATAAGGCGAAAAGAGGCGACGGCCCTACACTGATAGAATGCGTTACCTACAGGATGGCCGACCATACGACTGCTGATGATGCCTCCAGATACAGGACAAAAGAACTTATAGAGGCGTGGAAGCCGAAAGACCCCATATTGAGAATGAAGCTCTTTATGGAGAAGAAGGGCATATGGACGGAGACCTACCAGAAGGAGCTGGAGGAAAAGTCTAAGGCCAGGGTTGATGAATGGGTCAGGTTGGAGGAGTCAATCGAACGCCCGGATCCGAAAGACATGTTCCTGTACACCTACGAAAAGCCGACCCAGCGACAGATCAAAGAGATGGGGGATTTCTGATATGCCGAAAATGAACATGGTCCAGGCGATTAACCTTGCGCTTAAAGAAGAGATGCAGAGGGACAAGAATGTGGTGATCCTCGGGGAAGACGTGGGCAGAGACGGGGGCGTTTTCCGGGTGACCGAAGGGCTTCTCGACCTGTACGGTGCGGAGCGCGTGATGGATACGCCCCTGGCCGAATCCGGGATTGTCGGCACGGCCATAGGCATGGCGGCATACGGATTGAGGCCGGTCGCCGAGATCCAGTTTATGGGGTTCATCTATCCCGCGGTCGATCAGATATTCAATCATGCCGCGAGGATACGTTCGCGCTGTCGCGGAAGATATACCGTACCCCTAGTCGTAAGGACACCTTACGGTGTCGGCATAAAGTCGCCGGAGCACCATTCAGAAAGTTCCGAGGCGCATTTCTGTCATATGCCGGGTATAAAAGTGGTTGTACCAGCGACGCCGTACACCGCCAAGGGGCTACTTATCTCATCGATCAGGGATCCTGACCCCGTGGTATTTCTCGAATCGACGAGGCTCTATAGGATGATAAAAGAAGATGTCCCGGAGGGCGAATATACTGTTCCTCTGGGGCAGGCGAGGGTTGTCCAGGAAGGCAGACAGGTCACGGTCATTTCCTGGGGCAGCATGCTTCACAGGGCGTTGCAGGCGGTGAGCGCTATTGATGCGGAGGTGATAGACTTAATGACCCTTCTGCCCTTCGATGAGGAGACAGTATTTAAATCCGTAAAAAAGACCGGCAGGGTCGTGATTGTGCAGGAGGCCCCGAAGACAGGCGGTTTTGGCGCCGAGATTTCGGCCTCTATTGCGGAAGACGCGATGCTTTATCTGAAAGGGCCTATTAAGAGGGTTACGGGCTATGACGTCGTATTGCCCCTTCCTAAGCTGGAAGATTACTATATGCCGACGGTAAACAGGATAAGAAAAGGTATCGAAGACGTCTTGAAATATTGATGGCCGACGGCATGTTTGCAAAAGAGAAAGGACGTTTGAGAAAGGGTGATTAAATGATAAAAAATATTTGTCGGTTTGAGTGGCTTGTGGTTGTTTTTCTTCTCCTTTTCCCCTTGTTGTCGCAAGCTGCGGAAACGCAGCTGGAAGAAAAATCCGTCACCGCCGTCGCGGATGAAGCGCCGACGGACGGGCCTAGTGAGGACATGCAGGAAGAAGGCGGGATTGTCGATCCCTTCGAACCCTGGAACCGAGTTATGTTCACTATTAACGATAGGCTCTACTTCTGGCTGGTAAAGCCGACGGCGAAGGTCTACAACATATTCATCCCGGAATGGGGACGCATAAGGGTGCGCAATGTCGTTCATAATGTGGCCACGCCTGTCCGGTTAGTCAATTCCATCCTCCAGTTGAAGTTCCACGCTGCCGTCGCCGAGCTCGGCCGGTTCGTTGCGAATACAGTAGGCGGGTTAGGAGGAATGTTCGAGGTAGTAAAGGACAACCCTCAGATAGGCACGAGCGACAGGGACTTTGGGCAGACCCTCGGAAAGTACGGAATACCCGATGGCTTTTATATCATCTGGCCTTTCCTCGGTCCTTCTTCTTTCAGAGACAGCATAGGGATGGCGGGAGACGGATTTTTGACGCCTGAGCATTATATTACTCCCTTTTGGGACTCGGTGGCTCTCCAGGCGTACGAAAAGGTAAACGACGTTTCCCTCAAGATCGGCGAGTACGAGGACTTCAAAGAATCGGCACTCGACCCTTATATCGCTATGAAGGACGCCTATTATCAGTACAGGAGAAGCAAGGTCAAAGAGGAACCATACAGCGGTCCGCTGTTTAAAGAAAAAGACCGTCCTTAGCCGAAAAGGATTTTCCGGCTTTTCCTTAACTACTTGGCTTCCTTGATGGTCTTGTTCTTCAGCTTCCTGATAAGTTCTTCGTATGACGACGAACGGATGATCTGGCTAAACTGGCTCCGGTAATTGTTGACAAGGCTTACTCCCTCTACGATGATGTCATATACCTCCCACTTGTCTGCCTTCTTGAATATCCTGTATTCTACCGGGATCTCGGCTTCCTGTGGCTTGACGATCTTCGTCCTTACTATGGCGTATTGACCTGTTATTTTCTCATCCAGATATACGATCTTTTCGTTTTCATACCGCTCGATCTTCTTAATATATGTGCTTTCGAGCAGGTCAGAGAAAAGGGTGACGAACTCTTTCCTTTCCTCCGGAGTTCTCTTACTCCAGTTGAGGGCCAAGGAGCGTTTCGCCATTTCTTCGAAGTCGAACCGATTGTCGATTATCTCGCGGATCTTTTTCTCCCTGAGTTCTCTGTTTTCCGGTTTTTTGAGTTCTTTGTTGTTTAAGACATCCATCACGGCGTCAACGGTCTGCCTCACCTGGTCAGTGGCCTCACCCGCAATGGCCTGCAGCGGCCTTATCGAGAGGAAGGCAAGACAGATCAAAAGGACAACGGACATTTTAATAATATGATTATTCATCTTAGGTCACTGGTGTCCCAACGTTAAACCAATAAATTCAACTGTTTATAGGCATCGTCATTTGAAACCAAGGAATCAATCCCTGAAAATGCTTGCGACAGTATGGTTTTCTCAAAAAGCGTCACGCTTAGAATCTGTAAA